>Ga0265293_10005366_pt1 | contig 21468 bp, 22 predicted proteins | sample Munlanlewell138R_FD_192505 | JGI IMG/M metagenome (GOLD analysis project Ga0265293, IMG submission 192505) | Leachate microbial communities from a municipal landfill in Southern Ontario, Canada - Leachate well 138R | ecosystem: Engineered > Solid waste > Landfill > Unclassified | place: Canada... | reverse complement strand
AGCAGGGCTTGCGCCTCGCCCTTGCCAAGTTCGGCCCGCATATCCGCTTGCGTGGCGGTTCCGAGGAATACAACAACATGATGGCCGACGTGGCGGCCGATGCCGGCCTATACGTCGAGTTCAGCGATAAGGCTTTGCAAGACCGCTACAGCCAGCGCCGCGAAGCCGCCCAAGCGGGCCGCGACTACTTCACCAAGAGCAAGGCCGCGCAGAGTGGCGGCCAGCAGCCCGAGCGTGACCAGCCAGAGCAGGCCAAGCAGCGCGAACGCGAACAGCAGGCACAGAAGCCAGACCACGGCCGAGGGCGCTAAACGCCCCGCCCTGCCGGGTGTTGTTGAAAATGAGCGAATGAGTAAAAGAGTTCTTACTTAACGTGCGAATCTTTGCTATACTCAAATGAGTAAATGCGCGTTAATTTCATTCACTCAGGAGGCCCCATGCAGGTTATCGCCGTGTTGAACCAGAAAGGCGGGTCAGGAAAAACGACCATCGCCACCCACCTAGCCCGCGCCCTGCAACTGGACGGGGCCAGCGTGTTGCTTGTCGATTCAGACCCACAAGGGAGCGCCCGCGATTGGGCCGCCGTGCAAGACGACAACCCCGTTACCGTTGTCGGCATCGACCGCCCCACCATCGACCGCGACCTAAAGGCCATCGGTCATAAAGATTTTGTGGTGATCGACGGCGCACCGCAGGCGGCAGACCTTGCCGTTTCCGCGATCAAGGCCGCCTCGTTCATCCTGATACCCGTGCAGCCCAGCCCTTACGACATTTGGGCGACGGCCGATCTTGTCGAGCTGGTGAAACAGCGAATCGAAGTCACGGACGGGAAGCTACAGGCGGCGTTCGTTGTATCGCGTGCGATCAAGGGCACCCGCATAGGCGCGGAAATCACCGAGGCTTTGGCCGGCTATGGCCTGCCCGTTCTGGAATCCCGCATCACGCAGCGCGTGAGCTATCCCGGCACGGCCGCCGCAGGGACAACCATTCTTGACGCCGAGCCAGACGGCGACGGCTCCGGCGAAATCCGCGCCCTGATGAACGAAATTAAGCAAAAACTCGTTTGAGTAAATGAGGGAATAAACAAATGAACACGACCACCAAGGGCGCATTGAGCGCCGGCCGCCCGAGCGCCAAGAACAGCAAGGCCGCCACTCTTGCCAGCCTTGCCGACAAGACCGCCACCGTTCGCGTGAACTTCGACCTAGACCGTGACCAGCACATCAAATTGAAGCTGTACGCCACGAAGCAGGGCAAGAGCATCAAAGAAGTTTTGAGCGACTATGTTGCACAGCTTCCCGAGTAAAGGAGCGGTTACTTAAATGAGTGAATACATAAATGAGCAGCCGAGCAATTCCGCTACTGACCTGAACCTGATCCGCGAGCAGTGCGGCACGCTTGAGCTTGCCTTGCAGAATGAAACCGACCCGGCCCGCCTGTCTGACTTGCGCCGCGAGTTGGCCGAGTGCCGACAGCGTGCGTTTGAAGTCGAGCAGCGCGACCAGCCAGCGGCCGAGCGTGAAGCGGGCGGCCCGGCTGGCGACCCGTTGCCACCGGCCGCCGTTCGTGGCGACAGCGAGCAGCACGCCGCCCCGTTCGTCACCATCGAGGCCGCAGACCCGCGCCCCGACTATGCCGGCCTGTATGCCGCCGAGCGCATCGAGAACGCCGAGCTACGGCAGGAGCTGGCCGCAGAAGGGCAGGGCGGGCCATCGAGCGGCGGCGGCATGGAGCGCGAGCGCATCGACCCGGAAATTTCCCGCCTTGCCGAGCTGGCCGAAGCCCACCGAACCGGCGTGCAAATGTTCGGCGGCATCTATGGAGGCGGCCCGGACGTGCCGCAGGCCGGCGACCACAGCCCGGCGCTGGTGGAGCTGGCCGAGCAGCACGAAGCCCGCTTGCTGGCCCGTGACGAGGCGTTTTCCGGTGAAATAGTGGCGCAGATCGAGCGCGAGAACGAAAGCCCGGCCTACGTCATTGAGGCCGACGGCGACCGCGTGATGGTTCCCCAGGTAGAGGGTGCGGATATGGAAGTGGGCGACGATGTGGAAGTCACCCGCGACCAGCAGGGTAACTATGAAGCAGAGGCAGGCCATGAGTATGGACGCTAAAGTGATGCGGACCGGAAGAAACGAAAAAATGTGTCAGCAGGTCAATGGTACTTTAGAGAAAAATGGGCAGGAAACATGAATACCATTGCAAAAAATGAAATTATTAAAGATGACGTGCTTGCACGAGGCTCAGAAATAGAAGGGGCGCAAGCTATAAATATGACTCGCCCATTGTTGAAATGGGCAGGAGGGAAGACACAGCTTTTAGGAGAAATAATCCCTAAGATTCCGAAAAAATATGGCCGTTTTATCGAGCCTTTTTTCGGTGGCGGTGCGGTGTTCTTTGCAGTGCATCCAACGGGTGGGATTATTGCTGACAGCAACCCAGAGTTGGTTAATCTTTATCGTTCTGTTGCCGATGATGTTGAGGGCGTAATGGCCCAGCTTCGCCGCTATGAGAATACCGAAGAAGTGTTTTATGCCGTTCGTGCGTTGGACGTTACCAAGTTATCCAACGTAGAGGCAGCAGCACGCACTATATTCTTGAATAGAACGTGTTTTAACGGCCTGTACCGGGTCAATAAATCGGGTCAATTCAATGTGCCGTTTGGACGGTACAAGAACCCAAAAATCATAGATGAAGACGCACTAAAAGCGGCTTCCGCGCTACTCAGCAACACCACAATCATTTGCGGTGACTACAAGACAGTTTTGCAAGAAAACGCGCAGACGGGAGACTTCATTTTTCTTGACCCGCCTTATCTGCCTGTTTCTGAGTATGCCGACTTCAAACGCTACACCAAAGAGCAGTTTTACGAAGAGGATCATGTCGAGCTGGCCGCAGAGGTTAAACGCCTGCATGAGTTGGGCTGCCATGTGATTTTGACAAACTCAAATCATCCTTTGGTGCATGAGCAGTACCGGAAATTTGCCGTCGAAGTGGTGCAAACAAAGCGGTATATCTCATGCAACGGCAAAGGCCGAACGGGCGAGGATGTGATTGTCACCGTCCCACCCAAGCAGCGTTTTAATCTGCGATTGGTTCCCGCGCCGCTACCCCAGCAGGCCATGCAATACCCTTCGACCCGTTACATGGGGTCAAAAAACAAGCTGCTAACTGAAATCTGGGCGGTTGCTTCTCAATTTGAATTTAACACTGCCCTAGACCTGTTTTCGGGTTCTGGCGTGGTGGGCTATATGTTTAAGTCTCACGGTAAGGCCGTGGTGAGCAATGACTATATGGCGATGTCGGCGACGTTTGCCAAGGCGATGATTGAGAACAACGAAATCACCTTGCCGCAGGCCGAGGCGTTAGCGTTGCTTGAGCCGAAAAATACGATTGATCGTTTTGTTGAAACCAAGTTCCAAGGGCTGTATTTCAGCGATGACGATAACCGCTTGATCGACATAGTGCGAGCCAATATCAAGGCCGTGAAAAACCCGTATAAGCGGGCCATTGCCATGTCGGCATTGATTCGAGCCTGCCTGAAAAAGCGCCCTCGCGGTATTTTTACCTATGTCGGTCATCGGTATGACGACGGACGCAAAGACCTGTTGATGACGTTTCGCGCCCAATTCCTTGAGGCCGTCGATATGGTGAATGCCGCCGTGTTCAACAACGGCAAACAAAACAAGGCACGCAACGGCGATGCAATGACATTGCAGAACCGTGAACCGGGCTTGGTTTATATCGACCCGCCCTATTATTCCCCGCTGTCTGATAACGAGTATGTGCGCCGCTATCATTTTGTTGAAGGCTTGGCCCGTGACTGGCAAGGCGTGGAAATTCAGGAACACACTCTCACCAAGAAATTCAAGTCATATCCGACGCCGTTTTCTTCACGCAAGGGTGCGGCGGAAGCCTTCGACATGCTGTTTAAGCGTTTCCGTGAAAGCGTGCTTGTGGTGTCCTACTCGTCCAACAGTCAGCCGACCTTAGATGAAATGGTCGCCATCATGGCGAAGCACAAGAGCCATGTCGAAGTTGTGCCCGTTGATTACAAGTATTCCATCGGCAACCAAGGGAGCAAGGTGGGCGATAACAAAAACGACGTGCAGGAATATATTTTTGTCGGATATTGAGGGGGAGTGTGAATGCTAAATGCCAACGATAAAGAGAATTTGGTCAAGTCCAGTCAGACCGCGAATCTTTTAGTGCAAGACTTGCGTGACCTGGTGAAGGCTGCCAATCCATTATTGGCCGAAATTGCCATTGAAATTTTGCAGCAGGCCGTCCAGATCGAGCAGCGATTGAACCGGATTGATTCAATTACCAACCCGGAAGAAAAGACAGAATGAGGCCGTGGCATTTAGGAAATACGACCGTCCGCAGCCCTTTCCGGTTGCGTGATGGTCTGGTGGCTCTGTCCACTTCATCACTGCAAGGCAATTTGCGGGGGGAGGAACAGGAGCGCGCTTTCCGGCGTTTGCTGGGCGAGCATGGCATTGTTGAGCTTGGCGACGATGACACCTACAGCGTGGGGCGTAAATGGCGCTCTGCGCTGAATAAGCTGGGCTTCCTTTACCCAGAAGTGCCGCCCGCCTCTGGTATCCCGCAAAGCGAAATCGGCCCTATCGACATGATTACGCCGAACGGCTGGCGGCTGATTCGTGCCGATACTGTGCCCGCGATGCAGGAGTGTTTTTTGCGGGCGCTGGCCGCGCATTACATCCCTTCCGCATTGGAACGGAAGTTCGATTTTGCGGTGTTCTCACCGCTACGGCATACGCTGGCCATCATGCTTGAGCTGGAGAAGCAAACCGGGGAAAGTCGTCTCAACTTTGTTGAAATGGCGATTGTTGTGCAGCTCACCAGCAGCGACGAATCACTGGCCGACATCGTTGCTCAGGTGCTGGCGTTGCGTGCGCGGCGGCTTGCATCCCCCAACAAACGCAAGTTCGACCGACAGGAGCGCGAAGCCGCCGCCGTGCTGCACGGATACGCGGCAGGCACGTTCAATGACTATGCCGATACCAATCTGCGCTATCTCAAAGCGACAGGGCTGGTGCAAAGCAAAGGGCGCGGCCTTTCGCTGGTGCCGGAGAAGCACGTTTTCGTTGAGAAGCTGATTCAGGATACCGGGATTCCCGACTCTGACCGCTCTTACTTCATCACCTTGTGCAACGGTGCAAAGCTACCGACTGACAACAAGGATTCAGCACTGGCCGTGCTGGATGACCTGTTGCAGCAGCTTGAAAAGCGCGGCATCCCATTTGACGCGACAGGCAAGCCAACGGAAACCCCGGCAGATATAGCGATCATTCGCCACCAGATCGAGGGGGTTTTGTCGGAGCGGAACGAAGAAGAATATGCAACCCGGCAAGCGGTGGAGTGGGAAGAAATCGCCGCTTACATGGAACTCATCATTACCAGAAAAGGTAAAAAGACCCTCTCAAATGGCGAGGACATCGAAGTGCCACAGGCCGAAGCGCCCGCCTATTTCGAGTGGGTTCTATGGCGTGCCTTCCTTGCCATCAACAGCTTGGCAAACAAGCCGTATGAGGCAAGGCGCTTTAAGATTGACCAAGACTTTTTGCCCGTTGGAACAGCGCCGGGGAATGGCCCTGACTTGATCTTTGAGTTTCACGATTTTGTGATCGTGGTTGAGGTCACATTGACGGACAACTCACGGCAGGAAGCCGCCGAAGGTGAACCAGTGCGCCGCCATGTGGCGGATCTGGTTTCTCACTATGGGGCGCAATCTGGCAAGCCTGTGTATGGGCTATTCATTGCAAATCGCATCGACTCCAACACCGCAGAAACATTCCGAATCGGCGTTTGGTTCACTCGCACGGATGACAAGATGCGCTTGGACATCATCCCGGTGACGCTCGTACAGTTCAAAGCCTTTTTTGAAGCCCTGTTCACGTCTGGCCGCGTTGAAGTCGGTTTGATTCGTGAGCTGCTCGACCTGTGCGGCGGCTTGCGGCCAGCACATGAAGCGCCAGCATGGAAGCGTGAGATTCAGCAGACTTTCAATCACCGGATCGCTGCCATTACAGGAATGAGGAATTGAGTAAATGAGCGAAAGAGTTAAAAACAGCGAACCGATCACCGACGCCGAGCGCCGCAAGCGTCAGGAGGCGGCCAACTTCGCCCGTGCCAATGTTGGCCTTGAAGGGTTCAAGCCTTCCGAGGAAGCGGAGCAGCGGGCCGCCCGGTTTGTTGCCGGTGAAATCGACCTTGCCGAACTGGTGAAGCCGGCACGCTGAAACTGTCTTGCGGCTGGCGACAGCTTCACGACCTGGCCAACTCCGCATTGTCACCAAAGCCCGCCGCGTGCGGGCTTTTGCTTTGTGCGTCCCGCGTGTGTTTGTAGAACGTGCTGCGCCCGATGCCGAGCGCCTTACAGACTTCGGCAGGGCCGCGCCCACTGGCGGCCAGCGCCTGAATAGCAGCAACCTTTTCAGCAGGCAGTCCCGGCCGTCCACCTTTGCGGCCACGCGCCCGCGCAGCCGCAAGCCCGGCCATCGTTCTTTCAACGATCAAGCGCCGCTCAAACTCAGCCAGAGCCGCGAACACATGGAACACCAGACGCCCGGCCGCCGTGCTGGTTTCTATGCGTTCCGTCGTGCTTTCAAAGCCGACGCCGGCCGCTTCCAGTTCGCCCACGATCTTGACCAGCTCAGGCAGTGACCGGCCGAGCCGGTCAAGCCGCCACACCACCAATGAATCACCCTTGCGGGCGAAGGCGAGGGCGTCAGCCAGTCCCGGACGTTCGGCCTTGGCACCGCTGGCCGTGTCGGTGAAGACCTTTTCACAACCGGCCGCCGTCAAGGCGTCCCGTTGAAGATCCATTTTTTGATCGTCGGTCGATACCCGCGCATATCCGATTTTCATTGTGTTGTCCGCCAAGTCGTCAGGACGCCTATTTTATAGACTTTGATTTATAGACGCCATTGGAGACACGCAACCCCCCGGAAACCGCCGCCGTTCCGGGCTGTCTCGCAAATTCCACAAAATGACCGTTTACCGACTCAAAAACAATTGCACGTTTTGTAGAACTCATGCACAATGAACCATGTTTTTAGCGACAGACCACAAGGAGCCAACCATGCAAAGCATGACCATAGAGCAGCTACGCGCCGCAAGTAGCGCCGGCGGCGTGTCTGGCGTGACCTTGAAAGGGCAGGGCGGGGCGTTCCTCGTTCAGATCGCCACCCGCAGCGGTTCCGATGCCGTGCTGTCCAAGGCCCGCAGCACCGAGCCGCGCCGCTTCGGCAACCCGCTGGCCGCATTGAATGTGCTGCGCGATATTGGCATCACGGTAGGCCAGTTCGACGCGAGCGAATACGACCCTGCCGACAGGGAACCCGAAGGCGGCAACCGAGGCCGGGCCGTTGCCATGCGCGAAGCGCACGAAGCCGCCGCCTATAACCAGTGGCTGGCCGGCGAGATTCAGGCATCCATTGACGACCCCCGGCCGAGCATCCCGCACGATGAAGTCATGGCCGAAATGGACGCCGACATTGCCGCCTTGCCGAAGAAAAAACGCGCATGACGGCCAAGCCTTACCGCATTGAGTGGCGGCCTATGGCACGCGAGGATTTGCGCGCCATCGTGCGCTACATCGGCAAGGACAACCCGACGCGGGCCAAGAGCTTCGGGCAGGAGCTGCGCGACAAGACCAAGCCGCTTGCACAGCATCCAGAGCTTGGCCGGCATGGCCGGCCGGGCTTGCCCGAGTGGTTGCGCGAACTGATCGTGCATCCGAACTACATCGTTTTTTATCGTGTGCTGGCCGAGGCCCGCACCGTCGAGATTTTGAGAGTGAAGCACGCGGCGCAACAAACGCCGTGATTACCAACCCCGGCGCGCTAACGCCGGTTTTTTCAGGAGTGGCGAAGATGAATACAGATCAAAACTTGGGCGCAACGCCCGCAGAAGTGGAGGCCCTTGTGTCGAGCTTTTTTGAGCAGATGGAACCGAAAGTGAAGAAGGGCAGGGCGTGGACGTTTCACCGCTTGAATGCCGCTTGTGACACCCCGGACGGGGAGCGTGTGCAGGCTGTGCTTTACCCGAACGACGGCCAAGGGTTCGCCCTGTACGCCCGTCAGGGCCAGACCTTGCACGCCGTGACCCATGACGGCCGCCCGGTGTGCTTCCGCACCATCGAGAAGGCGCTAACGACGCTGGCCGATGTGACGCACCTTAACCCTGAAATCGTGGTGGATTCGTCCAACTGGCGCGAGGAAGTCGGCCCGCACTGAAAAAAGAAAAGCCCAACACCGCGCTAACAGTGTTGGGCTGGTGCGGCCCGGAGTGGCGAAACCCATTAGGCCGCGTGACCATTACCAAAACAGGAAAACGATCATGACCAATACTACCAAAAATGGCGGGAGACAGACAGCCTTAAACCTTGATGGCGGGGCATTTGATGAAGCAGCCTACCGCGCCGAGCTGATAGCAGCCGGCCTGCCGGCCGAGGATGCCGCCGCCGTAGCGGCCAAGACGGCCAACGCCCGCCGCGATGCCTTGAATGCGAACGAGTACCGGCTAAAGCTGATCGACGCCGGCATGGGCGCAGAGCAAGCCAAGAAGGCCGCAGCAACAGCCGCCCGCTTCATGGCTACGCCAGACGCCAAGAGCGCCGAGCCTTCGCGCATCGAGGGCTTCCAGTCCGTGGGTGGCATTGTCGGCCGCAGCGTGCCGACAGCGAAGAAAGAACCGGCAGCGCCGAAGGCACAGCGCAAAGAGCCTGCAATCATCCAGCGCACCGCCAAGCCCGGCGCGATCATTACCCCGCAGCAAAACAAGCTGCTGGACGTGGGCGCGGAAATCGCCGGCACAAGGCAGGACGAGTACGGTGAATTCATGTCATTCACTCATGCCGTGCTGTGCCAGGTCGGTTTGCCGCGTGCCAAGACCGACGCCCGCGAGTTCATGCGCAAATCCGGTGATGCTTGGGTGAACGTGCAAGCCGGTTGGCTGGACGAGGGCAAAGGCCCTGTGCAGCAGCCTATCCCCTACGGTGCTATGCCGCGTCTGGCGCTGGCGTGGGTGTCGTCCTACGCCAAGCGTTTCGGAACCCGTGAAATCCCCATTGGCGACAGTGCCGCCGAGTTCCTACGCCTGATGGGCATGGAGAGCGAGGGCCGCCGCTATACGACCTTGCGCAAGCAAATGCACGCGCTTGCCGCCTGCCGCTTGCAGCTTGGTTTCAAGGGCCGCACGTTCAACGGCCAGCCCGTCGAGCAGTTCGACGCATGGCTAGCGAACGGCCACGCCGAGCAGCGCACGCTTTGGCCGGGCGTGATGATGCTTTCTGAATCCTATTTCAACTCGTTGATGGATAGCGCTGTGCCGCTGGACAATCGCGCCTTGCACGCCCTGAAAGGCTCTGCGCTGGCTTTGGATGTGTACGCATGGCTTGCCCATCGGCTGCACCGGATCGAGGGCCGCCCGGTCATCCTGCATTGGAAGTCGCTACGCGAGCAGTTCGCGCAGGAATACCAAGGCAAAGACCCGGATAAAGACTTCAAGAAACAGTTTTTGCCGGTGCTGCGCAATGTTCAGGTTGTCTATCCGCAAGCCAAGATCAAGCAGGTAACGGGCGGCCTGATGCTTATGGCCTCGCCGCCACCGATCCCGAAGAAGTCTTAGGCTCACCCCGTCAGAGCCGGGGCCGGGCTTTCGTGCTGCGCATCGAGCCTTGTTCCAAGTCTCGACCCCTTCGGGCTTTAATCCCTTTCGTCATGCCGTCCCGGCAGCGCTGCGCGTCATGCTGATGGCGACACCGCGGCGAGCTGGCCACCGTGCCGGCGTCACCAGTGCCGGACGTGAAATCGCACCCCCCCATCGCTTCCCCGCCTTTGGCGACAAATTCGCTGCACCTGGTGCAAGTCCTGTCACCAACGTGAACGCCCCCGCGAAGCATCCAAAACAGGCCCACCCTGTGGAAAAACCCTGTGGATACGGCAACTTTTCCACGTGAAATCGCACCCCCCTAGTGCGTGAAATCACACCCCCCCTAGGGCGGTTATCCACGTGAAATCGCACCCCCTTTTCGCGTGAAATCGCACCCCCCCTAAACCTGTAAGGTGCCTATAGTTTCTTTTTACCTATAAATATTGCCTGTAGTTGGAGAGCCAAAAACCGGGGATAACTCGACCGTCTGCGCAAAACGAAACGCCGCAAAGCGGTCTGCGACCGGGGCACCCCTTCGGGGTTCCCCCACCTCCGGCGGCTCCCCCTCCCCATGAATGGATGGCCTACGGCCATGCCCGTTTTGAAGCGCGGCAAGCCGCGCAGGGTGGCACCACCACCGTAGCCCTTCACCAAGCCAATGAGACACCGAGGCAGCAGGAAAACAAACAACCAAAACAAGAAGGCATTACCGGCTGGCCTGCGGCCAGATAGCGAAACGAAGCGCGGCACTTGCCGCGCGTGGTTGATCAACGATCAAGGTAAGGCATGGTCTAAGCGTCCCGACCGGCAAGCCGGCCGACATGGCCGCAAGCGGCCACCCCTGCGGGGCGCTAAGACCGGGACAAATCACGCCCGGCCGACTTGTCGGCCGCCCGCTCAGCCCGGCGCGTGTGCGCGCCATGCCGGAACCGTCAGCGCAGATCGAAAGACCGAAAACCGGTTTAGCAGGAAGAAGGTGGGCCAGCACCGCGCACTAAACGGGCTGCAGCGGCACGCAGAGGCCGCAAGGCGCGCTTTTTGGGGCCGTGGCATAGCCAAGGGGCAAGCAAGGCCCGAAAGTGGCTCTGCGGGCCTTTGGTGAAGTCTGCAGGATTTGCCGCGCTGAATCTGTCTTGAGAATTCAAAAAAGCGCCGTCCTTTCAACGGATGGCGCGAACTCGACGCGCCGCACCACTCCCCCCCGCCCCTCGCCAGCGAGGGGAGCGAGTCGCCCTCTGTCGTCAGGGATGCAGGCGGCGGGGCGCTTCGCTTCCTTGACTGCACCCCAGACTAGAGGCTTGGGCCGTTCCAGTGGCATCAAGGGTGCGGCTTCGCCCACGTCCTCACCCGTTCGGTACTCGCTGCGCTCCGTTCCGCGTGCGGCTTCCGGGCGTGCCCTTGACACCCCTTCCACTCAAAAATGGGCAGGCGCTGGCCGGGTTTGGTCGTCTTGCGCTTCCGGCCGGGCGAGAGTTCCGGGCCGAATAATAAGATTTGACCTGTAAGAATAATAATAGTATTATTATTCTTATTATTACTCGCCAAGGAAAGCCGCCATGAACCAAACATCTACCGCTATCCCCGCCGACGTGCGCGAACGCATCATTGCCGCCGCCGCCGATCTTTTCGAGCAGACCGGACGCCAGACGATGCCCACGGTTGACGCCGTGCGACGGGCCGCCCGTGTGGACATGAACGCCGCCAGTTCGGTGATGAAGGAATGGCGCAGGGCACAGACCGCGCAAGCCGCGCCGGTTGCCGTGGCCGTGCCGGAATCCGTGCAGCAGGCCAGCAGCGCGGCCGTGGCGACGATCTGGCAGCAGGCGCAAGAGCTGGCGAATGAATCCCTACGCAGCGCACAGGCAGCATGGGAAACCGAACGCGGCGAGCTGGACGCCATGCGGCAGGAACTGGCCGAGGCTTTCGAGCGTCAGGCGGGCGAGCTGGACGCGGCCGGGGCTGCACTGGCCGCCGAGAAAGCAGCAGCCGAAAAGCAAGCGCAGGAGCTGGCCACCGTTCGCCAGCAACTGGCCGAAGCCGTGAGCCGTGCCGACAAGGCAGACGCCCGCATTGCTGAAATCGAACACCGGGCCGCCGATCTTCGCGGCGAGCTGGACAGGGCGCACGCTGACGCCGACCGCTTGCGCACCGAAAACACCGAGGCACGCCAGCAGGCCGCCGCCGAGATTGAGGCCGCCCATGCCGCCACAGAGGCAGCACGGGCCGAGCTGGTGAAGGTGCAGGCAAAGGCCGAAGCCATCGAGCAGACCCACGCCGAGCAGCGCAAGCATGCCGCCACAGAGGCGCACCGGGCCGCCGAAGGATTGACCAAGGCGCAGGGCGAGCGGGACACCGCCGCCAAGGCCGCAGCAGAGGCCAGAGAGCGCGCCGCAGGGCTGGCCGGGCAGTTGCAGGCGATGCAGGAACAGAACGCCGCTTTGCTGGCCGCCATCAAGCCGCAGGGCGAACCGAAGCCCAAGAAAACCCCGCCCGCCAAGTCCTGATCTTGGCGACACCTTCACGACCTGGCCAACGCGCAGCCGTCACCAACGGTCGGCGCGTTTTGGCTGTTTCGTGCCCGCGTTCGTCGCCAGTCGTGGCCCGTGTATTGGCTGGAAGCAGTGTCAAGGGCACGCCCGGAAGCCGCACGCGGAGCGCAGCCCGCAGGGCGAGCACCGAACGGGTGAGGACGTGGGCGAAGCCGCACCCTTGATGCTGGTGGAAGCCAGAGAGCCTATCGGCAAGGGGGTAGGACAAGGGCAACGCCCGCAGCGCCTGCCCCTGCAGCCAGTCGGGCAAGAACCGACGCGGGATGCAACCCGAAGGGGGTTGCCCAAGCGAAGCGCGGAGGGTTCCCGCTGGCGACAGAATCACGCGATCGAGGAAGATCCGTTGTCACCAAAAGAAAACCCCGCCGAAGCGGGGTTCAGTGTCAGCGTTCCAGCTCTAGCGACGGCAGAGGGTAAGCGCGTCCTATGTTTTGCATGTTGTAGCCGTATTCGATGCGGCCTAGCGTTGTTGGTCTTGCGCCATCACGCTTTGCTGCATTGGCTACCTTCGCCACATCGAGAGCATGGGAAGCCGCCAAACCCGGAACGTGCGATTTAGCGGTGCGCGGGTTGTCGGCTTGCTCCCATTCTTGCAACCAGTGCGCAATGAGCCGACTGTCAGGTGTGTAGCCGGTCGCATGGGTCATGAGCCGCATTAGGGCTTCGTGTTCCAGTTGGCTGAACATAGCTTATTTCCCCTTCACATCGCCGCCCGGCTGTTTGGCCCATGCCGACGCCAGCCGTTCTTTGATTCCGTCACGATACGCGGGATTGCGTGCCCACACGCTGCGCCCCATTGCGAGGTGTTCCGCCCGACGCGCCGTTGTCTGTTGGCCGGTGCGAGGGTCAAGGCGGGTTGATGTGGGATTGACCACGTTATGGGCAGCGCCCACGGCGCGAGCTGGAGACATTGCCCCCGAAGCAATTTGCCGGAGTGACAATGCGGACGTGGAAACGCCACCGGCCAGCCCGGAAGCCATGCCACTTGCTTGCATGGCAATCCAGCTCAGAATCAGGGTTAGCCCAAAAACTTGAAGGCCGGCGATATAGGGGTTTTGTACGCCTTCGCCTGTCAAATCAACGCCGCCGATAAAGCCATCAAACGCGACGATGCCGAACGACATGATGAGGGCAAGAATCACAATCGTGAAAATGTAATTCATCACCTGACTTATCCACCTGTCGAAAAACTGCGATGTCATGGGGAACATGGCGCACGCAATGAAGAACGGGCCAAGCGCGAACATCACCGCAAGAGAGAATTTCGCCACAATGATGTTCACGCCGCCGACGATGGCAAATATCAGGGTTCCGATGGAAATGAAAATTCCAGTAATGAACCACGATGCTGCTGCGCCGAGGTTCCATCCTGCATCGCTTGCTTGCTGCAAGGCGATAGAGGCCAGTTGAGCGCCCTTGTTCACCACCTCATCAAGTGTTTGATAGATGGTTGAGGCAGGCGCACCCGGAGAACTGATTTTCAGAACGTCGGAGAGGCCAGTTTCAATGCCGTTCAGCGTGCCTATGACTTGTTGATGGTATCCATCAGCAGTGAAGGCAAAATAGGCAATGAACATGATCTTTGCCCACTGTTTCATGACCGTCCAAAAGGGCGATTCCATCGAACCCGTTGCAATCGCATAGCCCGACATGACGATGTATAACGTGACGCCGCCTAGAACAGCCATTTGCAGCTTGAACATTAATTCGTTAGCCGCTGGCACCATAAACGCATTGGTGGCGTTTGTGATCGTTTCACCAATGTAGGTGAATAATGTTAGTTCATCCATAGCATCACCTATCTTGTGAATTTGGGGGGAGTGGCCTTAATGTTGAAATTTTGGCTACCGAATATTGTTTGATCGTGTGCCGATTTGGCGTTTATGCAATTCGGAGTACCGGCAATTTCCCCCGGACTGTTCTTGCACTTTTTGACCATTTCAATGCGTTCGGCGTCGTGGGCTTTGTACCAATCGACGGTTTGAACGACTTCAACGGGCTGATCTTCTTTGCAGCCGGCCAACGCCATGAACGCGACCAGGGCGATAGAGAACTTTTTCATTTGCTCACCTCGCGGACGGTTCCGGCGTCAATCACACGGCTGCTTTTGGCTTCGTGTTCTTGGACGTATTGCAGCGCATAGGCCAGTTCGGCCGCGTCGATGATGCGCAGCATGGCGACGACACGTAAGGCACCTTCACGCGAGCCTGCCCAAGAGAGCGCGAGGCGTTCCCCCGTGTTCTTGAGAAGGAGCAGGCACCCGCCGAGACATGCCGCAGACATGAACGCCGCAAGGTAAGCATTCATCGGGGCGGTTTGGTGCGGTAGGGTGATGCCCGTCCAAGCTACAGCCGCGATCAATAGCGGCATGATGGCAAGCACGGCGGCCAGCAAATGGCCTTGGAACATCGAGGGTGCCCGGCGCGATACCTCGCGCATGAAGCCGAGCCGATCAATGCAAACCCACAAGCGCCATATTGCAATCAATATGAACGCGCAAAGCGCGATGATGGGAAAGTGAATATAGGAAATCATGTGTTCGCCACTCCAAAGGTTGAGGGCGAACGCCGGGCCGTCTTTCCGGCCTGTCTGTCGGCTCTTGCGAGCTACTGTTCCCGACTGTCAGGGCTTGTTTAAGGCCCGTATCCGGTACGCCGTGGCGTCCTTGGGATGTGGTCTATGCGGCGCGTCTTTCCGCTGCTTGTCCGGTGGCTCTTGCGAGCTTCTTTCCCACCTGTCAGGCCCGTTCTTTTCGGGGCCGCACCCAGTACGCCGAGGCGTTCTTAGGGCATAAAAATCAGCGTTCGTTTTGTTGTTCACGCATACCAAAACCCAATGTTTTGGCATACCCGATTTTCCCATTTTGGCGCGGTTACGTCGATGGTGACAGGCGCACCGAGGCGGGAAGCCTGTCTGTCACCACTTATTTACTCATTTGAGTATAACACCTAAACCGGCCAATGAGTAGATGAATTTAAGGGGTTTTTACTCATTAACTCAGATATGCCGGTTCGACCTCTGGCATGGCCTGATAGTCAATCTTGACCGTGGCGACCGGCTGGCCTGGTATCTTGAGGAAGCCTTGCAGGTCGGGCAGGTTCAGAACTTCCGACGACATGATGGCGGCTTGCCGCACGCGCTGCATGTTGTAGTTGGTATTGAACGATTCCGAGCTTTGTCCGGGATTCGTCAGGCCGCCCGAGCTGGTGCCCTGCCCCGTCGTCATTTGCAGCCGGTCAATGTCCTGTTCGCCAAGTTCCTTGCTGAAATATTCGGCCGTCTCATTGTCGCCAGCCCGCAAAATCAGCTTGGTGGACAGATTGGCAAGCAGCGTTTGTGCCTCGTCCTTGCCGTAGGTTTCGCGCAGTTGCGACACTGTTTGCAGGCCAAGCACGCAGCGCCCGCCGTACTTGCGCAGCTTCGTTAGACCACTGCGAAGACTGGACACCTTGCCGAGTGAATCGACCTCATCGAACACGAACCACAAGCCGCGATTCTGGTTTTCCGACAGGCTCAAGCCTTCGACAATGCCGAGTTCCAGCAGCGAGGCCACAAGGCCGCGCAGCATCCCCATTTGATCGTCGCGGTAGGTCACGAACAGCCAGCCGGTGCGGGTTTCATCCTGCACCCACTCACGCACGGAGAACGTGCCAGCGTCAGGCAGGTAGCGCCACACGCCGAGATAGGTTGCAATGATGCCCCGCGTGTTGTTCAGCATCTTGTCATTGCCCTTGGCGCACAGGATGGCCGCAGGCGTGTCGGCCAGCAGTTCGCCCAGCTCTTTTATGTCTGCCGAGCTGACATAGTGCAGCAGCCGCTTTACCGACCGCTCCCCGCGTAGATGCAGGGCCAAGAGCGTTTCACCGAGCAGCGTTTGCGCGTAGTGGTGCCACTCTGCACCCTCCCCCGTGCCATCCGGCACAGCGGCCTTTGCGATGCGCTGGCAGTCGTATTCAGCGCGGATTTCAGCGAAGGGCGACCAATCCACCGAACGACGGTCAAACGGGTTAAACAGCACATCACCAGGACGACCGAAGCGGGAGAAGAACCCCCCGGCCGGGTCAGCGATCAAAGCCCGCTCATTGCGTGCCCGTACAGCCCGCAGAACACGGTTAATCGCTTGCGTCTTGCCCGCGCCCGTGGTGCCGCTGAAAAGCATGTGCTGCGCTTCCAACATGCGCGGAACGACCACCCCGCCAATCTCAATATCCACGTCGGCCGGCGTTGCCTTGTCGCCGTACATACGGGCTTGCAGATCGGAGCCGCCGACAACTTCCGTGCCCCTGATGACCGTTTCTTGGCCGTGTGGTGCGTAGTTGGCGCGGGCCATCATGTGGCCCCAAATCCGGGTCTGGCAGAACACCGCCACCACGGCCACGCCGATAGAGAGCAGGGCCGACGATTCACCGCTGGCGACCATGCGCGGAACGGCCGAGCCGAGGCCGTATAGGACAGCTACGCCCCACAGGCCGAGCCACAGCCACGTTACCCACGTCGCAGGCTCTTTGCCTTTGATCGTGTTGAACAGGTTGCGGCCGAGCATGAAGGCCGCGCCGACCAGCAGGAGCAGAGTTAGAACAAGTGCGGGTTTCATTGGCGTTCCCTTGCGGCTTGAATCCGCTCTTTTGTCTTGGCGTCCAAACCGTCCCACACCGTGCCTACGGCACGGCCGAAGGCCGCTTGTTCGTCAATTTGTTTGCCATACAGCAGGTGCGAACCGTAGAAGCCGAGCGCCCCGGCTAGAAGGCTTCCAGCAAAGGCAACAGCGATCCATTGCCAGCGCTGTACCTTTTCGCCCTTGGCCGCGTCCTGATGGATGCGGGCCGACGTTGCCAGTTCGCGGGCGGCACTGGCGAGGGCTTCGCCGGCTTCTTCCCGCAGCGCCGCCTTGAGAGCGTCACGCAGCGCGACCTTTTCGGCCGCCGCGAAGTTTCCGAACGAGGCTTTTTCCGCTGCGCCGAGCTGGCCGATAGTGGCCTGCGCCTCTTTCGAGGCCAGAGCGACAGCGCCGAGCGCCGGGGCAAGGGAGGTTTTCAGCCCTTCGGGAAGGGCTTTAATCTGATCGTGCAGTCTGCCCACGTCGCCCAGCAAATCAATCGTGAGCGCGTCCCTTGTCGAGCGTGGAGAATTTGCCGCGTCCATAGAGCGCCCCTTTATTTGAAGATTGCAGAGTAAACAGAATCGAGGTTTCGATTCACGCTGCGAGCCAATAACTTGAGGCCGTGCATATCGCCCCAAGTATATTTTTCTTTCGCGCTTGCTTCCGGGTTGCTTTTAAGCAGCGCCTTGTAATCAGTTTCGTCTTGCAGCAGAGCTTCAACGGTCAACTTTTTAACGGCGAGAGCGTCGAATAATTCGTTTTCAAAAATAGCCGCCTCAGTGTTGGCCGTGGCGTTCTTTTCCTTCTTCACATAATTGACGACATGGGCGAATTCGTCGGCCACGTCAGCATCAACGCGATTGAACACAAGCCGGATTTTTTCGGCAGGAATACCGAAATCCGAAAGCGTCCCGATCATCGAGATAGTTTCTTTTTGTTCTTTGGTGCCACTGGTCAGCGGAATAACGAAGTAATCAAATTCAAGGTGCGATTCATCGAATTTGACCATGCCATCTAGAAAATCTTCGATATTGGACGCGCCCACGTCAATGATTGCGTCATCGAGCGCAAAGAGCTTGCGGAACAGTTCGCGGAATTTGTCGCCCTTGATTTGCTCAACATCGACACCCAACCCGGCCGCCGTTTCGTTGATCGACTCGACGGCAAAGATAGGAGCGTTGCCCATTCGAGGGGAAAGCAGGTGTGCCGCGATAGTGGTTTTACCAACGGTGCCGGTGTAGTTGACGATTGCGATTTTCATAATTTATTCCTTGTCGGATAGGTCATCTAGATCAATTTCCCGGCGTCTGGACTTGCGAATATCGGCCGGGTTCGTGATGCGTGCTTGAGGGTCTTTTGCGGGTTCCTCTTGCGGTGCTTGGGCTGGCTGGCTGGCCGGTGCCGCGATTTGGTCATGACCAATTTTTGCGGTCGGCTTGGCTGGCTGGGTTCGTTTTTTCCTGATGCGGTACAGGGCGCTTTCAAAGCTCTTTAGCGTCATCGTGAAACCCTGATCGTTCAGAGCTTGGAGGACTGCCGCACGGCTTACGCCAGCAGCTAAAGCCGCTTCCACTTCGTCCACTATGTCCCGAAGCCGGGCAGTTTCAGAGCGGCTTTTGTCGCCGGTAGCCAGTGCGCGCAGCACATCGGCCACGCTGTCTTTTGTCATGTTTCCACCTCTTCGCGTTATCGGCATTGCCGGATGCCGCGATATTGCCGTTTATTTGCAGTGCGGTCAATGTTTGCCGCCGTGATGGTGCCATTGTTATGCAGTGTGTTTGCAGTGTCAAGCGATTTTATGCGGTGCATGTGCAGTGCGTGTGCAGTCTTGCGCGAGTGTGCGAGCTGCGTTATAGTGTTGGCGTGCTATAGATAGGCACGTCGGATATGTTTACAAAAGCGCTCCGCGTTTTGAAACATATCCCGTGCCCAAAGGGGTGCCCCCCTTTGGAAACCTGCCACCGGCCCCCTACGGGAGCCGGGCCGCATGGCGACAGATCCACGCCCACCAGGTCGCGGATTCGTCACCAGCAGCACAAGCCGCCCGGCAGCTTCGCAGCCGGCCATTAATCGCCCTGCCCCGTGCCATCGAGGCGGGCACGAGACAGGAGCCGCGACCATGCCGCGCAAGCCCAAAGAGCCAACCCGCACGGTAAGTTTCCGGCTTACCCTGCCCGACCATGCCGCCTATCTGGCGAAGGCCAGCGCGGCCGGTGTGAAGCCGTCCGAGTTTTTCCGTGATGCAGTGTTGACCAACCGAACGCAGGTAGTCGCACGGGTTCAGCCGAGCAGCGACAAGCGCCGGCTGATTTACCTTTTCAACAAGGCCAGCAACAACCTGAACCAGCTTGCCCACACCGCCAATGCTGCCGAGCTGGCCGGCACTGTCACCCCGGCCACTTACGCCGGGATTCTGGCCGAGCTGCAAACGCTGGCCGACTTGATGAAAAAGGCAATCCGCGATGCTGATTAGAGTGCGTGGCGGCGATGCCGGGATAAAGGAGTATTTAGAGAACGGGCAGAAAGACGGCCGGGACTACAGCCGGGACGAGCTGGACGAGCGCGTTATTTTGTCGGGCGATCTGGAACTAACCGACGCCGTTATCAATAACATGGACAAGAACGGCGAGCGTTATTTGCATATCACGCTGGCTTTCAAAGAGGACGAAATAAGCCGGGAGCGGTTGCAGGAGATAACCGACGAATTTAAGCAATTCGCCATGACCGCCTATGAAGGTGATGAATATAATTTTTATGCCGAGGCGCATTTGCCGAAGCTAAAGACATACACCAACCAGAAAACCGGCGAACTGGTGGAGCGCAAGCCGCATATTCATATCGTCATCCCTGAATGCAATCTTTTGAGCGAGAAGAATCTAAACCCGTTTGGGAAGGTTGACCAGCAGACCAAGTTTCTTGAGGCGTTCCAAGAACATATCAATGCAAAGTTTGGGCTTGCCAGTCCAAAAGATAACCGGAGAATCGAATTCACCGATGAGAGCGCGATTATTTCCCGCTACAAGGGCGATTATTTTAAAGGCGCAAATCACGACCTGAAAGAGCGCATCTTGTCCGACGTGCTGGACAAGGGCGTTACCGACTTTGACCAGTTCCGGGCCATTGTTGCCGAGCATGGCGACACAAAGACCCGCAACGCAGGCAAGGCCGGTGAATATCTCAACGTGAAACCAGAGGGCGCGGCCAAGGGCGTGAACCTGAAAGAGTACGTTTTCAGCCGTGAATTCATCGAAATGCCCGCCGCTGAAAAGCGGCAGAAGCTGGCCGGAGAAATCCGCGCAGAGTACGAGGAAGCCAAAGCGCCCCGCCCTAGCTCGGCCGACATTGCCGAGCGCTTACAGGAGTGGCGCGAGGTGCGGGCGGCCGAACTGAAATACATGAACAGCGGCAACCGCAAAGCGTATGCGGCCTATCGTGAAGCAGACCCCGAGCAGCGCCGGGCGATTCTGGCCGAGCGTGCCGCCGCGTTCTACGCCAAGCACCGCCCGGCCGTGGAAATCCCGCACGACCCCGAGCAAGAGCGCATGGCCCCGGCTAGAGCGCCCGAGCAGGCCCGCGCCAGTGAACCAACCCCGGCCCCTTCGCGTGAGCGTGACGGCCGCCAGACCGATAGCGTAGTGGGCCAGTACGAGGCCGAGCGCCGCGAACGTGCCGCCAGTGGCACCGATAGCAGCCGGGCCGAGTTCACCGCGATAAAACGCGAGCTGGACGCCGCCCGCTTGCTGGCGACCGTCAGCCGCACGCATGGCGTGATGCCCGACAAATACGAAGTGACCAAGGGCAAGGACGGCGGCGACCGCATCCGGTGCGGCCGGCGAAATTTGAACGTGTCCGACTTCCTCACCCAAGAGCTGCATTTGCCTTGGCGTGATGCCGCGCCGATCTTGCAACAGACCTACGCCGACCAAATCGGCCATGCCACACCACAGCAGGCCCGCCCTGCCCTGCGCCGCGACCTTTGGGCCGAGTACCGTCGCGACTGGCAACCGCAGCAGCGCGAGCGCCGGGAACAGGATTGGCAGGAGCAGAAGAAGCGGGAGCAAGAGCGCCGCGCCGAGCTGCGCCGCGAATACCTGGCCGAACGCCGAGCCGTTCAGAATGACCGGGCTTTGAAACCGTCAGAGCGCAAGGCGGCCTTGTCGGTTTCCAGCATGGGCAAGGTGGTGAAGGACATAGAGCTACGCAAGGCCATTGCCGCCGAACGTGACGCCTTGAAGGCCCGCTATCGAATGAAGCCGGCCGACCAGTACCGCGCCTATCTGGCCGAGCGTGCAGGCAACGGCGATGCCGATGCACTGGCCGAGCTGCGCCGACAACGCAGCCCGCAACGTGCCCCTACTGGCGAGCGCATCGAGCACCAGACCGGCCAGCAGCCAGAGGCCGCGCCGATCATGAAGCCCGCCGCGTACAAGGTCGATCAACAGGGCAACGTGACCTATTACGACCAGCAGAAGCGGGCCATGTTCACCGACCGAGGCGAAGCCGTTGAATTTGGGCAGCAGGAGCGCGACACCATCGAGCAGGGCTTGCGCCTCGCCCTTGCCAAGTTCGGCCCGCATATCCGCTTGCGTGGCGGTTCCGAGGAATACAACAACATGATGGCCGACGTGGCGGCCGATGCCG
>Ga0265293_10005364_pt1 | contig 21475 bp, 18 predicted proteins | sample Munlanlewell138R_FD_192505 | JGI IMG/M metagenome (GOLD analysis project Ga0265293, IMG submission 192505) | Leachate microbial communities from a municipal landfill in Southern Ontario, Canada - Leachate well 138R | ecosystem: Engineered > Solid waste > Landfill > Unclassified | place: Canada... | reverse complement strand
GGCAGAGGTGGACGAGGCGCTCACGTTGGTGAAACGTGCGAAGAGCGAGTTGCTCGAGGAAGGTTACGCGGTGCACATGCCGGAAATCGGCGTCATGGTGGAAGTGCCGTCAGCGGTGTATCAGATAGGCGTGCTCGCCAAACGCGTGGATTTCTTCTCCATCGGCACCAACGATCTCACCCAATACCTGCTCGCGGTGGATCGCAACAACTCGCGCGTGGCGGACCTGTACGACTCCCTGCACCCGGCGGTGATCCGCGCCATAAAACAGGTGGTGGAGACCGCACATCGGCATCACAAACCGGTGAGCGTGTGCGGTGAAATGGCCGGTGATCCGGTGGCGGCGGTGGTGCTGCTGGGCATGGGCGTGGATTCGCTGAGCATGAGTGCCGCGAGCCTGCTGCGCGTGAAATGGATGATCCGCACCTTGTCACAGGCCGAGGCCAAGGTCGCCCTGAGATGCGTGCTGCGTCTCAATGATCCGCGCGCGGTGCGCGAGTTCCTGTGCGGGATACTTGAAAGCGCGGGTCTGGGCGGACTCATTCACGCAGGCAAGGCAAGCTCTGCAGCCGCCGCCTGACACAGACCAGTGCACTAGCGCCGTTACTCCCCGGAATCATGTCCGAATCATGGATACGCTGACCCACGCCATCAGCGGTGCGGTGCTGGGCCGGGCCGTGCAGGGAACGCGGCTGGCGCCGCCTGCGCATGCCGCGGCCATCGGTTTCCTGGCGGCTGCCTTCCCCGACAGCGACGTGGTACTGCAGTGGCTGGTGGATCCACTCACCTTTATCAATCTGCACCGCGGCCTCACCCATTCGCTGCTGATGGCACCAGTGTGGGCGGTGTTCATCGCTGCGACCTGCGCGCTGTTGTTCGGGACCCGTGGCGCGCAACGGGTCAGGTGGCGTGCCGCCTGGCCGCTCGTGGTCATGGCGCTCTTGCTGCACATTGCCGCCGACGTGATCACCAGCTATGGCACGCAGATCTTTGCGCCGCTGTCGGCTTTCAAGGCGTCTTATCCCGCTACCTTCATCATCGACGTCTGGTTCACCGGCCTGCTGCTTGCCGGGCTCGTATTCTCACTACTGCGTCGCTCACCGTTACCCGCGTGCATCGCACTCGTGATGCTTGCGGGTTACGTTGGTTTGCAGGCGGTACTAATGGCGCAGGCGCGGAATTTCGGGGTGCATCATGCGCGATCGATGGGCCTCGACGACGCCAACGTGACGGCACTGGCGCAGCCGCTGTCACCCTTCAACTGGCGCGTGGTGATCGAGCACGCTGACGAATACCACGTCACGCAGGTTAACCTGCGCCGCAGCGAGCCCCTGCCGGTGGATGATGAGGCGGGCTTTCTGCGCCGCGTCGCAGCGGAATACCGGCCGGTCCATCTGGCGAAGTGGCACAGGCTACTGCGTTTCGGCGAGGCTCCGCAGGCGCAATGGGTGCGCGAGGCTTGGCAGCAGCCTGCGTTCGAGTCTTTCCGGCGGTTTGCACGCTTGCCGGTGCTGCAGGAAATCGAGCAGGCGCCCCCCGGCCGCTGTGCGTGGTTCGCGGACCTGCGTTTTACCGCCGGCCCGGTGGATGCACCGCTGCGTACGCCCTTCCGCTACGGGATCTGTCGCGAGGGGGACGGTCCTTGGCAGGTCTTTCGCGAGGGGAAGGAAGGGCCCGAGCCGCTCACCCGCCGGTGACGGTGAGGCTTTCGAGGATCTGCGCCACTTCCTCGTCCTCCACGCCTTCGCCCTCACGCGGGCAGTCGTACGTCACATAGAACACGCACTTGTCCTCGGCCAGGAACCATTCCTTCCAGGACTGCTCGCCATCATAGTAACGGAACATGAGCCCCCACTTGCCGCCGATCTCCACGTCGGTGTGACGCCGGCCTTCGGTAATCAACTCGTCGGCCAAGTTCAGTAAATCTTCGCGCGTCACCGCCTCGTCGGCACAGATGCAACTCACCTGTACGGTACCAACTTCGCTCTCCTTGTCGTAGAGGATCACACTGTCGTCGGTGTGTTCGGAGGTCCAGCCATCGGGGTAGATGGCCTCCCAGGCGGGTTGATCAGAGGGCATGGGCGTTTTCCTCGGGAAGGTGTGTGCGGATCGTATTCCCAATCCTGGTCATTTGCACGACGTGGGAAGACACGAACCAGCGAGGCCACTGAGAAAGGCATTCCTGTAAGGGGAATGCTCAGAACATAGTGCCTTCGTGGTACGCGGCCGCAGCGACACTCACATTCTGTTTCTCAACGCCAGCCCGCACACGCTTCGGGTGCGCGGTGCCGGCTTGCTCGCCGACCAGGGCCGCCCCGGGCCTGTGCGCCGTCCTCGCCGAACGCGGTCTGTGTGCCGGGCTGGTAGAGGGGCCGCCAAGGCATGCCGCGGCAATGGGCGCGTTGGGAGAGCGAAGGATTCGGGGAAGTAGAGAATGACCGAGCCCCGTTCCATGGGGGCATGGCCCGGTTTTGCCGCGCATGCATCCAAGCCCCCGCGCTGGCAGGGCCCGGCACAGCGTGCCGGGCCGCGTATCCGTCCTTACTTCGGCAGCGCGTAAACGCCGCGCGAAGGAGACACCACGCGTCCGTTGCGCTTCAGGTAGGCGAGCAATTGGTTGAGGTTCTTGGTCTCGACACCACTTTCATCCAGGCTGGCCTTGAGCTCCTTGGTGCTGATGCGGCCGGAGGCTTCTATGAGCTTGAGCACACGCTCGGAGATCTTGCCTTCACCACCACCTGTGCTGCGGCTGCGGGTACGGCCGCCCAGCTGGCGGATTTCGCGATCCACTGCAGCGAGTTCCTTGCGATGCTGGGAAACCAGCTCACGGCGGTGCTCACGCAACTCGTCGAGGCGGGCGCGGTTGGCCTCACGCTCGGCTTCCAACTCTTCACGCTCACGTTGACGTGCAAGCTCGTAGAGTTCGTCGGCGGAGAGCTCGTCGATGGGTTTTTTTCTTGCCATTAAATACTCCTTGGAAGGAACACTCTAAAAAAGGAATCGCGCGGCTATTATAGTTTGCGCGTTTCCAATGTTAAACAGCGAAGCTATAAATATGCAACACCCTTCCTACGGTACTGCCACAAAAATAGTAAGGAACTGATTCGATTTCGTCCGTCAGGGGGACAAAGGGTGGTTGCAAATGACTCGAAAGTGATGTGGGCTAGAAAGAAACTTCTCACATGGGGCGCTGCGTGTTATCAGAACACCGCGTGACCCATGCATGGGGCGAGCAGGATTTCTTATGAAAAAAATGACGCCCGAACTTTGAACTTGTATGAAATGGTCAGCGGGGACGGGTCGCGGCAGCGGCGAGCAATTCCAGTACTTCGCGGTGGCCATTATTGGCGGCATGGACCAGCGCGGTAATGCCATCGGTATCGGTGGAAGCCGGCTCGGCGCCGTGATTCAGCAGGGTCCGGACGGTATCCAGGTGGCCGTTGCGTGCCGCCCATAGCAGTGGGTCGTTACCCTTGTGATCGCGTGCATTGAGGTCGGCGCCTGCCGCAAGCAGGGATTCCACGATGGCCGTATGGCCGCCTTTGGCCGCCCAGATGAGGGCGGTCCACCCCAGGGTCGATTCTGCCAGGTTCACCTTTGCGCCATGGGCTAGCAGGAGCTGAACCGCTTCGATACGGCCGTTACCTGCGGCCACCATGAGGGTGGTATACGCCGCCTTGTCGGTGTCATCGGGATTGGCACCATACCGAAGTAGTAGGTCCAGCACCTTGCCATGGCCTTCGCGCGCGGCCAGCAGGAGGGCAGTCCACTCGCAGTTGTCGCGCGCGTGGAGATCCGCACCCGCTGCGAGCTGTGCGCGCACCTCCTCAAGCTGCCCCGCTTCGGCGGCATGCATGAGCGCCGTGCGCCCGTTGGCATCGCGTGCGTCCGGGTCGCTGCAGGCGGACAGCACCAGTAAGAGTGCCAAAAGCAGGATGCGTGTGGTCATACGATGAACAATGCGAGCAGCTCCCCGGCCTTGCCGCGGCGCCCGCTCTGGCAGCTGATAAAACGCTGTACGTGGAAATGTTCGGTCCGGGCTTTGGCATACAGATGCTGTGTGAACTCGGTGTTGTGATTGGAGATCAGCACGGGTATGCCCTTGTCGGCAAGGCGGTTGGCGGCACTGGCCAGTTCTATCTGCTGGTTATCATCGAAACCACCCGCACTGTAATTGGTGAAATTGGCAGAAGGGGAGAGTGCGACATAGGGTGGATCGCAGTAGACCACGTCGCCTGCGCGGGTGGCCTTCAGGGTTTTCACGAAATCGGCGTGGCGGAACACCGCGCGCTGCGCCTTGGCATGAAACGCGAGCATCTCCGATTCGGGGAAGTAAGGCCGCTTGTAGCGCCCGAATGGGACGTTGAAGCCCCCTCTGGCGTTATAACGGCACAGGCCGTTGTAGCCGTGGCGATTGAGGTATACGAACAGCGCAGCACGCCGGCGTATGTCCGCGGTGCGGTTGAATTCCGCGCGCAGCCGGTAATAACGCTCGGCGCGGTTGTTGGCCGGTGTGAACAGCGCGCGACAATCCTCGATGAATGCGGCGCCTTCCGACTGCACCAGCAGATACAGGTCGATCAGGTCTTTGTTGGTATCCGTGAGCAGGTAGCGCGGGTAGTCGGTGTTCAGGAACACTGCGCCCGAACCCACGAAGGGCTCCACCAGTCTGCGTCCGTCGGGGAGCTGGGCGCGGATGCGCTCGAGCAGGCGGTACTTATTGCCGGCCCACTTCAAGAAGGGTCGCACCGGAACGGGTCGGGATTCGCTCATGACAGGGGCTTGATGAAGACTTTGGAGCGCCGCTGGTAGTTGTACATGGCCTGCTTTTTCACGGGCAGGTCCTGGATATCGCCCGCGATGAAACCGCGTTCCTGGAACCAGTGGGCGGTGCGTGTGGTGAGCACGAACAAGCGCTGGATACCCAGGCCGCGTGCCTGGCGTTCCACATACTTGAGCAGGGCGTCGCCGCGGCGCTGACTGCGGTAGTCGGGGTGCACGGCCATGCAGGCGACTTCGCCCACCTGCTCCTCGGGGAAGGGGTACAGTGCGGTGCAGGCGATGATGGCGCCGTCGCGTTCCACCACCACGAAGTGATCGATCTCCATCTCCAGCAGTTCGCGTGAGCGGCGCACCAGCATGCCTTCCTCTTCCAGCGGCCGGATGAGTTCCAGGATGCCACCCACGTCGGCGATGGTGGCCTGGCGCGTGCCTTCGTACGCCTCGCCGGTGATCAGGGTCCCGATGCCGTCGCGCGTGAACAGCTCCAGCAGCAAGGAGCCGTCCACGTGCCGGTCGATGAGGTGGACGCGGCGCACCCCCTTGCGGGTGGCGTGCACGGCGCTGGCGAGGCCGCGTTCGATGGGCCGGGACAGTTCACGTGTCTTGAGCAGCATCTCGGCCTCGGCCGGCGCCAGCTCGCGCAGCAATTCACCTTGCTCGTCCAGCACGCCGGCGCCGTCCACCAGGTAGATGAGCTTGTCGGCCTGGAGGTGCACCGCAGCCGCGGTGGCCACGTCCTCGGCGCTCAGATTGAAGACCTCTCCGGTGGGCGAATAACCGATGGGCGAGAGCAACACCAGGGCGCGCGCGTCCAGGGCGCGGCCGATGGCGGGCGCGTCCACGCTGCGCACTTCGCCGGTGTGTTGATAGTCCACGCCATCACGCACGCCCAGCGGCTGGGCGGTGACGTAATTGCCGGCGCTCACGCGGATTTCGGCGCCGGCCATGGGTGAGTTGGCCAGGCCCATGGACAGCAGGGCCTCGATCTCGATGCGCACCAGCCCGGCGGCCTCCTTCACGCAGGCCAAGGCCGTGGTGTCGGTGAGCCGCAGGCCGTTTACATAGCGGATCTCCGCGCCGCGCGCGCGCAGCCGCTCCTCGATCTGCGGCCGAGCCCCGTGCACCAGGACCAGCCGCACCCCCAGGCTGTGCAACAGCGCCAGGTCGTGCACCAGCCCGGCGATCTGTGCGTCACGCAACATCTCCCCGCCCAGGGCGATGACGAACGTCCGCCCACGGAACGCATTGATATACGGTGAGGAATTACGGAACCAGCGAACGAAGGTCTGCGCATCGAGCATGCGGGCTATTGTGGTTAGTCGGGGATCGCCGTGCAAGAAAAAAGCTTTAACACGGGGGACACGGGGAACACGGGAAAAAATACCCTGGCAGGCTAAGTCCACGATAACGGCGGTCAGAAACCCATCGCGGTGTGAGGTCGCTCCTACCGCGTCATTACACATTTCAAAAAATGGTATCCCCCGTGTGCCCCGTGTTCAGGCTTTTTCTTCTTCCCTCACGCAGAACCGCCGAATCAACTGGCGCAAGAGGTCGATGGTGGGTTGCAGGCGGTCCAGGGCGAGATATTCGTCGGGCTGGTGGGCTTGGGCGATGTCGCCGGGGCCGAGGACGATGGCGTCCATGCCCAGGGTGTTGAGATAGGGGGCTTCGGTGCAGAAGGCCACGGCCTCGGCGCTGTGGCCGGTGAGGCGTTCGGCGGCGCGCACGATGGGGGAATCGGTCGGCGTGTGCAGGGGCGGGGTGCCGTGGAACAACGGGGTGACCTCCACCCCGAAGCCGGTGCCTTCGAGGCTGTGGTCCAGGCGCGCCTTGAGGGTGGCGCGCAGCTCCTCCTGGGCCATGCCCGGCAAGGCGCGCAGGTCGATGTGTAGCTCGCAGGCGGCGCAGATGCGGTTAGGGTTGTCGCCGCCGTGGATGTGTCCCAGATTGAGGGTAGGCACGGGCACGCGGAAGCGTTCGTCCCGATACCGTGCCTGCAGCTCGGCGCGCCAGCGCAGCACCTCGCCCATGGCTGTGTGCATGCCTTCGATGGCGTTGAGTCCGAGGGCGGGATCGCTGGAATGGCCGGAGCGCCCGATGATGCGGATGGCTTCCATGAGGATGCCCTTGTGCGCATGGATGGGTCGCAGGCCGGTGGGCTCGCCGATGACGGCGTAGCGCGCCTTGGGGCGGCCCAGGTCCACGAGCATTTTTGCCCCGTCCATGGAACTTTCTTCGTCGGCAGTGGCCAGCACGATGAGTGGTCGGCGTAGCCCGGCGGTATCGACCTCGCGGACGGCCTCCAGTACCAGGGCGAAAAAGCCCTTCATGTCGGAGGTGCCGAGCCCGTACAGCCGGCCGTCCGCCTCGGTGAGCCGGAAGGGGTCATGGCGCCACAGCTCATGGTCGTACGGGACCGTGTCGGTGTGGCCGGCCAGCACCAACCCACCCGGGCCGCTGCCCAGGGTGGCGATGAGATTGGCCTTGTCCGGACGCCCGGGCAGCGGCAGGACCTCCACCGCAAAGCCCAGGTCGGTCAACCAGCGTTCCAGGAGGTGGATGACCGCAAGGTTTCCCCCGTCGAAGCTGGGGTTGACGCTGCTGATGGAGGGAGCGGCGATGAGCTCCTTCATCATGGGGATAAGGCTGGGGATTTGCATGGGGAAGATTGTGGGCGGCAGGTTGCTTCGAGGCAACGGGATTTTTGTGCGTTTACCTGTATATCGACGGATTTGGCCGTGCTAGATTCTTGCGCCTTCGTTCTCGGAACGCCCTGGATGATCAGGCCCGCCACCGTTGCCGATCTCGACGCCTTGGTCGCACTGGAAAATCAGGTCTTCCAGACCGACCGGCTGTCCCGGCGCAGCTTCCGCTACATGCTCACCCGCGCCCACGCCTTCACCCTGGTGGCGGAGCAGGACGGCGGCATTCTCGGCTACGTGCTGGTGCTGATGAACGAAGGCACCTCGCTTGCACGTCTTTATTCCATCGCCATCGATGGCGCCGCCCGTGGCCAGGGTATCGCGGCGGCCCTGGTGAAGGCAGCGGAGGAGCAGGCCATCGCTGAGGACCGCGTGGACATGCGGCTGGAGATCCGCCGCGACAATCCGGCCTCCATCCGCCTGTTCACCAAGCTCGGCTACCGCCAGTTCGGCATTTACTCCGATTACTACGAAGACCACATGGAAGCGCTGCGCTTCCAGAAGTCGCTGGTGGCGCTGCGTCCCAACATGGCGCACGTGCCTTATTACCAGCAGACACTGGAGTTCACCTGCGGCCCCGCGGCACTCATGATGGCCATGAAGGTACTCGACCAAAACGTGAGTCTCGGTCGCAGCCTGGAACTGCGGCTGTGGCGGGAATCCACCACCGTGTTCATGACCTCGGGCCACGGCGGCTGTGGCCCCTACGGGCTCGCACTGTCGGCCTACAACCGCGGCTTCGACGTGGAGGTCTACGTCAATGACGAGGGCGCGCTGTTCGTCGATTCAGTGCGCAACGAGGAGAAGAAGGAAGTCATCAAGCTGGTGCACGAGGATTTCCTGGAGGAATTGGCCAGCAAGCCCATTCCCATTCACTACCGACAACTTTCGCTGCAGGAAACCAAGGAGAAATTCAACGCCGGCGCCATCCCTGTCGTACTCATCAGTTCCTATCGCATCTACAAGGAAAAATTCCCCCACTGGGTCGTCATCACCGGTTTCGACGACCGGTTCGTGTACGTGCACGACCCGTATGTGGACGTGGAAAAAGGCAAGACAGATACCGATTGCATGAGCATGCCCATTTTGCAGAAAGACTTTGAACGGATGGCGCGTTACGGGAAGAGCGGCCTGCGCGCGGCCTTGATCATCAGCAAGCCGAAAGAAAACGACAAGCCGGGACGCATCCGGGAAACGGTCAGCGGATGACTACCCAGATCATCGTCGTCGAAGACCTGGCCGACTGGAAAGTCGAACCCTCGGAGGCCATTACTATCGTCCACGTGGACGACTATCTCACCGGTCAGCAGTACCTGAAGCTGAAGAACGTGCAGGTCGTCAACCTCTGCCGCAGCTACAAGTATCTCACCGTGGGTTATTACTGTTCCCTGCTGGCGGAGGCGCGTCGCCACCGCGTCGTGCCCTCGGTCAAGAGCATCCTCGACCTGTCGAGCAAGGCCATGTACGGCCTGGACGCCGAAGACCTGGATGAAAAGGTCGAAAAGAGCCTGGGCAAGCACCAGCGCAACAGCGACGTGCACGAATTCAGGATGGAGGTATTCTTCGGGCAGTGCTTCCAGTTCCCGGAACTCTCCGGACTGGCCAGGCAGCTGTTCGAGATCTTCCCGTGCCCGTTCCTGCGCGTGACCTTCGAGCATGAGGGCAAGTGGCGTATCGCCTCCATCAAGTCGGGCAGCATCCACAAGCTGAACAAGAGCGGTTTCGAGGACTTCGCGCAGGCGCTCAACAACTACCGCAAGAAGAAGTGGCGCTCGCGCAAGAAGACGCCCTCGCGTTACGACCTGGCCATTCTCTACGACCCGGCCGACCCGCAACCGCCCTCCAAGGTGAGCGCACTGAAGAAGTTCATCCGAGCCGGCCGCGAGTTTGGTGTGGATGTGGAACTCATCGAGCGCAAGGACTATGCGCGGTTGGCGGAATACGACGCGCTGTTCATCCGCGCCACCACGCGTATCAACCACTACACCTATCGCTTTTCCAAGAAGGCAGAGAGTGAGGGGATGGTGGTGATCGACGACCCTCGCTCCATCCTGCGTTGCACCAACAAGGTCTATCTGGCGGAACTGCTGCGTGCCAACAAAGTGCCGGCGCCGAGGACAGTGATCGTGGGCAAGAGTGACATCCACGCGGCTGAGGCGGCCATTGGTTTTCCCATGGTCATGAAGGTGCCGGACGGCTCCTTCTCGCAAGGTGTGTTCAAGGTGAACAATCGCGAGGAGATGTACGCGCGCGCCGGGCAGTTGTTTCAGAGCACCGAGCTGTTCCTCGCCCAGGAATTCCTCTACACCGAGTTCGACTGGCGCATCGGCGTGCTCAACCGCAAGCCGCTGTTCGCCTGCCAGTACTTCATGTCCAAGAAGCACTGGCAGATCGTGCACTACGACGACAAGGGCAAGTTTACCGAAGGGGCCTTCAAGACCTGGCCGGTGGAGCAGGCGCCGCGCGAGGTGGTGGAGGTGGCGCTCAAGGCCGCCAATCTTATCGGCGACGGCCTCTACGGCGTGGACGTCAAACAGAACAAGGATGGCGTCTACGTCATCGAGGTGAATGACAATCCTAACATCGACGCGGGCATCGAAGACAAGTACCTGGATGAGGCCCTGTACGATGCTGTTGTCGGCGAATTCGTGCGGCGGCTGGACCTGCGCCGTACCCGGGAACGCTGATGGCACGCGGTGGACGTCGGGGGCCAAGGGTGCCGGAGGATTCTTGACAACGCCCGGCCGGTGCGTACAATTCGCCCTTCTCTACGGCTACGTAGCTCAGCTGGTTAGAGCACAGCACTCATAATGCTGGGGTCCTCAGTTCGATTCTGAGCGTAGCCACCATCTCAAACCCGCGTCCCGCAAAGGGGCGCGGGTTTTTTCGTTGCGGACCGGTTCGGTACCGGCGGCACTCCTGCGCAAACACCGCGAGCGTGTTGAAGGTCCTTGCACAGGTGGGTGGCGTCGGGCGACAAGGGGCACCCGACCCGTGACGGCGGTCCCGGGCAGAATCCGGGTGGCTGTGTGAGTTCGGGCCAGGCAAGGGCACCGGAAGTGGAGGACCCGGCAGGGTCCTCACCCTGGGCGCGCACACAAGAAAATGGCGCGCACCAGGGCGGTGGCGCATCAATGCCCCTTGCGCTTGTCGCTCAGCCAATCCATGAGTGCGAACAGCACACCCGAGACTACGAAGGTGAGATGAATACCCACCTTCCAGCCCAGCTCCGTGTTGCTCGCCGGGGTCAGTTCGGACGCGCTCATGTGCATGAATGACTTGAGCAGTTCGATGGCTGAGATGGCCACGATGGAGCCGATCACCTTCATCTTCAGATCCGAAAAATCCACGTGGCCCATCCAATCGGGACGGTCCTCATGATCCGCGGTATCGATCTTGGAAACGAAGTTTTCGTAGCCGCTGAAGATAATGATGAGCAGCAGGTTGCCGATGAGCGCCATGTCAATCAGTGACAGGATGCCAACCACGATCTCCCCTTCGGTGGCGCTTGCCACGTGAGCGAGCATGTGGAAAAACTCCTTCGCAAAGGTCACGAGCAGCAGCAGGATGGCGCCGAGCAGGCCCACATAGAAGGGGGCGAGCAGCCAGCGGCTATTGAATACGACTTTCTCAAGCAACTTCTCGATGGACTGCATGGGATCTGGAATCCTCACTGTTGACGCACGCCCGGGGGCATAAAAACGGGGCGCCATTCTACTGCAATCGCCGCAGCGACGGGGCTCGTTGCACCGGTGCTCCGTACGTGACAGGCCAGGCAATACGGACAAATTTTTTCATCCTCTGGCGTTTGCCACCGGCTATACTTCCCAGTGCAGGCGGAAATGGCTGGGTGTCGAGGGTGTCTTTCCCAAACCCGTCGTGACCTGCTGCAATCCCTAAGTTTCTTTTTTCGAGGTTTGCTTCAATGAGTGTCGGTACTGTCAAGTGGTTCAACGAGGCCAAGGGCTTCGGTTTCATCACCCCGTCCGAGGGTGGCGAGGACGTGTTCGTTCACTTCTCTGCCATCAAGGGCGAAGGATTCCGGACCTTGCGCGAAGGTCAGAAGGTGACCTTCGAGGTGACCCGCGGGCCGAAGGGGCTGCAGGCATCCAACGTCATGCCCGCCTAAGGGCGAAGACAGCGAAAATCCCGCTTTGAGCGGGATTTTCGTATGAGCGGCCGCTCCGTGGTGCGCTGGGGTCGGCTGCGCTTTATGTGGAACCCGCACAAACAGACCTGTCCTTCATTCCCTCCCTGATACAGCGCCCCTTTTTCATCGACTCCCGTTCCTGACTTTCGTATCGCTGCGGCATGAGCATACCTGCTGGGATGTGCTGTATCTGCCTGCTAGTGGTCTGGTGACCTGCATTGCGTCCACCCTGACGGCGATGGGTTACCATGCACGCCCATGTCCGCTGATATCGCCGCCCTTTCCCAACGCCTTGCCGAGTGCCTGATCGTCGACCGCCGCCCCTTGGCGCGCCGCCTCTCCGGCCTGCGCCGCCGCGCGGCCGAGGGCAAGCCGGTGGATCGGGGGCTGGGCGAACTGGCCCGGGCCGTCGACGCGAGCGCGGCCCGCCTGGCCGCCCGGCGCGCGCGTGCGCCCCAGCCCACCTATCCCGAATCCCTGCCGGTGTCGGCGCGGCGGGAGGAGATCGCCGCCGCCATCGCCGCCCATCAGGTGGTGGTCATCGCCGGCGAGACCGGTTCGGGCAAGACCACCCAGATCCCCAAGATCTGCCTGGAACTGGGGCGGGGTCTGGCGGGACTCATCGGCCATACCCAGCCGCGCCGCATCGCCGCCCGTTCGGTGGCCGCGCGCATCGCCGAGGAACTGGGCACGCCGCTCGGCCAGGCCGTGGGCTACAAGGTGCGTTTCGCCGACCGTGTGTCGGAGCACACGCTGGTCAAGCTGCTCACCGACGGCATGCTGCTGGCGGAGGTGCAGGGCGATCCACTGCTCGAACAGTACGACACCCTCATCATCGACGAGGCCCACGAGCGCAGCCTCAACATCGATTTCCTGCTCGGCTATCTCAAGCGCCTGCTGCCGCGCCGCTCCGACCTCAAGCTCATCATCACCTCGGCCACCATCAACACCGAGAGCTTCTCGCGCTTCTTCGACGGCGCGCCGGTGATCGAGGTGTCGGGCCGCACTTGGCCGGTGGAGATCCGTTACCGGCCGCTGGCCGGTGACGAGGACGAGCGCGACCGCAGCCAGGTCGATGCCATTGTCGACGCGGTGACCGAACTCACCGCCATCGACCCGCTCGGCGACATCCTGGTGTTCCTGGCGGGCGAGCGGGAGATCCGCGAGACCGCCGAGGCCTTGCGCAAGCAGCCGCTCAGACACACCGAGATCCTGCCGTTGTTCTCACGCCTGTCCGCAGCCGAGCAGGACCGCGTGTTCAAGCCCCACGGCGGCCGGCGCATCGTGCTCGCCACCAACGTGGCCGAGACCTCGCTCACCGTGCCGGGTATCCGCTTCGTCGTCGACCCGGGCTTCGCGCGCTTCTCGCGTTATTCCCATCGCACCAAGGTGCAGCGCCTGCCCATCGAGCCCGTGGCCCAGGCTGCCGCCAACCAGCGCGCCGGCCGCTGCGGTCGGGTGGGCCCGGGCGTGTGCATCCGGCTCTATGCGGAAGCGGATTTCCTCGGCCGGCCGGCCTTCACCGAACCCGAGATCCTGCGCACCAATCTGGCCAGCGTCATCCTGCAGATGGTGGCCCTGGGTCTGGGCGACCCCGAGTCCTTTCCGTTCATGGACCCGCCCGACCGGCGTTACATCAACGACGGCTACCGGCTGTTGCAGGAACTGCAAGCGGTGGATGCGCAGCGCAAGGTTACGGACATCGGCCGGCGTCTGGCGCGCCTGCCCATCGACCCGCGCCTCGGCCGCATGCTCATTGCCGCCGACCAGGAGCGCAGCCTGGAGGAGGTGATGATCATCGCCAGCGCGCTTTCCATCCAGGACCCGCGCGAGCGGCCCATGGAGGCGCAGCAGGCGGCCGACCAGGCCCACGCGCGTTTCTACGAGGACAAGGACGTGGAGGACGGCAGGTCGGCGCCCCGTTCGGACTTCCTGGCTTTCGTGCGGCTGTGGCGCTATTTCCATGAACAGGCGCGCCACCTGTCCCAGAACAAGCTGCGCAAGCTGTGCAAGAGCGAATTCCTCTCCTACGTGCGCCTGCGCGAGTGGCACGAGATCCACGGCCAGCTCGCCGCGCTGGCGGAAGAGATGAAACTGCGCGCGAATCACGAGCCGGCCGACTACGGCGCCATTCACCGCGCCGTGCTCACCGGCCTGCTCGGCCACGTGGCGGTGCGCGCCGAGGTGGAAGAGGTGAAGCGGCCCGCCAAGGGACGCCGCCGCGCGCCGGCCGAGTACCAGGGCGCGCGCAATCTGAAGCTCACCCTGTTTCCGGGTTCCTCCCTGGTCAAACACCCGCCCAAGTGGATCATGGCCGCCGAATTGGTGGAGACCGCGCGCCTGTTCGCACGCACCGCGGCGGCCATCGAACCCGGGTGGATCGAACGGCTGGCCCCGCACCTGCTCAAGCGCACCTGGTTCGAGCCTCACTGGGAAAAGAAGCCGGCGCGGGTGGCGGCTTACGAGCAGGCGACGCTGTACGGCCTCATCGTGGTGGCCCGGCGTCCCGTGAACTACGGTCCCATCGACCCGCAGACCTCGCGCGCGATCTTCATCCGCGAGGGCCTGGTGGCGGGCGAACTGCGCACCAACGCCCCTTTCTTTGCCCACAACCACCGCCTCATCGCCGAGGTGGAGGACCTGGAGGCCAAGCGCCGGCGGCGCGACCTGCTGGTGGACGAGCAGTTCCTGTTCGACTTCTACGACGCGCGCGTGCCGCGGGGCGTGTACGACGGCGACAGCTTCGAGCGTTGGCGCCGTGAGGCCGAGCGCGAAAACCCCAGGCTGCTGTTCCTCCGCCGCGAGGACCTCATGCGCCAGGAAGCCGAAGGCGTCACCGGAGAGCAGTTTCCCTCCGCGCTGGACCTCGACGGCGTTCCGCTCGCCCTCAGTTATTACTTCGCCCCGGGCGAGCCCGACGACGGTGTCACCGCCACCGTGCCCGTGGCCGTGCTGGCGCAGCTCGACGCGGCGCGTCTGGAATGGCTGGTGCCCGGGCTGCTGGAGGAGAAGATGGCCGCGCTCATCCGCTCCCTGCCCAAGGCCCTGCGCAGGAACTTCGTGCCCGCGCCCAATTTCGCGCGGGCGCTGATGGAGCGCTTGCGGCCCGATGGTCGCGGGCTGCGCGAGGCCATGGCGGTGGAACTCCAACGCATGACCGGCGTGGAGATCCCGCGTGAGGTCTGGCAGGCGCAGGAACTGCCCGCGCACCTGCGCATGAACCTGCGCGTGGTGGACGAGAAGGGGCGTGAGCTGGCGAGCGGCCGCGATCTGGAGGCGCTCAGGGCGCAGCTCGCCGGCAAGGTGCAGGCGGCCTTCGAGGCGGCCCCGTTTTCCGCCATGGAGCAGACCGGCCTCACCGCCTGGACCTTCGGCGAGCTGGCGCCCGAGGTGAGCCTGCCGCGCCACGGTCTGACGCTGCGCGCCTATCCCGCGTTGGTGGACGAGGGCGCCGGCGTGGCGCTGCGTTTCATGCAGTCTTCCGCCGAGGCGCGCTCGGCCACCGCCGCCGGACTGCGGCGTCTGTTCATGCTGGCGCTGCCGGACAAGGTGAAGTACCTGAAGAAATCCCTGCCGGGTTTGCAGGCCATGTGCCTGCACTATGCGCCCGTGGGCCGCTGCGACGACCTCAAGGACGATCTCGTGCAGGCGGCCTTCGACAGCACCTTCATGGCCGAGCCCTGGCCGCGCACCGCCGAGCAGTTCCGCGCGCGTCTCGAAGAAAAAAAGGCGCGCTTGGTGTCCGAGGCGACCACGCTGGCGGCGCACGTGGCCGACGCGCTGGCGGAGTATCACGCCGTGTGCGGATTGCTGCGCCGCGAAGCTCCCCATCGCCTGCATGCGCTGGAGGACGTGCGCGGCCAGTTGGTCCACCTCATCTACCCGGGCTTCATCACGCGTACCCCGCAGGCCTGGCGCGCGCACCTGCCGCGCTATCTCAAGGCCGCGCGCCTGCGCCTCGAAAAACTGGATCGCAACCCGGAACGCGATCGTCATGCCACGCGCGACATCGCCGCGCTGTGGGAACCGCTGCGCCGCGGACTCGAGGCCGGCGAGGTGTGCGGTGAAGCGCAGCTCGAGTTCCGCTGGCTGCTGGAGGAACTGCGCGTGTCCCTGTTTGCCCAGGAACTGAGGACGGCGGTGCCCGTGTCCACGGCACGTCTCGAAAAGCGATGGCGTGAAATCGCAGGCACTTGAGCGAGCACTTGGAACCGGGCAGAAGACACAGAGTAAATGGCGCCAGGCCGCCATCGCTGCTGTGGGTGCATACCCCGGGCGTACTGGCGGATGGCGGGCGGGGACCCGCTGTGTCTCCCATGGCACCGGGCCAATGTACCGTTAGGTTGATGCTCGATCGCGCCAGTATTGCTGTGACTTATTACACACGCGGTGATTTGGTGCGCCACATGGCCGCTCCAGGACCTCTCGACCATACTTGATTTACCCGTAGGGAAGGGAGGCGCGCCATGAGCGATGAAGCCGATGCAGTGAAGGAATTTTGTGCCCGCCTGGAACGAGATGTTCAAGTCAATCTCTCCCGTAACCCCATCAAGGCCGAGCTACGCGGTGGCGCCCTCTATCTCACGGGCGAGGTGGAAGACATCGTCGCCAAGCGTCGTGCCGCACATCTCGCGGTGGAGCTGCACGGCCGGGACAGCGTGCAGGACCTGATCACGGTGAAGCCTGCACAGGAGCGCGAAGATGGGGCCATACGCAATTCGCTGGTGCAGGCCCTGCTGGAAGAATCCGTGTTTCGCCGTTTCGGTATCAATGTCTTCTCCAAAGGCGAGATGTACATCGAGCGTGACGTGCGTGAGAACGGCGAAGGTCATCTGGACCTGATCATCGACAACGGCGTGGTCACCCTCTCGGGCGAGGTATGGAGTTTGTCGCACCGCCGCATGGCGGAACTCATCGCCTGGTGGGTCCCGGGTGTGCGTGGTGTCGTCAACCAGATCGCCATCAACCCGCCGGAGGTGGATACGGACGACGACATCACCGACTCGGTGCGGTTCGCCCTCGACAAGGATCCGCTGGTAAACAGCAGCCAAATCCGCATCACCACGCGCGACGGCCTCGTCACGCTCGAGGGCCTGGTGCCCCAGCCGGAGGAGCGTCACATGGCCGAGCAGGACGTGTGGTACCTGGGTGATGAAGTGGCGGAAGTGGACAATCTGATCCAGGTGCGCCCGATCGCCCGGGAGAGCGCCGGTATGTGACCGGGGCCGGCTGCCGCCGCTATGACGGCGGCATACGCCGGCCGCGCCTCACAGCCCGATAAGTTCGGCGTGCAAGCCGCGGCAGGTGAGCTGGTGGAGGATGTCGTCGCTGCGGATGGTGAGCGGGTCATATGCCACCACCATCAGGTGCGGGGTCCGGTCGGGGCTTTTCACGTTCGCCACGCCAGGCAGATCGGCCAGGGACTCGCACAATTCCTGGCGTCGCCAGGGATCCAGATTCTCGTCCACGTGGACCGTGATATCCGCCATGCCTGCGTGCATGTGACCTCCTTCCTGCGCGTGATAGCGCTGGAATTTTCCAGGTTTTTTCGATTCAACCCTAGCAAACCGGCAGTGCCGTGCAACGCCGCGCCCGCACCCTCCCCGTTTGGCTCGTCGAAATCCTGGCGGGTGATTCCTAACATTCTGAAAAACCTCGACTATACTGCGACTACGGGCGTGGTCGTCCGGACCATAAGGGAGGGGAGGCATGGGGACCTCTCAACTTGAACGACTGATCCACATCATGGAGGCACCGGATCGCGAGCTTGATCTCGCCGAGGCGGCGCTGCTCATAGCCCGGGAGGAATTCCCGAATCTGGTCGTGTCCGATTATCTCGGACAGATAGCACATCTGGCAGCCAACGTCTGCCGGCGCCTGCCCAAGGAGGCGGGGGTCGGTGATGCCGTGTTCGCCATAAACGAATACCTCTTCGACGTGGAGGGTTACGCCGGTAACCACGAGGACCGCCACGACCCACAGAACGTGTTCCTGAACCAGGTGCTCGATCTGCGCCGCGGCGGCCCGATCGCGTTGACCATCCTCTATGTCACGGTTGGTCGCTGCCTGGGCCTGCCGCTGCAGGCCATTGCCCTGCCCAACCACTTCCTGGTGAAGATCGCCATGGAGGAGGGCAGCATCATCCTCGACCCGTATGTGGGCGGCATGGTGCTTGATGACGTGGGTCTGCGCGGGCTGCTGTCGCGGATCTATGGGGAGGATGTGCCGCCCGATCTCATTCCACTTCTCACCAGCCCGGCCGCCAAGCGCGAGGTGGTGACGCGCATGCTACGCGAGTTGAAGCAGGACTTCGTGCGCAAGCAACGCTACGAAAAGGCCCTGTGGACCAGCGACCTGCTGCTGCGTATCGCGCCGGAAATGGCCGACGAGGTGCGTGAGCGTGCCTACCTGTACGAACGCATCCAACACACGCGTGGTGCACTCACCGACTATATCCATTATCTGGAAATGATGCCCCACGCCCGTGATGCCGCCGACGTGCGCCGGCGTATCGCCAACCTGCGCGGCCGCGGTTTCCGGCTGCACTGACTCGTGGGGATCAACCAGCGAAGCCACGGAAGGATCGTGTCGCAGGAGCGGCCTGAGAGCGATGGGTTTGCCCACGACCGCTGCAAAAATCGCCGGCTTAGCCCGCTCCAACCACCGGCCGTTGCACCTACATGGACGCGTGTCTTGCCCCGTGGCGTCCGTGGCTGATCTTCTAATCCACACCGCCGCGCGGGATTTCTTCCGGCTGGGCTTGGGCGTACCCTCTGGGCATGGTCGACCTGCTCATCAACAGCTTCGTAGTTTTTTTCGTGGTCATTGACCCCATCGGGCTCTCGGCCATATTTGCGGCACTCACGCGCGGCTATTCGCGAGAGGCCCGGCGTCGGGTCGCGCTGCACGGTGTGGTACTTTCCACCGTGATCCTGGTGCTCTTCTTTTTCGCGGGCGACTGGTTCCTGCAGGCCATGGGCATCGAGGTGGCAGCGTTTCGCATGGCGGGCGGCCTGCTGCTGTTGCTGCTTTCGGTGGACATGGTCTTTGCGCGCCAGTCGGGCCTGCGTTCCACCACCTCGGGTGAAACGGCGGAGGCTGAGATACGCCAGGACATCTCCGTATTCCCGCTCGCCTTCCCGCTCATCGCGGGGCCGGGCGCGCTCACCACGGTGCTGCTCATGACGGCCCAGCCTGGCGGTGCGACCGTGTCCAGCCTGATGCTGGGGATCATCATATTGGTGCTCGCCATCACCTGGGCGATGCTGCTGTTCGCTGAACAACTTTATCGCGTGCTCGGCGAGACCGGTACCAACATGATCAGCCGTGTGCTCGGTGTGGTGCTGGCGGCGCTGGCGGTGCAATTCATCGTGGACGGCGCCAAGGCGGCCTTCTGGTAGGGGTCGCGGGAAAAGGATTCGACGCTCAGGGGCGAAGGACGCAAAGGAATCATTATTTCGTCGCCCCGGCGAAACCCGGGGTCGAGTCCATAAAGCCTGGATCCCGGCTCGTGCTTGCGCCGAAATGACGAACCCTGTTGCGCAAACTCACCTGTTTCTTGCGTCCTTTGCGTTGGGCTGTTTGCCTTCCCCTTTTCAGCGCAGTAACGGCCGCAGCACGGGCCAGACGTTGTCGAGCATGATGGGCTGCGCCGCGGGTGCGGCATGGATGCGATCGGCCTGCATGAGGGCCCCCTTGTCGTCCACGCCACGCAGCAGATAGGGCACGAGCGGCACGCCGCGTTGACGTGCGACCTCGTGGTACACCTGTTCGAAGCGCCGGGTGTAGGCGGGTCCGTAGTTGGGCGGCATGCGCAAGCCGACCAGCAGTACCTTCACCCCGCGGGTGCGGGCGGCGTCCACCATGGCGAACAGATTGGCCTGCATCTGCTCCGTCGACAAGCCGCGCAGGCCGTCATTGCCGCCCAGGGCGATGATCACCAGGGCCGGGTCCTGCGTGGCCAGCACGGAATGCAGGCGGGACAGGCCGCCGCCGGTGGTTTCACCGCTCACGCTGGCGTTGATGACGCGCCAGTCGTAACCCTCGCGCTGGATACGCGTGGCCAGCAGGCGCACCCAGCCCTGGGCGACGTCCATGCCATAGGCGGAACTGAGGCTGTCGCCCAGCACCACCAGGGTACGCGGCGCGGCAGCGAGGGCGGCCGCGTACAATAACAGGCCCAGCGCAAAGACGAGTTGACGGAAGGAACGTGTCGGCATGACGACGATTGTGGAAGCTCGCGGGCTCTCCAGGCAAGTGGACAGCCCGGAAGGGCCGCTCACCATCCTCGACGATGTGAACCTGTGCATCGAATCCGGTGAGGCGGTGGCCATCGTGGGCGCCTCGGGTTCGGGCAAGTCCACCCTGCTCGGTTTGCTGGCCGGGCTGGACCTGCCCAGCGCCGGGCAGGTGTTACTGGGTGGGTGTGACCTTGCCGGCCTGGATGAGGACGGTCGCGCGGCATTGCGCGCGCGCACCCTCGGCTTCGTGTTCCAGTCCTTCCATCTGCTGCCCAGTCTCACCGCCCTGGAAAACGTCATGTTGCCGCTGGAGCTGGCGGGTCTGGGGCAGGCACGTACCGAGGCCGCGGCCCTGCTGGAGCGCGTCGGCCTCACCGCGCGCCGTGCCCACTACCCGCACCAACTCTCGGGCGGCGAGCAGCAGCGCGTCGCCATCGCACGCGCCTTTGCCACGAAGCCCTCGCTGTTGCTCGCCGATGAGCCCACAGGCAACCTGGATACCCGCACCGGCGCGCACATTATCGACCTCCTGTTCGACCTGAACACCGAGCACGGCACGACCCTGGTGCTGGTGACCCACGACGTGCACCTCGCCGCGCGCTGTGGACGGCAGTTGGTGCTCGACGCGGGCAGGCTGGTATGACGGGCCACGCCTGGGGCTTTTCCCTGCACATGCTGCGACGCAGCCTGCGCGCCGGCGAACTGCGCGTGCTGTTGCTGGCCCTCGTGGTGGCAGTGGCGAGCGTGACCTCGGTGGGCTTTTTCACCGATCGTGTGCGCCGCGCCATGGAGCATCAGGCCAGCGAGATGCTGGCCGCCGATCGCGTGCTGGAAAGCACACAGCCGCTGCGCCACGAATGGCTTGCCGCCGCCGCTGCCCACGGTCTCGCCCGCGCCGAGACCTGGTCGTTCCGTTCCGTGGTCGTCGCCGGCGAGCGCCTGGAGCTGTCCGAGGTGAAGGCTGTGGATGCAGGCTATCCGCTGCGCGGCGCGCTGCGTATCGCTGCGGCGCCCTTCGGCCCCGAGCGCACGACCGCGGCGGGACCACCCCCCGGGCGTGCCTGGCTGGAGCCTCGCCTGCTGCAGGCACTTGGCCTGCGCGTGGGCGACAGCCTCACCCTGGGTGAACGGGAACTGACCGTCGACGCGGTGCTCGCCTACGAGCCCGATCGCGGTGGTGAGATGTTCAACATCGCGCCACGCCTGCTCATGAACCTCGCCGATGTCCCGGCCACAGGACTTATCCAGACGGGCAGCCTGGTGACCTACCGTTTGCTGCTCTCCGGTCCCCAGCACGGCCTGGCGGGATTTCGCGCTGCGGTGCAGCCCTTGCTCGGTCCGTCCGATCGCCTCATCGGCGTGCGCGATGCGCGCCCGGAACTGAACGCCGCCCTGGAGCGCGCCGAACGTTATCTCGGCCTGGCCGCGCTGGTGAGCGTGCTGCTCGCGGGTGTGGCCGTGGCGGTGGCAGCCAACCGTTATGCCCGGCGCGAGCTGGATGGTGCCGCGGTGATGCGCTGCCTGGGTGCTTCGCAGGGTTTCCTCACCGCGGTCTTCGTACTGCAACTGCTGTGGCTCGCGCTGGGGGCGGCACTGCTCGG
>Ga0265293_10005363_pt1 | contig 21485 bp, 15 predicted proteins | sample Munlanlewell138R_FD_192505 | JGI IMG/M metagenome (GOLD analysis project Ga0265293, IMG submission 192505) | Leachate microbial communities from a municipal landfill in Southern Ontario, Canada - Leachate well 138R | ecosystem: Engineered > Solid waste > Landfill > Unclassified | place: Canada... | reverse complement strand
CAATATTATACAGAACCAGGAGGCAGATTGCAAGAGAAAAGCCCGGGATTTGTTACAATACCGAGCTTTATTTAAAAGGGATTAGCCATTTCAAGGTTTGAGTGTAATTTTCATGAAGAGTTCACACTTAGGCATTCTTCCATTTTCAAGTGCGTGCAACAGACCACTGAAGAGTGGGAAGCTCTGAATTGCATGCTCTACCTCTGCCTTATACCGGTTGATGTCATATTCAACACGCTTGATTTTTACAGTCATCACACCCTTTTCAATCGTTAGGAGTGCCCAACTTGCTCTGGTATCTCCATCCAAAGAAAAACCAACGGCACCAGGATTGATGAATCTGATGCCATTGCGATTAAAATCTGCTGGAACGTGTGTATGCGCACATAACACAACATCCACTTTTTCATTGGCTAGTTTTTTAGCAAGCACGGGATCAAAGGGTTCAGTAGCATAAAGACCTTCAGTATCGCTATAAGGGCTGCCATGACAGGCAAGAAAGGTGACTCCTTCCAAGTCAAATCGCTTCACCGGCAGAAATTCAGCAACTGATGCTTTTGCATCTTCAAGCATACGAATCGAAGTATACTTATAAAATTTAAGAAGTTGCTTATCGTTCTCATTATTAACGGTGAAAGTGGGGATATCCTCAAGATACCCATCACTGTTCCCTTTGATGCAAACCATTGGCTTGACCGCCATCAAAGCATCATAGCAATGCTGCGGATCCAGGCCGTTGTACACGAGGTCTCCGAGAAAGATGAACTGTTCGACATCATTGGTGCGGGCATCGGCCAAAACTGCCTCCATTGCACGCAAATTTCCATGAATGTCTCCTAGTACAGCTACTCGCATCATCGTCCTCCCAAATAAGTATATCCTCACTTTAACATAACCTTAGGAGGTGTTGAACTCTCCTGGTCCTTGCATTCAGGGTAATTTTCAATGAATTTTGTGCTTATTTGTATCTAGAAGTCCCTTCTCATGTCCATGATCGAGCAAGCTGAGGATCATACGCTCCTGGGCAAGCGCTACGCTCTTAAGTCCACTCTCATTGAGATGGGTATAAAGGTCGGTCAATGCCTGGCTGGAATGTCCAATGGTCATTCTTAGAAGGTGTTCATCGATGCTGCCTCTGAGTAGTGAGTTGGCCATATGGCGTAATGAGTGAAATGTTATATTTCTCTCTTGTATCTCATCCATTGTTAAGACCTCAGATGCGGCCAATTCTTTTTTGAAACGATCGCTGAAATAATGGCTTGAAACAAATCCACCTCCTCGCTTACTCCAAAAGACTAACTCATGGTCACCCTCAAAAGGATTCTCATCAGCTAATTGACGCAGTTGTTCACAAAGCCAGGAAGGGCAGGGGACATACCGGCTTCTTTTGCCCTTAGGGCTTTTAAGCCCAGCATGATCGGCATAGGCTTGATCTACAATGATCAGGTCTTTGCCAATAGCCTCCTGTCGTAGGGCACGTAACTCTCCACTTCTCATTCCAGTAATCAATGCCAAGAGACACGCAAGATATATTCTCTTTTCGCTCTGCTCTTTTGCATACAGGAGAAACGCTGTCATCTCCTTTTCAGTCAACACTCCTCGAGCTCTATGAACGACATCCAGATGTTTAATCTCCAGAATGATGTTCTGTTGGATAAAACCTCTTCTTTGTGCTTCTTTAAAAGCTGCCAGTACCGCACTCATGATTACATTCACAGTAGAGGGCGCAAGCGCATCCATTTTTACCAGATTGTATTGAAGATCTTCGATCCATCCAAGCGTTACTGCAGAGAGTAACAGATTTGGTTTAACAAGAGGAATTACATGATTATCAATAAGGCTTCTGCGAGTAGTTATGTAGTCTTTTCCTATTGAATTGGGGGAAAGCGTATTCCTTCTGGCTACATAAGGGCTCTTCTCCCAGTCATAAAAGGTACGCAAATACTCTCTGACAAGTATCCTCTCTTCTTTCTCGCCGAAGATCAGTCCCCGCTCTAATGCTTGCTGGCAAATACGAATAGCTTCATCTCTTCGCTGAATTGGCTTCTCAGAAAATATTCCTAGTCTGGTGCGTAGTCTCTCTACACTCTTCTTGTTAGTTCTCTTACCCGTCTCCGGATCTCTGAAGAGTGCATAGAAATATGTGCGTTCATTGCGGTACAGTCTGCACAGAGTGAATGGGGCAGGGCTACTCATCGCTACACTCCAATTATGCGTTTGTTCAATCTATTGTTCAATCAGTATAAAAGACAATTTTATAAATAGCAATCTAAAACTTTTATATTGTTAAATTATAATTGTTTAATTTGGACTTACCAATGTTTAATACTTCTTAAGTTCTTACTCAATTCTAGTAAGAACCATTGCAGTAGATAAATTAATACTGACTGTATTAATTAAGTATATATTGTGTTTTTAATTAATTATACAATTTTATTATTTTATATTATTATTTTTTTTTAAATATTTATTACTCATGTTCTTCTTTGTTAATATATAACTTATATATATTCAATATATGTTATGGTGTTATATATTTTTTCTATTCTCATTTTTCACAAAATTAGTTATATATTGTACGTAATCTATATTTATTTCTATACTATTACGTCTGTATATTTTTAATTATATGTATTTGTATACATTTAAAATTCACAATTTTTAGGGCTTCAATCAAAAGTGTAAATAAAACCCCCTCATGATTAACGAGGGGGGTAATGAAACAATTAATGGTTAAAATTGCATTTGCCGAATCTCTCTGCGCATGTCTCTGTTCAAGTCGCGCTCTTTGACTGTAGCGCGTTTGTCATGCAACTTCTTACCTCTACAAAGTGAGATCTGTACTTTAACTAGGTTGCCTCTAAGATAAATTGATGTAGGGATAAGGGTAAAACCCTTCTCTTCGACTCTGCGTCTCAGTCTTTTGATCTCTTGCTTATGTGCCAATAGCCTTCTTGGCCGCTGTACTGCATGATTGTGGATATTACCATGCGTATATGGTTGGATATGCAATCCTACGAGAGTTAAGTTGTTGTCCTTGATCGTTACATAGGAGTCAGCAAAGCTGAAACGGCCTTCACGCAGAGATTTAACCTCTGTGCCGACTAGAGCAATCCCACACTCCAGGTCTTCCACAACCTCATAGTTAAAGTATGCTTTCTTATTCTTTTGCAGTAACTTATACTGCGACTTATCATTTTTCATCTATTGTTCCCATGCGATGCGAAAACCAATTTGCTCTGAGCACGCTGCGTTATCTATTACTCCCACCGTATGAACATCAATGGATCCTTGCGCTGTAAGATAACTGCCACCCTTCACAATCGGGTCTACCTGTAGAGCGTACTCCGTATGGAGTTTTAGGGCTCTCTCATATCCCAATAGCCGCGCCAATGGGATATAGGGGGTGCTGGTCATCTCCCAGACACCACCTAACAGAGCTGCAGGATGGCCATCAGTTGGGCTGACTGCCCCAATTGATGTTTCGTAGCGGAGGTTTGGATGACTCACAGCAGCTACGGTGAACATTGCTTCGGTAGGTAAGAAGACTCGCTTTCCGCTCTTCTTTCCAATCCACTGGCTAAAAGCATTGGCTGCATGCCAACTTATATTAGTAATAGGCCGATTAGAAGCAAACAGTGTTGAAAGGGCTATGCCATCAAGGTATGAGTCATCGACCAGACCCTGGGCTTTCAAATTGGCAAGATTGCTGCGCGCCCACTGTGGATTCTCTTCCACAAAGAGCGCGTACTGGTATTGGCTGACCGGAAGAAGGGCCAAAGCAAAGCTACTCTCTTGTACTACGACCGGCATTTCTTTGATCTGTGGATATTGCAAGGGAGTAATCTTTCCCATTTTTATATCAACTGGATCATAAAGAGCGCCTGGTATTTGTATCTCCCCTGCCTGCAATACCGCTGTATTGACCGGAGGCGTTTCACCCTGAGGTAGGTCTTGGGTAATGTGCCCTTCTTCACCGAAGAGGTCTGAAATACTCGATAGGGTAGATGTTAGTAAAGAATCATTTAGCAGCGGCACAGATCGTGCGGCATCCTCAAATATCTCGGGTGCGGTCACATAATGGAGGGCCAAGAGCATCGCATCTTGGATATATGAGGGGTCAAAGCCCAAGGCAGTGAGGTCGCCAGCAAGGTTTCTATAGAGAGGAGCTTGGCGAATGACCATATCATAGTCGAGAATCGCGCTCGCTTGGGCAATCTCATTGAGGTCAAAGCGGATGATCTCTTTGGCTGCTGCGCTATCCAGGTCAAGGGAGGGCGGGTCAACGGTTTTGGTGCGATGGATGAGTGCTGTCAAAAAGAGCGGGCGGTCCACCTCAAGGGTATCTGAGGCGTATTTGATGCCACCCTTATAGTAATCGACCTTGTATGTTCCGGTTTTGATGAAGTACTGGTGCTCAGATCCCCCAAGGTAGGTCCCATCAAGGTAGATTCCACTCTCGTCTAAGGGAGCATTGAAGGTAACGTACCGCCCACCTTTTATCAAGGCAGGGAAGATGGTGACGAAAAAGACCACCAAGAGTAGGATAATGGCCAACAGAATGAGGATATAGACACCAGGTCTGAGATGAAAAACCTCAGGCAGGGTCACTTCGCTTACCTGAGGGAGGTCGATCTTCTTCTTCATAGTTGTAAGGTAGCTTTCTCTCTTCTGCTTGTCAACTGAAGGCGATTGTGCTAGGTTGCAACCATGAAACGGCTCACCGATTTCCTTGAGAGACAGACGATTCAAATCTTGACCAAACGCAAAGCGTTGCGTGCCTACCAGGCAGCCAATAAGGTCAAACGGACCTTTTGGTCAGAGGTGCGCGGTTGGGCCGATGCCCTGGTCTTCGCAGTCTTTGCTGTTCTCTTGATCAACCAATACCTTTTCCAGCTCTTTGTCATACCTTCGCCGTCAATGGTCTCGACTCTGAACATAGGAGACCGAGTGTTTGTCAGTAAGACAATATTCGGTATCGAGGTCTACCCTGGGGGCCCGAAGATCGGCAGTACTAACCGTCAGATAGGCCGAGACCAGATCATTACCTTCTACAACCCCGAGTACACCAGCAAAGGACCGTTCTTCGATGTTCTGAGTCAAATCATTTACATGGGAACCTTCAGTTTGGTGAACATAGACCGAAATCCTGATGGTTCGATGGCCGAACGCCTCTATGTAAAGCGCGCTATCGGCCTTCCCAGTGAGCAGGTCAAATTCATCGATGGTGAAGTCTATCTCAGGCCCGCCGGCAGTGCTACCTGGATTGCTGAGCCCACCTTCCGGGCCGACCTTGGTTTGGTTGATGGGCCGCATCGCTCACTTGCAGACGATCAGTACAGCGGGATCCGAGCATGGGGGACACTCTTTGGCTACCAAGAGGAGGGTATCGACTTTGCCCTTCTTCCTGCATCACTGAAAAACGAATACGCGAAGGTCAGCAGCTATAACTACCCTCCTGATATGTACGCCTTTGAAGAGAGCCGCCTCCGTGCCCGCCACCTCTTTGACCCCTCCAACATGCAAAGTCGGTCAGAGTGGGCTTCCTATGACCGGGGAATCTATGTCCCAACCGACCACATCCTTCCTTTGGGTGATAATCGTGACAACAGCCGTGATGGACGCTACTTTGGCCCGGTAACCCAAAGAAGCATCAACGGCAGTGTGCGTTCACGCTTCTGGCCCCTCAATCGGATTGCCTACCTAGGTAACAAATAGTGTTTGATCTTGGGACCGGCCCCGTTTCCCTCTACCTTCACGTGCCTCTTTGCAAAAGCCGCTGCTCGTACTGCGGTTTTTACTCTGAACCTAAAAAAATCTGGCAGGGACGTGAGAAGGCCTACCTGAATCGACTTCTCCAAGAAATATCTTCTATAACCGCCCCCGAAGGTGGGTTTCATACCGTCTATATCGGAGGAGGAGATCCGGCGAACCTCAAAGCTGAAGGACTGAAAACCCTCCTACATGAGATTCATCGTGCAGGAAAGCCCATTGAGACGACTATAGAGGCTAATCCTGAGAGTATCGACGAAAATCTTTTCCTCCTCTTCGAAGAGGGTTTGGTGAGCCGTCTTTCCATGGGGATCCAGTCGATGGATGATACGATTCTCTCCCGCCTTGGGCGCAGTGCCACTACTTCACAGAACCGAAGAGCGCTGCGTACTGCCCAAGAGGCCAGAGAACGCTGGAACATTGATATCAGCGTGGACCTGATGGTGGCCCTGCCTGGTCAGACTGCCCAAATGGCCACAGATGATATCGACCAAATATGTAGCATCGTCGATGTTGAACACATAAGTCTGTACTGTCTGACTGTGGAGGAGGGGACCCTTCTTGCCCAGGAGGTTGCTGAGCAAAAGACCACCGTCTGGGATGAGGACGGACAAGAGCAGTTTTTACGAACGATGTGGGAAGCTTTAGCCAAGCGGGGCTTCGAACACTACGAAGTGTCGAACTTCGCCAAGGGGAGACAGTACAGTAAACACAACTGTGTCTACTGGCGCCTTGACGATTATCTTGGTCTGGGCAGCAGTGCTGCCTCTACCGTGGGCAATACCCACTGGGAACAGACCCACGACTTTGATCGCTGGATTGAAGAGCCACCGCTATCGGGATATGAGCGTGAAGACACCTCAGCGATTGAACGACTAGAAGAGTACCTGATGATGGGCCTACGCACCCGCTGGGGGATCGACAAGGCTCTTTTTGCAGAGCGCTTTGGCACCTCATTTGATGAACTTTTTGCCAACATCATTGCGCACTTTAATCCAGACTGGTATGTCGATACAAAATATTTCTTTTCATTAACAGAAGATGGCTGGATGGTTTTAGATGAGATCCTTCTTCGTTTTGTCTTACAAATTCCCGAAAGCCTTGACCCCACCTAGGTGTTGTGATAGCGTAGAAATCGTCTATAGTACACGATTACAACAAACATATAAGCAAGGGGTTCACCATGGCTGGCCATAGTAAATGGGCATCAATTAAACGCAAAAAGGGCGCCAATGACGCCAAACGCGGACAAATGTTCAGCAAACTCATCAAAGAAATTACCGTAGCAGCGAAGATGGGTGGCCCTGACCCCGAGTCCAATGCCCGCTTGCGAACAGCAATCATCAAGGCGCGTTCGGAGAACATGCCCAAAGACAACATCGACCGAGCCGTCAAGAAGGGCTCCGGTGAGATGGATAACGCCATCTTCTATGAATTGACCTATGAAGGATATGCCCCGGGTGGGGTAGCTCTGATCATCGATACACTCACTGACAATAAGAACCGTACCGCAAGTGATGTCCGCGCTGCCCTGACCAAGGGTGGAGGTACATTGGGTGCAACCGGCTCTGTCTCCTACATGTTCCAGACCAAGGGCATCATCACCTACGATGCCGAGAAGTACACCGAAGATGAGATCTTTGAAGTCGCCCTTGAGCACGGAGCTGATGATGTAGTCAATGAGGATGGAATCATCGAAGTGACCACCCAACCCTCCGACTTTGCCTCGGTCCTTGAGGCCATGCAAGAAGCAGGCTTCGAACAGATCAGTGCTGAAGTTGAGAAGGTTGCCGACCAGACGGTTGAGCTGGAGACCGAGCGAGCACGCAAGGTGCTGAAGATCATCGATAGGCTTGAGGAGCTCGATGATGTACAGCAGGTCTCTACAAACCTTGACCTTCCTGATGACTTTGAAGAGGAAGACGAATAAGCCGATGATCATCCTTGGCATTGACCCTGGGATCGCACAGACAGGCTGGGGTGTTGTTCGCACAAACGGACAACAGAGCCGGCCTGTTGCTTTTGGTGTGATCAAGACCGCAACAACGCTTACCGAAAGCCAACGGATCCATCGTATCGCAACGATGGTCGGAGGCTTGGTCGCTGAGCACAAGGTTGATGCGTGCGGTATGGAGGATATCTTCTTTACCAAGAACATCTCCAGTGCAATTCCTGTTGCGAAGGTCATTGGAGCCTGCATCCACCAGTTGGCTAGCCTTGGCATTGAGGTGCACCTCTATAGCCCGGTAACCATAAAAACCGCAGTCACCGGCTATGGGGCGGCTCAAAAAAAGCAAATCCAGGAGATGGTTCGCCTGATATTGGGCTTTGAGACGATTCCCAAGCCCGACCACGCTGCTGACGCATTGGCTACGGCCCTCTGTCATGGGGTGCATGCAGCGACCAATACGAGGATCCATAGAGTATGATACATGCGATTATCGGGGATGTTACCCATATCAGCGAGACTGAGGTGATCGTACGTACCGATTACATCGAGTACGCGATCAGTGTCAGTGCCCAAACAGCGAGTAAACTCAGTAACCTTGACAACGAACAGCGCAAAGGGTTGCGCCTGCTCACCGTCCTGATCCACCGCGACGACTCAATGACCCTCATCGGGTTTCTCGATGAGGCAGAGCGCCAGGCATTTTTGCAGTTGCAGACAGTCAGTGGGATCGGGGTCAAACAAGCGTTGAAGATCCTCGGGGGTATCAGCGTCCGTAACCTTGTCGAGGCTCTGGACAGTGGCAACGTGAAGCTACTCTCAACGATTCCGGGCATCGGCCCCAAGACTGGCCAGAAGATGGTTTTGGCGCTCCGCAATATGTTGGTCCTCGAAGATGATGATGCTTCGACCAGAAGGGGGAGTAGTGGGCGTACCCACCAATACAGTGATATTATCAATGCATTGGTAGATATGGGCTATGACCGCAGGCAAGTCGAACGACTGATCGACGAACAATTGGAAGTACAGAAAGAGAGCCTTGCAACGCTCAGTCATCATGAAGGCGAAGAGCTGCTCTTTCGCCAGGCCATCAAGCTGCTGGGGTAGGAGGAAGGTTTGGATTACGACAACCGTTCAATGGAGAGTCTCTTGGAGAGTTCGATCGTCTCTACCTCCTTTCAGGAGGAGGGCGACCGCCAGGAGAATGTGCTTCGCCCCAAGCTGTTACGTGATTTCCAAGGCCAAGAGCGACTCAAAGAGAACCTCTCGGTCTTCATCCAGGCTTCCAGGCAGCGAAGCGAAGCGCTGGACCATACCTTTCTCATCGGACCGCCGGGCTTGGGTAAGACTACCTTGGCCGCGATCATCGCCAATGAGATGGAAGCGGAGATTCGCATGACCAGCGCCCCAGCCCTGGACAAACCTAAGGATTTGGCTGGTATTTTGACCAACGTCAGTGAGAACTCAATCTTCTTCATCGACGAGATCCACCGCCTTAAGCCTGCCTTGGAGGAGATGCTCTACATCGCCATGGAGGACTTTGAGATTGACTGGGTCATCGGCCAGGGGCCTGCTGCGCGGACGATGCGTATCCCCTTGCCACGCTTTACCCTGGTAGGGGCTACCACCAAAGCAGGATCGGTCTCCAGTCCTCTTGCATCGCGGTTTGGCATCACCGCCCACATTGAGTTTTACAATGAGAAAGAGTTGGCCCAGATCATTGAACGTAGTGCCCAGATCATGGAAGTTTCCATCGAAGCAGATGCGATCACTACCTTGGCTCGCTGCAGCCGCGGTACGCCCCGTATCGCCAACCGCCTGCTCAGGCGCCTACGCGACTTTGCCAGCGTCATGGGAGACGGCCACATTGATGTTGAGATCGTCGACCACGGCCTCTCACGACTTGGCATTGATGAACAGGGCCTGGAGAAACAGGACCGCAATATCCTTCGCACAATCATAGAGTTTTACGATGGGGGACCGGTAGGGGCAGAGACCCTTTCCATCTCAGTCGGAGAGGCCATCGAGAGCCTTGAGGACTTCTACGAACCATATCTAATCCAAAAGGGATACCTCAAACGCACCCCCCGCGGTCGTATGACCACCAAGCTCGCCTACGAGCTGTTGGGTATCCCCTGTACAAGGAACCTCGATGACAATCAAGGAATTCTCTTTTGAGCTGCCCGATCAACTGATCGCCCAGCACCCCTCCGACCGACGGGGAGAGGACCGCCTATTGGTCTTAAACCGCGCCGATGGATCGCTTATCGACACTTCATTTAGCCACATCGCCTCCTTCTTGGAGGAAGGGGCGCTCTTGGTGGTGAACAACAGCAAAGTTCGTAAGGCTCGCCTCTATGCCACCAGTGAAGGGGGAGCTGCCGTTGAGTTCCTCTTTCTCGAAGAACTGCTTGATGGGCGCTGGAGTGTGATGTGTACCAAGGCAAAGAAACAGCGCGTAGGCAAACGGTATCGCTTTACCGACGATCGCGGCACGATCTCATATGAGGCTGAGATTGTTGACTCGTTGGCCGATGGGACAAAAATCCTTCGCTTCGACGAGCCAATTGATGAGCAGTTCTTTGAGATTCTGGGTCACGTACCGCTGCCACCCTACATAAAACGAGCTGATGATGCGGTGGATATCAGCCGCTACCAGACCGTCTATGCCAAGAAGGAGGGGTCGGTTGCCAGCCCCACCGCTGGGCTGCACTTCACCGCCGAGACATTGAAGGCGATCAGGGAGCGATCAATTGATATTGTCCCGGTGACCCTCCATGTGGGAGCCGGAACCTTTTTGCCGGTACGAGCCGAGCGCCTTGAGGATCACCATATGCACACCGAACGGTATGAGGTCCCCCAGAGTACTGCCGATGCAGTGAATGAGGCCAAACGCTCAGGTCGACCGGTCATCGCAGTGGGAACGACCAGTGTGCGGACCTTGGAGAGCGCTTGGGATAGTGAGCAAAAAGCTGTGGTCAGCACAAGCGGCAAGACAAACCTCTTTATCCGACCACCTTTTCACTTCAATGTCGTCGATCGTCTTTTGACAAACTTCCATACCCCGGAGTCGACCCTCGTCGTCTTGGTCAGCGCATTTGCCACCCCTTCGCAGATCAAAGGGGCGTACAACCATGCCGTGAGGCAGGCCTATCGCTTCTTCAGTTATGGGGATGCGATGCTTATTCGGTAAAAAGGATCTCGCGAATCTGGCGGGCTATCTCCTCTTTGGGGAGCAGTCCATCTATTCTTACGAGCGTGACCCCCTCCTCGAGCTCTGCGAAGATTCTCTCGTAGTTTTCTTTGACCTTTTGAAGAAACTCTTTGTGTTCAAAGAGCTCAACATCATTGCCCCTTCCTGAGATCCGCCTGATACACTCATCGATCGGTGTGTCGAGGAAGAAGACATACTGGGGGGCAGGAAAATCATTGAGCTGCGCGATCTTCTCAAAATCACAGTCAACGCTCTGGTATGCCAACGAAGAGTAGAGATAGCGGTCACTGATCACCACCTTGCCTGCCTCCAGGTCCTGTACCAGCCCGTAAATTGGATTGTGCAGATGGTCTTCACGATCGGCTGCATAGAGGAGGGCGAGGGCCAGCGGAGTGGTCACGATTTGCTTCTTTAAGATTGAGCGTACCAATCGCCCTAGCGGCTTATCAGTTGGCTCAAATGTTGCCTTACAGGGACGGTCGCTTTGGTCACACGCCTCGGCGAGCAATTGCATCTGGGTTGTGGTGCCGGCCCCATCGAGGCCTTCAAAGACGATGAAGTTTTTCAAGACAGTGGACATCACAGCCTCCTTGCCCACAATGTACGATAAAAGAGGGCCAAGGTAAATCACTTAAGAGGTGCCCAAGCTAACCACTTTGGGCTATACTAAGCCAACGTGAGATTTCATACGACCTTCAAAGATATCGTGGTTGCGATCATTGTGTTGCTCAGCTGTACCGCCGCCGTCTGGTGGGGGATGGCAAACATTGGTCTACCCAACCCCAGCGAGGTCCTCGCAACCCACCTCATCGAACAATTGGAGGGCGATGGGGATTTCTCTGTGCACATCGATAGCGTTGGTCGTGATTACCTGAAGCGTATGCAACTGAAGGGAGTGAGCATTGCCTTTCAAGGCAAGCCAATTGGCACAATCGACGAGCTCTCAATCCCAGGCGGCCTAGGTCGGATTCTCGCCTCATACTTCAGCCCTACTTATACGCTTCGAATCGAAGCCACTGGACTTAGGTTGGACATCGATCAAGGGCTGCTAGACCAATTGACCGGTCGCAGTGGTGATGCTTCCTCATCAAAGACCGCTGCAATGTTAGAGCGAGTGGGCCTGTTGCTCGACCTACGCGAGGGAACCATCAACGCAAACCTTGACATCGGCTCCTTTATGTTGAGAGACGGGAATGTGATAGTTGACCTTCGCAATGGCCTGGATAATCTCTTGGCCGCCGGCGATGCAGCAGCGCTTCAGACCGACCTTGAGGTATTACAGGCAGATATTAGGAGCCTTCACTTCGGTTATGATGAAGAGAGAAGGTTTGCCATAGAAGCCAAACAAGCCGACACAATCGGCTTTGAAGCCTACGCTGCCTTCGAAAACCTGGTCTTCATCCTCCAACAAAGCGGAGAAATCTCCCTCTCCTTGGCCAACCTTACCGCTGAGCGGCATGGATTGGAAGCAGCCAGTGAACAGGCTTCCCTTCATGCAAGCCTTGCAGGAGGGCTTCTGGCGGATATCACCCTCTCGGTTGCTACACTTACGCTCTCTGATGAACTGTGGTCAGTCTCTGCCCCTGGTATGACGATTGTCGGCTCGGCTGTTGAAGATACCATCCACTCTTTGGCCTTAGCCAGCCAGGAGGGCGGCCAGTTCTTTGTACATGTCGATGGGCTAGGGGACTACCAAGCCGAAGGACTTTCCGCTCGATTTTCCCTTGAAGAACAAAATATATTGCAAGGTTCTCTCTCGCTTTCTCACCTCAATGACCGGCAATGGATCTTCATTGATGATTTGACCGCCTCGGTGCGTAGCGATGACGTTGCCCTCACCAATTTGTATGGGAATGTTCAAGCAAATGTGGAACATCGTGGCTGGCCGCTTGCTGGTGATTGGATTGCAAGCGCTGTAGAGGCTGAAGGGTATTGGCAGCGAAAAGAGGATGCAGTGACCGCTTCTCTTTCACTGACCGATGCAACGAGCAATCTTCTGAATTCCCCAGTAGGCCTGCACATCTCGCTGCAAGGAAGGCGGGACAGTGCACAACTGGAGAGCTTACTCTTCCTTGACAGCCAATTGGAGCTTCGCTCCGTCTACAACCTAGAGGGGCGCAGCAGTGACTTGATCGTAACAGGCCGGCTTACCGACCTCGCTGCACGTACATTCTCCCCCTTGATCGACCGCTGGGCACCATTTTTGAAACCCTACACCCAGGATAAGACAACCTTCAACGGCAATATTTCGTTTACCGGAGCTTTGGACGGCCAGTATCCAACCGGACGATTGAGTACAGAGCTTGCCATGATCAACGCCAGGATGGGTTCGCGTGACCTTGATGCGGGCTTCACCATCCTTAGCACCCTCGATGGACAGACGATCGATGTCTCCTCACTGACGCTCGCCGCTGAAGGGTATCGCCTCTCTTTCGCAGGGAAGGCGTTGATCGACCATTGGCTTCCCAGTGGAGACTTTGCCCTCCATCGCATCGACGACGGTCAGCTTTTGGGAACCACAGCGATCCAAGTTGATCCAGATGGTGGATATACCTTTGCCATCAACGGACTGACCGATCCTCCTTTTTTTATCGATGGGATGATCAAAAGTCATGGGCGTTCCTTCCTCTCAGGCGAAGCCTCCCTGCACTACAAAGAGGATTTTACCCCCTTTGGGTACTCCCTAGCCTTGGACACCCTGCTGCTCAGCGCAAACCAAGAGGATGTTTTTGACCTGTACATCTCACTCACCACCCCTCAATCGCTGTCCATCGCTGCCAATCGATTCCGTGTGCCAGGGACAGAGATTCACTACAGTGGCGCTATCGAAGGAGAGTTCAAAGACCTCTTTGACTGGACCCTCAGTGGCAAGGATATCCTCTTGGAGGGCATCTCATTTGCAGGGCAATCGTATGATCTTGCCTTCCGTTTTGACGGGGCGAGCGACGAGGTCACCATTCCCTCCATCACCATCTACGATGGGGATCTTCAGCACCACGGCTCACTCTTTTATCGCGGCCTCGCCCTCGCCGAACTTCCAAGACGCGGATTTGTCGCCCCATTGCACTTTGGCCTTACCCTCACCGACGCCATCCGATTGACAGTCCAAGGCGATGCACGCGTTTTGGGCATCACACTCGATGCCAAGCAGCTGCCAGTGAGCCGTTTTGGTCAATTCAAGGAGTCGGGGAGGGTAGACATCTCGCTAGTCGGAGAGACCAACCTCGCCGATATCCTCGATTTTGATGCAGTGGTCAACTATGAGGATGCCAACATGCAATTAGGCACGTCTATCAGTGCAGAGGATGGCAAACTCAATCTCTTTGACACTACCTTCAAACGTGGCGCCCTCACCTATACGGGCTCACGCTTCACCTTGGATGGCAGCGACCTTGTTATCGAAGGCGTCTTTGACCACTTGCGTCATCTCTCCTACAAGACCCAACCTTCCCATGCCGCTCTTTCCCTCTCCCTCTCACTCGGGGAGATGCAGAGTTTCTTTGGCCTGCCCAAAGCGATTGAGCAAGCCATCAAGGAGGGACAGCGGGCAACCCTTACCATCGGCGATGACCTGTTGCTCTTTGGCGAAGGCGGGATTGCAGGAGGCACCTACGCCCTTGATTGGGACGGCAAGCGTTTTGTCGTAGACAGTGAGCTATTCTCCTTCTCCTATGAGATGGACAGCCAGCACTTTACCCTTGAGGCCGACCGGGCGTGGGGCATCGGGGTCTCTGCCTACGGGAGTTTAGCCAAAGATGACTTTGGGGTGGTTGTTCGCAAGATTCACTTCCCCCTGACAATGCTCAACCGCACCTTTCTCAAACCAGTCTTCCTCTTTCACACCGGCATAGCCGAAGGTGAGATCTTTTTAGGGGGCACAAGAGAAGCGATCAAACCCTATGGACAGCTACACATCAAATCAACTGAGATGTACGTCTTTTGGCTTCCAGATGACCTGATCCATATGAAAGGGGTAAGCGTCACCGTCGATGGGGAGCGGGCCACCACTGGTGAAGTTCCCTTCTTCTCCACCAATACCCGTACGACAAAGACAGTGCAGGGGTATGGGGATCTCTCCGCACACCTGGATGGACTGAGTCTGCTCAACTATGAGATCCATGCCTATCGCTTTGACCACCCGGTCTACGTGTGGATTCCGATGGCCGGCTATGAGGCGGACATCAGCGGCTATGTACAAGGTACGTTCAACCTCTTTGGCATCGGCTTTGAGACCTGGCTGGATGGGGATTTGGTCATCAGTGATATGAATATGACGCTCGGGATCAAGGACCTTCCGTACTGGTATGAACCCGCCTACCTTACGACTACCAGCTTCAATGTCACCACGGCCAAGGGCGTGAACTTCTTCTATCCCAATACCCCCACACCGATCATCCGAGCAACGTTGACCGAAAACCAGCGATTCAGCTTCACCTACGACCACCTGGCCGATCAATTTGAGATCGATGGCAACTTTGCCTTCCGCAGTGGGGAACTCTACTACTTCCAAAAGAACTTCTTGATCACCGAAGGACAGATGGTCCTGCACACCGATGCCCTCAGCGGGCGAAATACCATCACCCCACGGATCAACCTACGGGCAAAGATCTCAGACTTCGATGTCCTTGGCAACCGCGTGGACATCTTCTTGGTGCTGCGTGACTCAACCCTTACCAACCTCAACCCGATCTTTGAGTCTGTGCCTGCCAAAGAGGTCAATGAGATCATGGAGATCTTAGGACAATCGATCCTGCCCACCGGAGCATATGGGGAGATCGGGCTGTATAGCGTGGCAAGCTTGGCCGCCGCTGCCACTGACGTGGCTGAGCGCCTGGGCTACCTTGAGGTCTCCCAGACCACCCAACTGACCGAGACGATCCGTATCTCCTTGGGTCTGGATATGTTCTCCATCCGCAGTAACATCGTACAGAACATCCTCTTCGATGCCCTGCCGGTGACCGGTATCATGGGATCGTTGAGCCCCATCGCCCGCTACTTGCACAACACTTCGGTCTTCATGGGCAAGTATGTCGGTGAACAATTCTTTTTGCAGGCATTGATCCACCTCAGTGCCATGGAGCGGTCCAAAGTGCGCACCAGCTTCCTCTCTCCTGACCTCTCCTTTGACCTTGAACTCTCCCTTGATTGGGAAAATCCACTCTCCACTGTCTCATTCTTCACCCAACCGAGCGAGTTGTCCTTCACCAATATTTTGGATACCATGGGCTTTAGTGTAACTAAACGGATTGTGCTGCGTTAGTGGTACCATTGGGAGGTATAATGAAGAAGCAATCCATTCGAATCTTGCTGATCGCCATAGTGACTATAACCATTGCTACCACGGGCCTCTGGGCTGCAGATGCAGATCCCTGGTACTACGGCAAACGTATCGCAGAATTCAATAACTATGGATTGCAGCACGTCAAGGAGAGCACAATCCTGGATTTGCAATACCAATACCTTGGTAAGAACTTCAGCGATGGACTCTTTGATGAACTGCAGACCCAACTGTGGGAAATGGATGCATTTCTCTACTTCCTCGCCGACGCCAACCGCACCGGGGAGGGGGGCAATGAACTTGCCATCGACTTCACCTTCTATGAGCTGCCCTATATCACCGAAGTTGTAGTTGAAGGCAACATAGGCATCAAGATCAAAGATATCCTCGGAGCCATCACCGCAAAGGAGTCCACTTTCCTCGACGAGCAGGCCATAGAGCGTTCCAAAGAAAAAATCGTGGGCCTCTACCAACAAAAAGGGTACGCCAAGGCTATCGTTGAGAGCCAGTACGTCGAGGATGAAACAACCAATACGGCCATTGTGACCTATACCATTGATGAAGGGGCACAACAGCGCATCGGTGAGATCCTCTTTGAAGGCAATGAGGCGGTGGGCTCCGATCTTCTGAAGAAGCAACTCTCCTCCAAAGCGGTGAGCTACTTCAACAGCGGCTACTACAACCCCAATACCGTTATAGAGGATACAGAGCAGATCATCAGCCACTACCTGACCAAGGGCTACATCGATGCCCAGGTCCTTGACGTGAAAATCGAGGATATTAGCGGTGAGGATGAGAAGTACGAGCGTCTGCGCCTGACCTATGTGATCGATGAGGGACAGCAGTGGTTCTTCGGTGGTATCGCCATGGAGGGCAACACCGTCTTCTCCGATGAGCAATTCGCTGCCCTGGTGACGATGAAAGAGGGAGCGGCCCTTGATGTCTCGCGGGTACAGAAAGAGGTGGAGCGGGTCACCGACCTCTACTGGAACAATGGCTACATCTTTAACTTAATCAGCTCTGATGAGATTCGGGACACCCAGACCAATACCATCAGCTATGTGCTGCATGTCCAGGAGAACCAACAGGCCATCATCGAAGAGGTGCGCATCGAAGGGCTGACCAAGACCAAGTCCTACGTCTTTGAGCGCGAGCTTGCCTTTGGGGTGGGGGACATCTTCTCCAAGGAAAAACTGATCCGCAGTGCCCAGAACATCTACAACACCCTCATCGTCACCGATGTCCAGTTTGACATCATCAACGGGACCGAGGAGGGCAAGGTCATCCCCATCTTCACCGTCACCGAAGGCAACCAGATGGACATCCAATTCGGTGCTACCTTCGGCGGCAACGTTGACGGCTTTCCGGTCTCTGGTTTTTTGCAGTGGTCGGATAAGAACGTAGGCGGGACCGGCCGTGACCTGGCCATCGCTACCAACCTTAGCCCGGACACCCAATCGATCAACCTCTCCTTCAGCGATGGATGGGTGGGCAACCGCCGCTGGTCCAACGGTCTCTCCTTCAACTTCGAACGCAGTGAGAAGAGCAATGCACTACAGAGGGGAGAGGGCAGTGCCTACTATACCGGCCACGATACCACCGCCGTCTATCCGCTGGGATACTCGAGCTCAGCAGCCTATGAGGCAGCCAACCAAGCCCTTCCTGCCTCCCAGTACCTCATGGATTACACCTACTACCGCATATCGGTTGGCTACAATACCGGCTACACTTTCATGTTCATGCCAGGAGCCCTGACCATCGGTGGCGGTCTTACCATCGGGCTGAACCATGCAACCTACGAAGACAACAAATACGACCCCTACGAGAAGTTGATCGCCCGCTACCACGAGCGATGGCAGTTCTCCAACCGCCTCTCACTCTCTTTCTCATGGGATGGACGTGATCGGATCGAGAACACCAGCCGCGGCTACTACCTCAGCCAGAACTTCACCTACGCAGGGGGAATTCTCGGCGGTCTATCCAACTATATCCGTACCTCCACCAGCGCCAGTGCCTACACGACGTTATGGAGCTTTACCCTCGATGAACGGCCGGCAAACGTTGTTCTCGGAGCAACTGCGACCGTCAGTGCGATGCTGCCACAGTACCATCGGGACAACGATGAAAAGAAATGGGGATGGAATGATGCGAAGATGGGAGCCACTCGCTACGAGATGCTCTACATCGACGGCATGAATACCGGACGAGGTTTCCCTGTAATCTTCGACCAAGCCTTCTTGTGGGACAACCAACTCTCCATCAGCTGGCCTTTGGCCCAAAACGTGCTGGCAGGGGAGGTCTACGTCAGTGCAACCGGCGTCAGCCCGACCCTCAAGGAGATCGCACCCAAGGACCTTGGGTGGTACTTCAGCGCCGGGGCGGGCATAAAACTGAAGGTGCCTGGCTTCCCCCTTGGCCTCTACTTGGTGAAGAACGCCACATACATCAACGACCAATTCGCCTGGAGGGGCGGAAACTTCTTCAGAGGCAAGAGTGACACCAGTGGCCTGAGCCTGGTGCTGGCCATCACCACGACCCTGTATTAACGGTATGAGCGGGACGGTAAAACGCACTCCGATGATGGAGCAATATCACCAGATCAAGGCCGGCTATCCGGACTCGATCCTCTTTTTCCGCCTCGGCGACTTCTACGAGATGTTCGAAGAGGATGCCATTGTCGTCAGTGCCCTGCTCAACCTCACCCTCACCAAACGTCACGATATCCCTATGTGTGGTATTCCTTACCATGCAGCTAAGAGCTATATCAAACGCCTCCTCGATGCCGGTAAGAAGATTGCCATCTGCGAGCAGACCCAACTGCCAGAGGGGGGCAGGGGCCTTGCCAAGCGCGAAGTGGTGCAGGTAATAACCCCGGCGACAGTCGTTGAGGACGACTTTCTCCAAGCCGGGACCGCTTCCTTCATTCTTTCAGCCAAAATCCTCAAGGACCAGATTGCTACCAGCTATGCAGATCTTTCGGGCGCCCAATTCTTCCTGCGTACCATCGAGCGCGACCGACGCTACCTCTTTCTCGCTTCCCTGATCGAAGAGATCCATCCCTCTGAAATTCTTGTCAATGAGGATGAGTACTTTGCTGATTCACTCTTCAAGGAGATCATCGACCAAAGCGGGGCGATGGTTACCAAACTGCCCTCCTGGCACTACGATGTCAAAGGCGGCTTTGAGCGACTGACCAAACAAATAGAGGCGACTACCCTCAAGGGATTTGGACTAGAGGAGGATGACCCGCTGCTGGGAAGCGCAGGGGCATTGGTACGCTACCTTGAGGAGACAGCCAAGACCAGCCTTACCCATATTGATGGGTACACACTCGTTGACGAAGAGCAGTACCTGAGAATTGATGAGGCCAGCCGTAAGAACCTGGAGCTCTTTGTCAACCAATGGGATGGATCGGCTCGTTTCTCCCTCTACAACGCAATCGACAAGTGTCGAACCAGTGCAGGATCGCGCAAACTCAAACAATGGCTTGCCTCCCCGTTGACCGATACAGAGAGGATCCTCGAACGCCAACGATGGGTCAGCCTCTTTGTTGAGGAGAAAGCCGAGCTGAACCGAGTACGAACCCATCTCAAAGAGGTCCTGGATCTGCAGCGGCTGGTCAGCCGCATAACCATGGGCCGCCACATGCCCAAGGACTTGGTGGGAATCAGCCAGACGATCAAGGCCTTCTTTGCCATCATGGAGAGCCGCTACCAGCCTTTACTTGACCCGCAGATCGACCAAGATGCTTTGGCAACGCTCGTGGAGCTTGCCCAAATGATCGAGAGGGCGATCAACGACAGCTGGCAAGGCCCATTTGAAGAGGGAAGAGTAATATTGGATGGCTTTGACCCTGACCTTGATGAGAAGCGCGCCCTCAAAGCCGGGGGAAAGTCTTTGCTTGATGCCTACCTGGCCAAAGTGAAGGAAGAGACAGGAATTCCCACCATCAAACTCTCCAGCAACAAGATCCATGGCCACTTCTTGGAGGTCTCCAAGGCCCAAGCTGCCAAGATCGGCCCCACCTTCTATCGCAAGCAAACCTTGGTGAACGCCGAGCGCTTTACCAGCGATGAATTGATTGGCCTTGAGCAGAAGATCCTCCTAAGTGCAGCCCAGGCAGAGAGCCGTGAGCGTGAAGTCTACGAGACAGTGGTTGAAGAGACAGCGGCGATGCATCGTCTGCTCTCCTCGGTCAGCGAATTTCTCAGTGACCTGGATGTCCTAGCTTCGATGGGATGGTGTGCGATCGAACATGGGTATGTAGCGCCAACCTTCACCGCCGATGACCGGCTGGTAATCGTCGGTGGCCGCCATGCGGTGGTGGAGCAGCACATCGAAGTCGGCCAGTTTGTTGCCAATGACCTGGCCATCCAACCCAATGGAGAGCGCTTTGCCCTAATCACCGGGCCAAACATGGCCGGTAAATCTACCTACCTGCGTCAAAATGCCCTGATCGTCATCCTCGCCCAGATCGGCAGCTGGGTCCCGGCCCAAGAGGCGAGCCTGGGAATCGTCGACCGGCTGTACTGCAGGGTAGGGTCGACGGATAACCTTGCCCGGGGAGAGTCAACCTTCCTCGTGGAGATGCAGGAAGCAGCGCACATCCTCAATACTGCAACCCGAAACTCCCTGGTCATCGTCGATGAACTGGGAAGGGGGACCAGTACCCAGGATGGTATGGCCATCGCCTATGCGGTGATGCAAAGCCTCATTGAATTGGGCAGCAAAACCCTCTTTGCCACCCACTACCACGAACTTGCCCAAACCGACACCATCGACGTGCAGCTACTGACCTTGGAGGTGAGCGAGCAAGGAGGGCGCATCCGCTTCCTCAGACGCGTGGTGGAAGGTATTGCCAACTCCTCCTATGGTCTGAATGTCGCGCGCATGGCCGGCATCAAGACACCGGTGCTGCAAAGCGCCCGCCGCTTCCAACGCCAGCACTTTGCCCTCTATGACCTGGATAACCAGCAAGGCGACCTCTTCAGTGCAGTGGGTCTGGATGAGGAACCGTTGTATGCCACCGACCCCATCGAGCAGGAGGTCATTGAGCAAATCCGTCTCTTTGGCATCGACCACTCGACTCCGATGGATGCCCTCTTGCTACTGAAGAAGCTACAGGAGCAACTCTCCCGCCTCTAGCGCTACTTATCCTGCCTGCAGCACGATATAGATCTCATCAAGCAGTAGCTTCGCATGAAATCCAGAAGAAACTGAGCTAAGTCCATATCCAAGAACCCCATCCCAATTTTTCAACTCGGGTTGTTTTA
>Ga0265293_10005362_pt1 | contig 21489 bp, 23 predicted proteins | sample Munlanlewell138R_FD_192505 | JGI IMG/M metagenome (GOLD analysis project Ga0265293, IMG submission 192505) | Leachate microbial communities from a municipal landfill in Southern Ontario, Canada - Leachate well 138R | ecosystem: Engineered > Solid waste > Landfill > Unclassified | place: Canada... | reverse complement strand
CTCGAATCCGCAGTCACCACGATCCGCGCCGCCGCACCTGTCGATGACGCGCCCGAGGGCTACGCGGAGAGCGTGGCATCGATGTACGCCGCCGCGAAGGACTCGATTACTGCAATCGAGCAGAGGCTGGCAACGCAGGTCACGGCTGAGGACAAGCAGCCTCGCGTCACCCCACACTCCCTCGCGGAGTACCTGAAGGTGCCGGATGGCATGGATCGAATGGCCGAGGCCGCGATCCCGCTGGCGCTCGTTGAGGGCGCATCGTCCGGTGGCCCCTACCGCTTCAAGATGTTTATGATCGGCTCGGGTCGGTCTGGCAACGGCGTGGACTACAGCAATGAAGTCCTCCGCGAAGCCGCACCGCTGTTCGAGAACAAGCCGATCTACGTCGATCATCCAGTGAAGAAGGATGACGGCTCTTGGGGTGCGCGTTCGCTCACCACCAAGGCTGGATTCTGGGAGAACGTCCACTACGCTGAGAACGTGCAGACGCCCAAGGGCATCCGCAACGGACTCGTCGGCGAGGTGGTGATCTTCAAGAACGGGCCGCAGTCTTGGCTTGGCCCCTTCATCGCAGAAGCAATCGAGAGCGGCCACCCTGAACAGGTGGGTATCTCGATCTTTGCTGCTGGCCCAACGGTTCTCAGGCGAGACGCCGGTGGGCAAATCTACAAAGAGGCGAAAGCGATTGTTGTGGCGGCTTCCGCCGATGCAGTCGCTGAACCGGGGGCTGGTGGCTACCCCCTCAATCTAGCCGCAGCACTAGGAGTGGATGCCGACGTGGATGCTCTCAAGGATCTGTCGGTGGACACGCTCAAGGAGTTGCGTCCTGATCTGTTCGCTCAGATCATGGCCGAGGCTGCTGCGGCGTCCGCTGACCCCAAGACGGAGGATGACCCCCCGAAGGTCGATCCTACGACGACTCAGCCGTCCGCTGAGATGGCGGCGTTCGCCGAGGCTGCGAAGGAAATGCAGCGGATGGTGTTCGCCACGAAACTCGACCAGCGGCTCAGTCCGTTGGTGGAGGCTGTGCAGACCGCGATCCGCGAGGAGATCGGTGACGAGATCGTGGATGACACGAGGCTCGGGGCCATCATCGAACGGAACAAGAAACTCTACGAGACGGTGCTCGCTGAGGCCGTTCCGCAGGGTGGTGGAGGCGGATTCACTGTGCCGTTCGGCAGCGTCCGGATGGGTGCTGACCCGCTGAAGCAGATCGTCGCCGCTCTGGACGACTTCTTCGAGGGGCCGGTCGATGAGGACATGGTTGGCAAGTTCCAGCCCATCCGCTCGATCAGCCAGTTCTACGTCGGCGTCACCGGCGACCAGAACTTCACCGGCTACTACAACAAGAAGTTGTCGTGGATCGGTGAGCACCTTGAGCAGCCGTGGGAGAACTTCGCTGAGGCGATCCCCACCGCGCCGAACATCATCGGCGGCGGCACGCTGACGTTCGCCAACCTGCTCTCGACCAGCGCAACCAAGGCGCTGTTCAACTTCTATCAGGAGCAGGAAAAGTGGTGGATGCCGATCGTCAAGCGCGGTCGGGTCAACAACCTGAAGCAGCAGGATCGCATCCGGCTGCACAACTTCGGCACGCTGACGCCGCGTACCGTTGGTGGGCAGGAATACACCGAACTCACTTGGGGTGAGACGGCTGAAGAACTGCAACCCACGGAAGTCGGTAACACGGTTCCCGTGTCCCGCTGGGCCATCATCAACGATGACCTCGACGGGATCAGCAGCCTGCCGAGGCTGATGGCGCAGTCCGCCACGCTGACGCTCAACGAGGCGCTGTCCTCGCTGTTCACGGCGAACGGCGGCACCGGCCCGGCGCTGGTGTCGGACAGTGAAAACATCTTCGATGCTGTCGAGCATCAGGGCAACCTGCTCGATGAGGAACTGTCTCGCAACAGCCTCAAGGCCGCACGGACGATCATCCAGAAGATGAACAATGACGCGGGCAAGCGCATCGGCCTCAACGCGAAGCACCTTCTGGTGCCGATCGACCTAGAGGATCGTGGCTGGGAACTGATCAGCACTGAGCGCGACCCGGACACGGCGAACAACGCCCGCAACATTCTGAACGACCCCCGGCGCGGTATCACCTCGCTGATCGTCGTTCCGAACTGGACGAACGAGCGGAACTGGTACGTGATGGCTGACCCCAGCCAGATCACCGGCATCGAACTCGACTTCCTGTTCGGCAAGGAGGAGCCTGACTTCTTCGTGCAGGATCAGCCGGGTACGGGTGCTGTGTTCAACAACGACGTGATCACCTTCAAGGTGCGTCACAACTGGACGACCGGCTGGCTCGATTACCGCGCCGCTGTCGGCTCGGTGGTGGGCGACTAGGGCTAAGGATAACCCAAGTCCAAGTCGGATCAAACAGTTAGGCTAGAGGAGAGGGATCGAGGCAAGTAACGCGGAGTAAGCGTGAACGCCTCGATCCCCTTCCCATCTGACCACGAGAACAACATGAGGAGACTGCTGTGGCTGCTGGCGATGCAACTACGGGTCTGCCGAACGGAATCCGAATCGGTGAAGGTGTCCTGATCTTCGCGGGCGCAGGCTCGCCGGAGGATGGCACCACCGGGGCTGGCTTCGCTGGCACAGGCTCGATCTACGTGAGTGAAGCCTCTGGTGCTGCGTATCGCAATACCGGAGACAAGGACGAAACCGAGTGGGTGCTGATTGGCACCATCGCTGGAAACATCGATACGGTCTCTATTGTTGATCTGGCGGTTACGACTGCTAAGATCGATGATGAAGCAGTTACGACTGGTAAGTTGGCCCCGGCTGTAGCGGCTGCAATCGCTACCGGCCCTGTAAATGGGTACAGCGGTGAGTTCGACAAGGAAGCCGATGGTGGCACCGAACTTCTCGCCAGCGCACTCGTGAACCGGGCGGTGATCATCCAGATCACCTGTACCGAGGACTTCGCGGATGGAGACGGCGCCAAGACAGCGTTCGAGATCGGTCTGGATGACGGCGATGTGCCTGATCCGGATGCGTTCACGGATGGTGTGGCGTTTGTTACTGCTACGGAAGGTGATTCGTTCGTGTTCCACGGCACGGTGCCTGCTGGTGAGGCATTGACGATTACCGCAACCGCCGCTACTGGCACAGGCACCGGGGCGCTCAAGGCCACGGTGGTGTCCGCTGCTATCGCAGGTGCGTAGTAGATAACAACCACAACGCAGATACCGACCGCGAGAGGTAATCCGATGATCACGATGGAAACGTACAAGGTCACGAGCACGGCTACCGCCGAGTTCACCGCCCTGTTCGATCAGATCGTCGGTGAACTGATCGCGGTCGGTGTCCGCGTCAAGCACACAACCGCTACCGCAGCCGTCGAGATCAGCACCACTGGCTACACAATGCCGAAGCAGGTAATCGTCCCCAACCAGTCCGCTGTGGACGACGACGGCGTTGTCTACTACCCGGCAACGGATTGGGGCGACTTCGAGTTCGACACCGACGCACCAGTCCCGACGCGCGTGTGCGTTGCGGATCAGTTGCAGGCTATCATCACGACCTCCGTGGCCGAGGTCGAGGTCGAGATCACGATCCTCTACAACAAGGGGCAGTAGTGCATGGCCTACGACGCTGCTCAGGTGATCTCGGTTGTCCGGGCCACGATTAGCAACGTCGGCCCGTATCAGGTCACGGACGCCCAGATCAAGGTATTCGCGCAACAGGCACTACGGCGGCTGATAACGGATCGGCCCCGGCAGATGACCTCGCTCATGCCCGGAACCGGCAAGCGATACTACGACGCCGCTGAACTCCCGCTCTGGGAGCGCGGCGTATCGATGCTTGTCGCGGTTGCCAACCCCGCACCGAACGTTGAAGTCAACGCAGATATCGAGTGGGCGATTCCGCAGTCCATCGGCTTGATCGACATTGCTGGTACACAGTACATCGAGATCAAGGATGGCGTGAGCACAGGCCGAGACGCCCTTGTGGTGTACACCGCGCCGTGGACGATTGCTGATTTGTTCGACGCTGACGACACCACGCTCGAAGGCCGCTACGAACCCGCTGTTGAGTACCAGACCGTCTCGATCACCGCTATGTCGCTTGCGATCAAATCCGCTGGCACCACAGATCAGGCGCTACCCTCTGCTGACCTGTTGAACTTCCGCACCAAGGAAGCCGAGTACCGGCGGATGGCGCAGGAGTACGCGAAGTTGTACGCCAGCGAGATCAGCGCAACTGACGACACGCGCAAGGCATTCATCACTCGTGGGGACTACGCAAAGCGATCCCCCTCTCGTGGTGATTCCTACCTGACACACAGGAGTTGGTAGGACTACCGCTATGCCAATCGCCCGCACCGCCATTCAGGACACGATCCAGTCAACCCTTCAAGGGATAGTTGGCGTTGCAAACGTACACACCGATGAAGTCCGTGTGAACAACATGAACGACATGAAAGCGAAGTACGAGCAAGGCTTCGATGAGTTCCTGCAACTGTGGACGATCCACCGCGTCTCGTCCAACCCACACACCGCTGACACACATCGCGGCCAAGTCCCGATCTCCGATGTGAACTTCTACCACAAGTTCAGCGTCGAGTTGTTCTGGGCATACAAGGAGGAAGGCGGCGAGACTGCCTTCCAGAAGTTGATCGATGACGTGCTCGATGTGTTCAAGGTGAAGCGCACCCTTGGAGCGTTCAACACCTCTGCACCACTCGCTTTGACCAACATCACTCCCACATGGAGGCATGGCGTCTTTGGCAAGGTCGCGCAGTTCGAGGTGACAGTCATTGACGCGCAGCGTGCCCTTGCGTGGGAGTAGATACTCATCTAATCTGAGCGATAACCGGGAGGCCGCGACATGCGAATCTACTGCAAGTACGACAACATCGGATACTCCTCCACATACACAGTGGAACAGGTGATCGTCCGAAACCACGTCGCTGAAGTCGATGACGAGGAAGGATCGCGGCTCGTCCTACTGGTGCCGGAACTGTTCCGCGTAAAGCCGTTCGAGAAGCACGAACTCGTCGTCAAGGTTCCCAACTCGCCGCCGCACTCGCAGCAGGCATCAACCGAGGAACCCGCGCCGATCCAGCCCCCGGTGATCGACCCGCCCGCTGAGAAGCCTGCGGATGAAGTCAAGGAAGCCGTTGCTGAGGCCGATGACGCCAAGGCCGAGTCGGAGGACAAGTAACGATGGCTATTCAGGCACGAACGTTTGAGCAGATCGTCGCTATTGGCAAGGAATCGACGTTCGGCACTCCGGTGTCGCCGACGTTCGCCATGCCGATCACGAACTTCGAGGCGACTGACCAGATCGAAGCCAACCTCGCACAAGGTCGCCGGGGCGTTCCGAGCGTCACGTTCGGATCGGTTGCGGGCACCGGCCACTGTGAGTTCACGCTCGAAGGCGAGTGCTACCCGGCTGCAATCGGCCACCTTCTGTTCGGCATCCTCGGTGCGGATTCCGTGTCTGGCTCTGAGGCTCCGTACACACACTCGTTCTCGAACGCGGCCACCCCGCCGTCGTACACGATTGTCGAGCGGGTGATCAACGCCAACAGCGGCTCGCGGCGGATCGCCGGGGCGCGGTTCGGCCAGTTGACCTTCTCGTGGAACGCTGGTGAGGGCGTCATCGCCTACAACCTGACCGGCATGGGCCTGATGACGGAATCCGTCAATGCGGACGGCACGGCTGTTACCGCCGAGACGCCGTGGCCGGGATGGAGGCAGGCTGTAACATCGTCCGGCCTCGACGACCTCGTCGCTGGCGGTGAGATCGCCATCACCCGTGAACTGCAAGTCGTCCACACCGGCGAGGACAACCGATCCCCGCGCCACATCAACGTCGGCCCCACGCAGGTCAACGGCAACCTTCTGGTGGCGGTCGAGGCCAACCTCGCCGTCTACGATATGTTCCGCGCCTCCACCCGGCAGTCGCTGAACATTCTGTTCGATGACGCCACGGCATCGCGGTCAATCGGGTTCCAGATGACGGACTGCTTGCTGACCGCTGCCCCGGCTGAGATCGACCGTGGCGGTGTGTCGGTGTTCCTGCGTCTCAACTTCGAGGGCATCCACAACTCCACGGATGCTGGTCCGATCGAAGTCGAGGTCGAGAACTCGGTCGCGTCCTACTAGGAGGACGATAGGGATCAACAGCACAGGATCGAGGCGTGGTGGCCCTCGATCTCCGAACCTCCTCACAGGGGCCGGGTGCAGAGTAGATTTGGTGTCGTCAGTCTACTCTGCACCCACCCACCATCCTCCGCCCCAAACCCCCACTGACACCGGCAACTAGATGATCTGTCCAGCGGACGGATTGATCTGTACAATCGTGTGAACATCACCCACTAGGGTGTTGACAAGCAGATGGAGACGACATAGTGAGTTTGTTCAAGACGGAAACAGCGGATATCAGCGGCGACCTCAACCTCGACATGGAGGGGCTGGTCGCCAAGGTCATCCCGATCTCGTGGTTGCCTGCCGGGGTACAGATTCAGTACCTGTCCTTCAAGGACGTGGACATGAGCACGGCGGAAGGCGCAGCGGATGGTGTCCGGCTCCTCGGGGAACTCGTGGAGAAGGTCGTGGCATCGTGGAACATGCCTCGGTGCATGGTCGAGGACAACTGTGGCGATGAGTGCGAGCACTCGGATCGGCTGAAGAACGCGAAGGGGATCGACAACCTCGGGGCCAAACTCCCGCTGGCGATCTCTGAATACATCATGGAGGTTGCGAGCCGAGAGAGCGGTGATATCCCTTTGGAGAGCGCGCCCTCTTTGAAGCCCGTCGAGCCAGCCCCATTGCCAGCCGAGTCAACGCCCGTCTAGGCAAGCAGGAACCGTTGCCGCTGTGGTTCACGGTGGCAAGTGCGATGATCTCCTTGGGCAAGGACGAGTGGGAGATCATGGAGGGCGAGAAGCGCGGCGTGTCCCCGGCGATGATGCTGAGGGTCGCGTTCGTGGAGAATCTACGATCCGGATAGGAATCGAGTAGTAGGGAGAGGAGGGGCCGGATGCCAGTCAAGATTCGCGTTGACGCACGCGAGGTATTCGGCCTCTCCTACGGATGGCAGCGCGTGGCTGAGGAGTTCCCGGCCCAGCGCATGTACATCATGCGGGACATTGGCGACTTCGCCCGCGCTCAACTGATGGGCGCGTACTTCCTCGACCTACCGCTGAACCCCCTTATGAACTATCGATTCCCGACCGCGTTCCGTGGTAATTGGGGTGAGAGCGTCCGGCTGTTCGTGACGCCGCAAGGCACCGCGACGATTCGCATCACGTCGCCACTCGACCACATCACCGGCAACACCGGAATCGGTCCACGGGAGTTGGATATCGGCGAGAAGGTCCGCATCCGCGAATGGGCCTACGACAAGATCGGCGTCGAGGGTGAGGCTGATGTTCAGCGCATCATCCACAAGATCGAGACGTTTGGGATTTTTGCGAGGCGGCTGGTCGAGGACGCATTCGGGCGGCAGACACCGCGCGGCCAGCGCCTCGATGCCTACATTCAGTCCACCATCGATTCTAGGCTTCAACTGTTGCTGGACGGAGTAGCCCAATGACGATGGATCGTGACATTGAGGTTACGCTAACCGCCGATCAGTTCCAGAATACTGCGAACCAGATCGCCACGTCCCTCTCCAATATCGCCACTCGTACTGAGGGGGCGATGAATCGTGTTGAGCAGAGACTGACGCGGCTTGAAGGTCGGCTGAGAGGCACAGCGGCGGCTACGCGCGAGAACAACAAGGCCACGTCGTTTATGAACGCGAACGGGGCCAAGACTCAGGCGATGCTGCACAAGTTGTCGAGTGCGGCGGCTGGTACAATGATGGGTATGTCCCTGTTGCAAGGGAACATCACCAACGTCGGGTTCGGCCTGATCTTCTTGCAGTTCGCCGCGCTGAAGGTCGCGCTGGCGGCTGCGGCTCTGACTGTGGTGATCGGGGGATCAGCAGGTCTTGTGGCTGCTTTTACAAAGTTAGAAGCGGCTGGTATCCGCGCCGGTGCGATGTTGGAGAAATCCGGCCAGCAACTCACCAACTACTTCAGGTCGGCAAAGATCGCCCAAGAGATCATGTCTCAGGGGGATCAGTTTGCGCGTCGGTTCGGCATCGACCGCGATCAGGCGCGAGCGTCGATTGCTGAGTTGAATAAGGTTGGCTTGCAGGGTGAGCGCGTGGCGCTGGCGATGGCGAACGCCTCAGCAGCCACCGGCAAGTCGATTGAACAGGTGACTGCGGACTACATCAACGCGATCCGCAAGGGTGGTGATGATCTCAAGCAGTTCTCGAAGGACTACAGCCTGCCGGGGATGGCATACGCGAACTCGTTGGAGTTGGCAGAGGCCATGAACGAACGCTTCGAGGGCAGCGCGGCTAGAAGCGCGGATACTGTCGTCGGGGCGTGGAACAGGATCAAGAACACCGCGTTCGCCACGTTGGAGGCGATTGGCTCCGTGTGGGTTGCATTTATCCGCCCGCTGCAAGACGTGGTGCTCGCGTTCTTGGACAACGTGCTCAGTGGATTCCTTGAGGTTCGGGACGCGGCCAAGGCATCAGGTGAACTGAAGAACAACGTTGATGCGCTCATGGCATCGGTGAAGCGCCTGACGCCGTTGGTGGCTGAACTCGGGCGGTTTATTGGTCGTGGACTGGCGCAGGCGACGATCTGGGCAGCGCGTGGCTTGAAGGTCATGGTGGACGCGGCCAAGACTGCGTTGACGTGGCTAAAGGCGCTGCGAGATCGCGTCGTGAGCATGGCACAGGGGTGGAAAGAAGGGGCCGACGATGTTGATCGGTTCCGTCTTGCGCTTGGCTTGATTGGCCCGGTGGTTGGTCGCGTGCTTGCGCCTCTGGCAAGCATTAGGATCAACTTCCGTAATTTGTTCGGCGGTGCTGGTGAGGAAGGTGTAGAGGCTGGGGCTAAGACGTTCGCTGGCAAGATACGGACGGCGCTGGCGACTGCGTTCCGTGGCATTGCACGAGGTATCTTCCGGCCCGATCTGTTGATCAAGGATATTCTCGGTGGCCTCGCGCGAGTGTCCATGAGTATGATTGGCAATGCGCTCCGTGGCCTCAAGACTGGTCTAATTCTGACGCTGGTGCAGGCGTTGTCTCTGAGTGCTGTTGACCTACTGCCGATTGCTGACAACATCAAGGCGTCCCTCAGCGAAGTCCTGAAGTTGGCCTTCCTCGGTGCAGCAGTTGGATCAGTGTTCGGCCCCGGTGGAGCCGTCGTCGGCGGTATGATCGGCCTGATCATTGCTGGTGGCCTCGAACTCGCGTTCCCCGGCACCGCTGCTAAGATCAACCAGTTCCTAGATGATGTACTTCAGGCCGCTATCGAAATGGGTAGCAAGGCGGCTGATAGCGTCGGTACGTGGATTCAGGAATCCTTCGTACCCGGCTTCCGAGCCGTTGCTGAGGCTGTGCGAGAGTGGTTTGTTGAGAAGGCTCTACCGGCGTTCAGGGAGTTTGCAGATAACGCAATCGAACTATTCGGTCGTGTAACGGACACGCTCAAGGAGTTCTGGGATACCAGACTCGAACCTGTGTTGTCCGCGATCTGGTCATTCATTACTGACAAACTGATCCCCGCACTTGGGCGCATGGCGGATTGGGTAATCGAGCACGTCCTTCCGAGGTTGATGCGATTCGCTACTTGGTTGAAGGATCGTCTCCTCGACGTACTTGAGATCATCTGGATCTTCTTGAAGGATCAGTGGTCGCAGGTGTGGAAGGCCATGCAGGATATCTTTGAGGATATCCAGCCGGTTATCAACGCTGTTGTGGACGTGCTGAAGTGGCTGTGGGATCGTATCACCGATTTGTGGCAGGCAATTGACGGGCCACTTGCGAGTGCGTTGCTGGCATTCTGGAACTTCATTGAGCAGAAGATTCTTCCAATCCTCGACAAACTGATCACGACCTGTCTGAACAAGATCAAGGATTGGGCCGATGACATTCCAAACCCGCTCGCTCTCGTAGCGGCTGGTATCGACGGTGTGAAGCGATCTATCGAGTGGCTGATGGAGCAAATCAACAAGTTCCTGAACAGCGGCTTTGTGGGGGCGCTGGGGAACGTCGTAGACATGCTGGGCAAGGCTGGCGGACTTATAGGTGAGGGTCTGGGCGCGGTCGGCGGCGGTGCTGCGGCTGTGGGCGGCTGGGTGACGGGCAAGGCGCTCGGAGGCACGGTGCCCGGACGCCCCGGCGAGCGTAAGTTGGTGCTGGCCGAGGCTGGTGAGGAGTTCGGCGGGCATCCGATCTTGGCTGGTGGAAGGCCGGGTGGCGGTGGTGGAGCCGGTACGTCGATTGGACACATCACCATTGACCTCAGCGGCGCAGTCATCAGCGATGACCGCGCGATCAACAAACTGGCTGAGGCTGTGGCTGAGTCGATCTTCGGACGACAAACCGGCAGCCGTCGTATGACGATCCACAGAGGTATTTAGGATGGCGTTTGAACTGCTGATCCACGGCGTTGACTACACTAACGAGTTCCTGAAGGAGACGTTGGTGATCCGCGAGTCGCTTCAGGCGCGTGGCTCTACCATGTCGTGCGCGGTGCAGGCTGACGTTGGATCAGTGGTGGTGCCACCCAAGGCAGGCCAGCAAGTCGTGTTCAAACGTGACGGGATCATTGAGTTCGCGGGTCGGGTGTCGAACGTGCTCGAAACTCAGCCGCTCGGGGCCAAGAACCTCATCTACAAGATGAACTGCACGGACTACACCATTGATCTTGATGCACATCTGATCATCCGTGATTATCCTAGCCAAGCCGCTAGTGATATCGTCCGGTCAATCGTGGGTGACGTGGGGCTGGGCTTCACCACGAACAACATCGCCGGTGGCACGATCATCGTCGGTGAACTTGAAGCCGACTACGACCGCCCAAGCGACATGATCAGCCGCGTGGCTGAGAGCATTGAGCACCAGTGGTACGTGGACTATCTGAGGGACATGCATTTCTTCTACGTGCTTGACGAACCCGCTCCACTCGAAGTAATCAACATCGACACGGACACTGACACCTACTTCGACCTCGAACGCGAGGAAATGTGGGATCAGGTGAAGAACCGGATTTGGCTGAAGGGTGCCAAGGTCAAGTCCGACAACCTCGACAACATCGTATTCACCGCTGATGGCGACCAGAAGTTCGTGGCACTCAACTACGAGCCGTGGAGCACGGAGGCGTTGGAGGTCACGGTCAACGGCGTCCCGTACAACGTCCTGCTGGACACGGTTGACGGGCAGGCTGGCGACGGCACGGGTGGCCCCGGCGAGGTGTTCCTGTGCATCGACAATTGGGGCGTGAGGTTCCCAGAAGGCCACCAGCCGTCAGAGGGTATCCCGGTTGAGATCGACTACAACTACGCTAACGAAGTCGTGGTTATGGTCGAAGATCCGGAATCGATTGCGATCATGGCCGAGCGCGAGCACATCGAAGGTGCTCCTTCTGACGGTGTGCATGAACTGAAGTTCGAGATTCCGTCCTTGCGCGTCGAGTCCAGCCAGACCATCTGGGAGTACGGCCAGTTGCTGTTGGCGCGGTACGCGAAGTTGGTGTGGGCGTACCGATTCTCGTCGCACTATCAGGGGTGGCGAGCGGGCCAGAACACCAGAATTGTCAGCGCAGCCCGTGGAGTCGATCACAGGCTGTACGTGACGGGTGTGACTAAGACGATCCGCACACAGGTCGAGCAGTCGCTGTTCGAGTACCAGATCGAGGCCCAGACCTCGCCGTTCCCCGGCTAGAGGATAAGTCAAATGTCAAACATAGACCGACTGCTGGCGAACCTCGACAACTTCTACACGGCTCAGTTCGAGCGTGGGCAGAAAATCCCCAACCGGCTGTTGATCAAGACAATCACCTCCCGTGAGGAGATTTTCGTACATGAGGGCGAGGTCGGCGTTGAGTGGCCGGTGCCATCGCGCGTGTACGGCCCACTTGACATAACGGGTGATTGGGTGAGGTATGGGTCGGGGATTACGGAGTTGGACGCTGGGGGCATTGCCCTGTGGTTCACGCCCAATTGGGATGCGGACGACGGGAACGATCACTACGTCCTGAACCTTGAGGCTGGGGCTGGTGTTGTGCAAGTGTTGTACGATGGCGGCGATCAGCAGTTCGTGGTGCTGCGAGACGATGGTGGTGGAGTTGACGCGGCTAGGACTCCGGTGCAGTCGTTCGTGAGCGGCACGCCGATCTTTCTGAGCGCATCGTGGCCCGAGGACGAGTTGTGGATTGCGGATGCTGCATCGTTTACGGTGGAGCCGAGTACGGTGATCCCAAGTGATCCGAAGGAACGGTATCTGGACTTGCTGAGTGTGGCGGGTTCCGAAGTGCTCGACGCCACACTACACTGGTTGATGATGAGTGAGGACGGATTCACGCCTGCTGAGGTCACGCTACTGATCGCGCAGGGTGTGGTGTATCCGGACTGGCAAGACTGGTCACGAGCGGTGCCGATCTCGTTCTTGTGGGACGGCGCTGGGGTCGAGCATGACGTGATGAGCAACCGCGTTGGCGAAACCACCGTGAGAGTCTAGGACGACAGGGAGACGATCACATGCCTAACGATGAGGTAATCGGCGGCGACCCGATCATCGCTGACAAGATGAACAGCGCGGTGATTGGCGACGACCCGCCCACAGCACCGTTCGAGGGACAGCGGTGGGTTGACACATCGGGCGTCGGTCAGCCGATTGTCAAGGTCTACGACGGCGTGGATTGGAAACCGTTTGGGCAGGACTTGAACTCATTTATCCTGTACGCTCTGCAAGGGAGTTACTAGCATGGCTGTGTACAGGAACGTCGCGCCGGGAGTGAAGAAGAACGTCGGCACATCAGCCGAGGAGATCACTCAGGGTTCGGTCAACAAGAACAACACGTACCGGATGCGAGTGGTCAACAAGACCGCGAGCGCACAGACGTGTACGCTGTGGACTGCGGCGAGTTCGTGGACGACAGGTGATCCTGCGGGCACGGACGATGTGGTGGTGTTCCCAGCGGCGTTCATTGACCCCAACTCGTTCGTGGACGTGATTGTGTGGTTGGCTGGGAACCGGAAGGTTATCGCCAAGGCTGGCGGTGCGAACAGCATTGACCTGTCGTGGGGCGGCGTCGAGGAGGACAACACCTAATGGTGATGCAGTTCCCTCAAGTGTCGGATATGCAGCGACACATCATCAGTCCGCACATCGGTCGTTGGGTGTCTCACCCCGGTACGTGGTATCTCAATCAGTGGAATGGTCAGGAGATCGTCAAGAATTCTGCTCTAGATGCAGCAACCGAAGAAGATGTGTTCAACAACACCGGAGCGAACTTCGCCGCCGGGATGCGCGGTGTTACCACGTTATCCGGCACAAGACTCTCCATAAGCACACCGTCAACACAGGCTATAATCAGCAGCCGTGTGCTTGATTGGCCGTCAGTCCACAATCTTGCACCAGCCAATCAATTTGGTGGTTTGGCAGTCGACGTGGGCTCAGATGGTGAGAATCCGGTAGTATCGCGGGTGAGTTCGACAGCGCCGTTTACTCCGACAGCAGGACAGTTGTTTCGTGCTAGGTTTGGTCGTCCGCCAAGCAAAATCGTTTACGATGGATTGATGCGTCGCACGAACATAACCTACAACGTAAACCGATGGCAGGGCATTTCTGCGATTGGCAGCACTATCCAATCCGCGTCCAACGCGAATGTTATCGTCGGGTTTAGATACGTATCGGCAACAGAGATCGCTGTTTTGGTGGCTGGTAATGTCGTCGGTTCTCTCACGGGACTAACAGCTGGTTTGTGGCATTACTTCAAGGCCACTATTGACCTCATCGCTGAAACCGTGACAACTCAACTCGGTGCTCAGACACCCGTGGTTACATCAATGACTCTACCAAACAGCATCTGGACGTGGGATGTTGTGTGCAATGCCACAAGCGGCACGGGCGGGTCGCCCACCGTCGGCCCGATATCGATTAGGTACGAATAATGATTGTCACGTTTCAACACACGCACGACGACTGGTACAGCGTCATGGTTAGCGGTGTGATGCTTACGGAAATCCGTAGTGACTCGACACCGACATATGATGTGCTGAAGCAACAGCATCTACAGCCAGCACTCGCGGCTGAAGTCAAGCGCCGCTACAATGATTGGGCGATGTTGCGCGAGGCCCGCGCACTCGTTGGCGCACCACCCAAAGAGATCGAAGCGACATTGCTCGCTGAGATAAACGAGTTGCTTGGATACATGCGCTAAGGAAACGTGCAGAAGGAGTTGTGGATATGCCCGGTGGAAATATCAGCACGACGAAGGTTGTGACTCAGGAGGTCGTGTCGCCTGCTGAGGTGTTCGCTGACCTCAACAACCTCTCCGATGGTGGTACGTCGGGGATCACCGCCAAGGTGCGGCCCGATGGCTACATCGAAGCCTACTTCGCCCGCGACGGGGTGAACGGTGTGGAGCCGGTGGTTGAGGAGTACGAGACGGGCAAGTTCCGCGTCGTCCTCCCGCCCGAGTCCGAACCCGAGGAGTAGTCCGGTGCAGGACAGCCCCCCGATCCTCAGTGACGTGCTTCCGAAGTTCTCCGGCCACGTCATTGCCGAGTTCACGGATATCGAGACAGGTGCCGTGCGCCGGGTTGAGCAGCACAATGCCATCACCAATGGGATGCTGGAACTGCTGATCGATTGGATGAGGGGGGCTGGCCCTGCCCACCCGAACTACATCGCGCTCGCGTCGGGCGCGGTTACTCTGAACGACGACGATACTCAGGACAGCGGTGTGGTGCTCACGTCGAGCGGCGCGGATCAGCGACTGGCGCAGGGGATCGAGGTTCCCAGCCAGACCACCGTGAACTCGGTGTTGCTGTACCTGACGCGCGTTGGTGCATCACCCGGAACCTTGCGCGTTGAGATTCATCCTGACGATGGCGGCGGGTTCCCGAGCGGCACGCCGGTGCTTGGTGGGGTGTCGAGCACTGTGTCGATCAACGGCATCGACAGCATCGGCTACGAGTGGATTCGGTTCGGCATGGAGGGTGGCCCGGTGTTGCAGCCGGGAACACCATACCATTTGGTCCTCAGATCAAGCGGATACGTGTACGACAGCGGTGTGTCTGAGGTAACGCTTGGTGTGGATCAGTCCGCGCCGGGGTATCCAGACGGGTCGCTGGCGACGTTCGACGGGGCCGATTGGACAGCGGTGAGTCCGGACACGGACGCCTGCTTCCGAGTGATCCAGCGCGTGTCTGGCAACATGGTAGACGTGGTTGGTGAGGTTCAGCGGAACGTCATCACGACAGCCACCGAACAGACACCAACCACGCTGCGGATGCTATCTGTGTTCAGCCCGATTCAGGCCGTGGGCAGGCACAACATGGTAGGCATGTTCAACGCGCCCTCTGGTGGAGTGCTGACCGCGATTGCGAACATCGATCTTCAGAAGGCCGCGACTGAGGTGATGAACATCTACTGGATTGTGTCTGTATCGACCTAGTAGATCGGCTGGGCCTCGTGGCTCACGCCCTCGCGCCAGTGGACTTCACCGATCTTCATGGGCCAGCCGCACTTGCAGATCAGCGCCCTGCCCTCTTGAGATACCTTATCAGCCACCACCCGAGCCTCGTGTTCCGCACACGGATTGCACACGTCCTCCTTGGTGCCATCCGGCAGTACGTGGCACTCCTCCACGGTCAAGTCCTTGTAGCACAGGCAGCACACGAGGCACTGGTGCTCGCTGAGTTTCTTGCCGTGGAATAGGCACGTCGGATCAATAGGTGCCCGCTGGTGATCTGCTTCAGTCATCGGACTCACCAGTCGCCATCCCGAGATACAGGCGATCCCGTTCCGCGCGACACGATACAGCCATGTCCTCGGGCAGCAACGGCTCTCCGTCGCCCACTTTGGCCGGGTTCAGTACCAGCGGCCTCAGTTTCCCGGTCACTACAAGTCCGCTAGACTTGCAGTTTTCGCCCTTTTTGGCCCCACAGCCGACGCAGCCGTACTCTTGACGGACGAGGGCCATCACGAACAGATCATCGTTGTCGCGCTCCGCATTGCGGAGGTTGTTCTCGCATGTGTAGTTACCGGACGATGAGCAGTACCGCTGATCGCTGCGGGACGGCTTGAAGGTTCGTCGACACACGATGCAGTTCCGCGTAGGAAGATCAACCACCAGAGAATCCTGTCCATACCCCGCTAGATGGATTGAGAACCAAGCACAAAGAGGCTAGGACGGAGGGCGCAGGATCGAGAGCACCTTCTGATCGTCGCCGAGCATGGCTCGAATCTGGTCATCGATGGTGGCCGCGTCCGCGCCAGCCTTGGCATAGCCACCGACAACCTGGATGCCTCGCATCATCCCGACGTACCGGGTGCGAGCGAGTTCGCCATTGCCAGCGTGCTTGTAGGAAGTCCACGACGAGGGAACGCCGTGGTTGGCTGGGGTGAACTTGGCGGACGCGGAGTTGGCGGCTGCGGTGATGCAGAGGCGCACAATCTTGCGATAAGCGTGTCCGAGGGTGGCGCGGTGAGTGGAGGTTGCTGTTGAGGCTGTGGACTCGATCAGTTCTTCCGCGTTAGTCACGCGCTGCCTCCTCGATCTGCGGGAACATGGAAGAATCGGTGGCGATGCTGTCGCCGAACAGACCGGCTCCGAAGTGCCACGCCATTTCAGTAGTGACGATGTTGAACGGCACCTCAGCCATTTCGACGTGAACGCCCAGCCCCTTCTCACCACGATCGATCTGCGTAACGCCGATCACGTAGACAGGCTTGCGGAGCAGGCGGGCGTAGCGGAGTTCTTCCGCCATGCCCTTGCTCTCCATAAACCCATCCATGAGCAGCATACCGAACAACTCCATGCTGGCGATCATGGACAGGTCGAAGTACCGCCACGTCTCGAAGCCGCCGTCGAGGTCAACCTGCGAGGCGATTGGGTGCGAGTGCGCGATAGGCGAGAACGCCACCACACCCTTCTTGATCAGTCCGCCCGTCGCCAACGTCACCATCTGGCATCGTTGCGCTCGGACCGAAGGATCGGGGTGCATGTACGCGCTCCCCACGTACATGATCGGTTGTGCTGCGAGCAAGAAGTCTCCGGCGTTCAAGGGTGTCGTCCTTAGATGCGGGCATAGCCCAATGGATTGTTATTCGTTTAGCAGCGGGAGTATCCGCAACCGGGAGCAGGGCACTTGGAGCACCCCTCCATCATTACGAGAATGTCGCCACAGTCGGGGCAGAGATCGCCGGTGCGGATAGCCGGGGTTCGATGTTCAGCGACCGTCGCCACAGCCGCGCTGAACCTGTCGTCCTCGGGTTCGCCGCTCACGACGGTCACGGTGTTCTTGATCTTCAGGAGCAAGTACCGGAACACGTAGTCGAGGATCGAGGACGCGAACGGCAGTTCCCTGTCGTCGGTCATGCCGGACGGCTCGAAGCGCATCCCAACGAAGTGCTTGGCGAGTTCTTCGAGCGGCGTCCCATACTGGAAGTGGAGGGAGGTCAGGATGGCAAACGCATCCACGAGGGAGCGGAGCGTGCTGCCGTTCTTGGCGACCATCAGGAACACTTCACCCGGCGAGCCGTCCTCGAACAGCGCGTAGGTCATGTAGCACTTGGTTCCGCCGATGCTGAACTCGTGAGTGTGGCTAGTGCGATCCTTGGGAAGTTCGCGGCGGATCGAGGCGGTGAAGCCACGGAGATCAATGGCAACGTTGACGGTGCGCTCCGCTTCGCTCGCGTTGAGCGGCAGAGCAATGAACGGCGTCGAGACAGGGATCGCCTCGCCGTCGTCAGCAGTCTCGCCGGTGTTCGTCTTGCGGACTTCGAGAACCTGCATTGACTTGGAGCCGTCGCGGTAGATCGTGATGCCCTTGCACCGGAGTTCGTTGGCAAGCAAGTACGACTGCCTCACATCGTCCTCAGTGGCATCGCTCGGGAGGTTGATGGTCTTGGAGACGCCGTTGCAGATGTTCTCCTGCCACGCGGCTTGGTGCTTCAGGTGCCATTCAAGGCTGATATCCTGCGCGGTGACGAATGCTTCGAGCGCGTCGAGCGGGGCGTTCGGGAACAGTTCGTGGAGCGGTGCCCCAGCGTTGATCTGGTCAATGGTATCAGGGCTGTCGATCTCGTAGCCGTGCTCCGCGAGCACAGCCCGGAATACAGGGTTGACTTGGATCAGGTCAATCTTCTCGCCGCCCTCTTTGGAGTCAGTCATGCGCCGCACGTAGGCCAGCGCAAACTCAGGCTCGATGCCAGAGGACGTTTCCGCGATCTGGGCAATGGTGCCGGTGGGAGCGATCACGGTACGGTTCGCATTGCGGAGGCGGCGACCGTGCAACTTCTCGGGCAACCATGCAGGCGGGTTCGCGTAGATCGACTCGTCCCACAGCGGGAACGCGCCGCGCTCAACAGCAAGTTTGTGGCTCTCGTTGTCAGCCGCATCCTTGATGTACTCCGCAAGAGCACGGGAGTCCTCGACGGCGAGTTGTGTGTTGTACGGGATGCCACGGCGGAACAGGGAGTTGGCAACGCCCATGACGCCGAGGCCGATCCGCCGCAGGCCCATGTTGACTTCACGAATCTGTGGCAGGGGGTAGTCGTTGACGGTGACAACGTTGTCGAGGAATCTCACCGCTGTTGCAATGTCCAGCGCGAGGAGGCTGTAGTCGATTGTCCAGTACGGCCCGTACTTGTCCGTGGTGTACTTCAGGATATCCAGCGAGCCGAGGTTGCAGGCATCGAACGGGTACTGAGGAACCTCGCCGCACGGGTTGGTGGTTTCGATGGGGCCGAGACGCGGCACCGGGTTCGACTCGCTGTTGTTGATCGTGTCGAGGAAGATCAGGCCGGGGTCGCCGGACGAGTGTGCCATCGTGACAATCTGGTTGAACAGTTCGCTGGCAGGAATGGTGCCGCGCAGGGTGCCGTCGTGCGGCTCGCGCAGTTCGATATCCCCGTCCGTGTCGAGGAGGTGGAAGAAGTGATCGTCCACGCCGACGCTGATGTTGAACCGCGAAATGTCGCCGTCAACAGCCTTGCAGCCGATGAACTCCAAGATATCCGGGTGGTCGTACCGAAGCACGGCCATGTTCGCGCCCTCGCGCTTGCCGCCTTGGGTGACGAGTCGTGAGGTATCGTCAAGGTGCTTCAGCACGGATACCGGGCCGCACGCTCGCCCGTGGGTTGAGTTGACGCCGGAGTGGGTGGATCGGAGCCGCGACAATGAGTACCCGGTGCCGCCACCGAACTTCTGGACAGCAGCACCGTACAGCGCCGCCTCCATGATGCCGTTCTCATCGACAAGGTTGTCCTCGACGGGGAGCACGAAGCAGGCTGAGAGGGTGCCGCGCCCGAGGCCAGCATTCATCAGCGTCGGGCTGTTCGGGAGGAACCGGCGCGAGATCAGGAGTTCGTAGAACTTGCCCGCCCAATACACTTGCTCATCAGGGGTGGATTCGGCGGCTGCTACAGCGTCCGCAACCCGCTTGAACATCTGTGCCGGTGTCTCGATGATCTTCCCGGTATCGTCCCGGTTCAAGTAACGCTTTTCAAGGATCGTGACGGTGTTTGGGTTCAGATGAAGGTCGGTTGTCAACTTAGAGGCACCAATCTTGCAGCAACTTTGTTATGGTTTGGTGTGTCGCCGTCACGTCGCTGTTACGCGCCGAAGTCTCCGCATTATAGTCCGCGCAACAACGCTGGTCAAGAACGATAGCGGATTATCCGCGTGCTTTTAGGGCTTCGAGAATCATGTCAACGCGCGTCTCGACCGGCACGAACGGCGCTGTGAAGTCGGGAACAAACTGCCGCCACTCAACCTCTGATGCGTGCTGGCCCTGTAGAGGATCGTCGCCGTGGAGCGGGTTTGGATCGAGGCGGACGAGGAATGCGTTGAAGTAGTCCTGAGCCACGATGCGCTCGTTGTGGAATCGGCAGTCGTCCGTGATAATCAGCAGCCCCTCGGGGACGTGCATCGTGTGGCCGTCCGTGGTGAATCGGTCGGTCGGGTTGAGGTCGCCCCAATGCGAGAATCGCTCACCGACTGCCCGAGTCCACTTCTTGATCCAGTAGTCGTCTCCGAACAGGTTGCGGCGGATATCCGTACCGTGCTGTTGCAGCAGGGGCCGGTGCTGTTCCTTGAAGATCGGGTGGGTGAGTTGCCACATTGGGATGCCGTACATCTGCGAGACTTCTTCGCGGAGGGCATCTGCGAACGCGACGATCATGCCGTCGGTTCGGTCCACGAGCGCACGGGCTGTGGTGGACTTGCCGGACTTGATCGGGCCGTTGAGGATAATGAGGGGCATGTTGCGAACCTTTCTTGTCATCCAGATGGACGAACGTGCTGCATTGACAGGGCAAGAGTCGCGCGTCTAGGCTCCTAGCCACCGCAGCCCGCTCCGGAAGTCTGGGCGCGAAGCGCACAGGCTGTAGGAGTTGGAGGGCTGGGGGGTGCGAAGGTGAATAGATGCAAAGACACGCGCTGTCAATGTCACGATTCGGCCCTCGCGTTGCGTTCCAGATCGCGGCGATATTCCTTCAGCGCCTCCACCAATACATCGCCGTGGCAAGCAAGTGGCTTACAGTGGCAACGTAATCGCTTCGGATTCAAATCATGCAGTTGCTTCACGAGTTCTGGGTGATCGAGCAGGTGTCCTCCGAACATGGAGATTGCTTGTGCCCGAGTTCGGTTAGCGGTGACGGGCCACGGGTTGCCCCACGGTGAGCCAGTCCCACTTCGTCCGATGTATACATCACCATCCTGAAATGGGGTGTACTTGACGTTGACCACACTTGGCAGATTGTAGTCCGGTTGTGGCGTTGTCATCGGTCAGCCGTCTCTCCCTTCAGCGCCGTCACCCGCATCCGCTTGGATGCCTTGGCGCGAGTCATGGGAATCTCGAAGCCGTGCTGTGAGGCAAGAGCGCGGAGGGCTTCCATGTCTGGCATCTGCCGCCCCTGCTCCTCGACGTAGGACACGCTGTAGTTCTCAGTACGAACCTTGATGTTCCCCAACTGGCGCTCGAAGTTGAGTTTGAGTTCTTCCTGCTGTTGTTCAAGTGTCTTGATCTGCAAGCGGTTGTAGTCGTACTCTTGCGCGATCTCGTTGACGATGGAGTCCTCAGCGGGGGAGTCTGTTGGTAGTGCGTCGAGGATATCATCCAGCGATGTGTCCTCGATGTTCTGCTGAACAGCGGGGCAGTCGTTGTGGAACGGGCACCAGTAGCACTCTTGCGCGTGGCCGTCGAACTCCGGAGGCGGCATGTTGCCTGACCGAAGAATGTCGATCATGCTGATCAGTGCTGGGTTGCGCGACTCGAAGTAATCCTCATCCCACTCGATCACCTCGAAGGCGATACGCTTGTTCTCGGTTCCGAGGGCAACCACAAGGCAGGAGGTTGGGGCCGGGAGGTGATTGTCCAGCAGCATCCTGCGGAACGAATCCGATCCAAGGAACGTGCGATCCTGCTCCTCGTTGTACTG
>Ga0265293_10005361_pt1 | contig 21494 bp, 24 predicted proteins | sample Munlanlewell138R_FD_192505 | JGI IMG/M metagenome (GOLD analysis project Ga0265293, IMG submission 192505) | Leachate microbial communities from a municipal landfill in Southern Ontario, Canada - Leachate well 138R | ecosystem: Engineered > Solid waste > Landfill > Unclassified | place: Canada... | reverse complement strand
CCGGATATCGACCAGCGACGGCTTTTTTGCCGAGACGTAGTCGGCCCGGAAAGAGCTTGGAGCGAGACTGTCACCGCTAAACTGTCCCACGGCGCGCAACGTGCCCCTGGTGTCGTCGAAGATGCGGGCAAGCCCGGCGCTCGTGACGCTGCCGTCGATGCTGTAGTCATTGCCGTCATAACGGCTCTGGAAAGAGGCGCGGGCCACCGGCAGGCCGAGATAGGAGATCGTATAATCGCCATGGAAGGTTTGCGGTGAGGCGGCCTGAGCCGGAGATGCGGCCGTAAACAGCCCGGAAGCCGACAGGACAAGGGCAGGTGCGGCAAGCCGGATCGCAGGCGGAAAAGGCATGGTCGGATCGTTCCTGATGCTGGTTCGCCAACAAAAAAGTGGCATCATGTCCCTTTGCGGTTGTATATAGGGCGGATTCCGGCCTTTGTGTGAAGCTTCGGCCGCGTGACGTTTTGCCGGGTTTTGCGAGCTTGCGCTTGACGCCTTGGCTAAATGACACTATGGAACGCCGACTTTCCTTTAGGCCGCCCGCTGGAGACCGCGCGCCGTATTGCGCGGGCACATGGGTTTGGCCGGAACAAGAATTGAAGGGTGCATCATGTCCCGCGCTTGCGAACTTACCGGCAAAGGCGTCCAGACTGGCAATAATGTCAGCCACGCCAACAACAAGACCCGTCGCCGCTTTCTGCCCAATCTGGTCAATGTCACGCTCATTTCCGAGGCGCTGAACCAGAATGTGCGTCTGCGCGTTTCCGCAGCCGCCCTGCGCTCGGTCGAGCATCGCGGCGGTCTCGACGCTTTTCTGGCCAAGGCCGACGAGGCCGAGCTGTCGCAGCGCGCCCGCCTGCTGAAGAAGCAGATCGCCAAGAAGACGGCTGAACAGGCCGCCGCCTGATCCTGATTTTTTTTGCGCAGCGCCGCCACATGGCCGGCGCTGCTCTGGTTCCATCACCCAGGTTAAAAAAATGAACTTCCTGTTTCGCTATTTGCCGTTCGTGGCCGCCATGGCGCTCGTCGTCGTGGCGTCGAACGTGCTTGTGCAGTTCCCGCTGCAGCTTGCCATCGGCGATTTTTCGCTGGCCGACGTGCTCACATGGGGCGCGTTCACCTATCCCTTCGCCTTCCTCGTCACCGATCTCGCCAACCGCCGCTACGGACCTTCCGTGGCCCGGCGCATCGTGTTCGTGGGGTTCATGGCCGCCGTGCTGTGCTCCATCGTCAGCCCGCCGCTTCTCTACAGGCTTGGCCTGATCGAATTCGACACCGCAGCCGGAAGGCTGGTGCGGATTGCCTGCGCCTCGGGTGCTGCCTTCCTGGCCGCCCAGTTGCTCGACGTCGCCGTGTTCAACCGGCTGCGCCGGCAAAGCTGGTGGCGCGCGCCGATCTTCGGCACGCTGGCCGGTTCGGTGCTCGATACGCTGGTGTTCTTCTCGGTGGCCTTTGCGCCGGCTTTCGCCTTTCTCGGCCCGAACGAGCCCTTCGCGCTGGAGCAGGCGCCGCTGATGGGCGTCTTCTCCACCGATGTGGTGCGCTGGCTGTCATGGGCGGCGGGCGACTTCACGGTGAAGCTCGCCATCGCCGTGTTCGCCCTCATCCCCTACCGGCTTATGGTGCTGCGCTGGAGCCGTCCGGCAACTGCCTAAAGCATGTCGCCCGAAAGCGGGAACCGGTTTCGGGATAACGACATGCGTAAAAACAGCAACTTAAAGCGCAAGGAGCGAATCTGAAAGATCGCGACACGCTTTAGAGCCCTTCCTTGTTTCACGGAATCGCGGAACGGCTCCAAGCCTTTGGTTTGTCGCGTTTCCTTGGAAACGCTCTGGCGGATCAGTTGTTGCGCCGTGCCATGAAGGCAAGGCGCTCGAACAGGTGCACGTCCTGCTCGTTCTTCAGGAGCGCGCCGTGGAGGCGCGGCAGGGCCGTCTTGGCGTCGCCGCGCAGGTCTTCGGGCGAAACGTCGTCGGAGACCAGCAGGCGGATCCAGTCGAGCGCTTCCGAAGTCGAAGGCTTCTTCTTCAGTCCGGGCGTTTCGCGGATCTCGAAGAATTGCGTAAGGGCGGCCTCGACCAGCCTCTTCTTTATGCCGGGATAGTGCACCTCGACGATGCGCGACAGCGTGTCGACATCGGGGAAGCGGATGTAGTGGAAGAAGCAGCGGCGCAGGAAGGCGTCCGGCAGTTCCTTCTCGTTGTTGGAGGTGATGATGACGATCGGGCGCTGCACGGCGCGGATCGTCTCGCCGGTCTCGTAGACGAAGAACTCCATGCGATCGAGCTCCTGCAACAGGTCGTTGGGAAACTCGATGTCGGCCTTGTCGATCTCGTCGATGAGCAGCACGACCTTCCTGTCCGAAGCGAAGGCCTCCCACAGCTTGCCGCGGCGGATGTAGTTGGCGATGTCGTTGAAGCGGTCGTCGCCGAGCTGGCTGTCGCGCAGGCGGGAGACGGCGTCATATTCGTAAAGTCCCTGCTGGGCCCTGGTGGTCGACTTCACGTTCCATTCGATCAGGTCGAGGCCAAGCGCTTCGGCAACCTGCCGGGCGAGTTCCGTCTTGCCGGTGCCGGGTTCCCCTTTCACCAGAAGAGGACGCTCCAGAGCAATAGCCGCGTTGACCGCCACCATCAGATCCTTGTCGGCGATATAGGCCGAAGTTCCTTCGAAGCGCATGCTCTTCCTTCCCGTTGTGGTCGTGCCGGATCGGTGTGGTGCCCCCGTCCGGGTCGTGCAGTTGTGTAGCCAATCCGCATTCGCCTGCCAAGGGAAGGTGCTTTGGGGAAGTTCCCGGCGGAAACTTTGCCGGTTTTGGTGATCAGGCGCATGCCGGTGCTGGCGCGGCGGCGCGGTTCGGCCTATATTGGGGTCGACGGTCTGCGCTTCCCGGCAGGAGAGACATATCCCCGGGGCCTTATCGATCTCGAAGGGAGCTGTCCCTGACCGGACCCGTGGGTCCGGACATATGGCGCCCACCTACTTTGTAGGTTCCCGGGATCGACTTCTTCACCGGTCGTGTGGATCGTCACCCGTGCCCTTTTCGGGCTGTGCCGTGTCCGTGTTTCGAACTGTGTGTCCCCGCCACCGGTCTTCGCAACTGATGAAGACCCGCTTCGTTTTTCCGGAACAGACCGAGCATGATTTCTCTGAAGGAGCAGAAGAATTCCGTTCGCCGTGAAGCACTGGCGCGCCGCGATGCGCTGGACCAGACATGGCGTATCGAGATGTCCCTGCGCATTGCCGAGCTTGGCGCGCCGGGGATCGACATCGAGCCGGGTACGGTTGTTGCCGGATTTTTGCCGATCCGCTCTGAAATCGACCTGCGGCCTCTGATGACGGCCCTGCGCGAAAAGGGGGCGCGGATCTGCGTGCCTGTGGTCCTCGACAAGCAAACCATCGTTTTCCGCGAGCTGGACCGGCGCGCGGAACTGATCGACAGCGGTTTCGGCACCGTGGGGCCGGGGCCTGATGCCGCCGTTCTCGATCCCTCTGTCATGCTCATGCCTCTCGCCGCCTTCGATCAGCGCGGGCACCGGCTGGGCTATGGTGCCGGTTACTATGACCGTGCCATCGCGCGTATGCATGAAAGAGGCCTGAAGCCGCGCCTCATCGGTACGGCCTTCGAATGCCAGAAGGTGGAGCGGGTGCCGGAGGAGAACCACGACGTCGCGCTTGACGAAATCCTGACGGAGCTTGGGCTGAGGCATTTTCGCAAGGCCGACAATCCCGATCTCGCGCCGGCCTGAGCGTTTGGTGTGCGAACAAATCCCGCCCGTCGCTCCATGAGTTTGTTTTAGCTGCATTTGTGCGACGTCAGGTGATTCCACTTGCCTGCAAAATGCTCTAAGTAGCCTTCCCATGAGACTTCTTTTTCTTGGCGACATGGTTGGAAAAGCAGGCCGCACGGCGGTCTGGGAGCAGCTTCCCGGCCTGATTTCGGATTACCGGCTCGATTTCGTCATCGTCAATGGCGAGAACGCGGCCGGCGGCTTCGGCATTACCGAGCAGATCTTTCATGCCACCATCGAGGCGGGCGCCGATGTGGTGACCACCGGAAACCATGTCTGGGACCAGCGCGACGCGCTGAATTTCGCCCCGCGCGAGGACCGCTTCCTGCGTCCCGCCAATTTTCCCAAAGGCACGCCCGGCAAGGGCGCGGGGCTCTATATCGCCCGCAACGGCGCGCGCGTCATGGTCGCCAACATCATGGGGCGGGTGTTCATGCATCCCGAGCTCGACGATCCGTTCCAGGCCGGCGAGCAGGAACTGGCCGCCTGTCCGCTCGGCGAGCAGGCCGATGCGGTGGTCATCGATTTCCACGCCGAAGCGACCAGCGAAAAAATGTGCTTTGCCCATTTCGTCGACGGGCGCGCCTCGCTTGTCGTCGGCACCCACACCCACCAGCCGACCGCCGATCACCAGATCCTCAATGGCGGCACCGCCTATATCTCGGACGCCGGCATGTGCGGCGACTATGATTCCTCACTGGGGATGGACAAGGAAGAGCCGCTCAACCGCTTTCTCTCAAAGGTGCCGAAAGGGCGCTTCGAGGCCGCGAACGGGCCGGCGACGCTGTGTGGCGTCGGTGTCGATATTTCGGATCGCACCGGGCTCGCCGAGCGCGTTGCGCCATTCCGGCGTGGCCCGCGTCTGGAAGAAACGGTTCCTTCCTTCTGGGCCTGAAAGAAGAAAAAGATGGTCCGGCATTGAAGGCCGTACCTTTGTACCCTAATTTCCGTCTCCACCTTGTCTGGAGACCTTAGTCTACAATGTTAGACCTCATCGCCGACCATTTCGACTGGTTGAGCAATCCAACCGCGTGGGTAGCGCTTCTTACCCTTGTCGTCCTTGAGATCGTTCTCGGTATCGACAACCTGATTTTCATCTCCATCCTGACCAACAAGCTTCCGCCGGAACAACGCGCAAAGGCCCGTGTGCTGGGCATAGGAGCTGCTCTGGTGATGCGTCTGGTTTTGCTGGCGACGATTTCCTACATCGTCAAGCTCACCACCCCGCTGTTCACCCTGTTCGATGAACCTTATTCCTGGCGCGACATCATCCTGATCACGGGCGGGTTGTTCCTTGTCTGGAAGGCAACGCGGGAAATTCACCACACCGTCGATCCCGAAACGGACAAGAGCGAAATGATCGGCCGCACGGTACAGCTTTCGCTGGGTGCGGCGATTTTCCAGATTTTGCTGCTCGATCTGGTGTTTTCGATCGACTCCATCATCACCGCCGTGGGCATGACTGATGAGATCGCGATCATGTACATCGCGGTCATCACAGCGGTGGTCGTGATGTTGCTGGCGGTGAACCCGCTCTCCGCCTTCATCGAAAAGAACCCCACCATCGTCATGCTGGCGCTGGGCTTCCTTCTGATGATCGGCATGACGCTGATCGCGGATGGCATGGGCTTCCATGTGCCGAAGGGCTACATTTACACCGCGATGGGCTTCTCGGCGCTGGTCGAGGGGCTCAACATGCTGGCAAGGCGGCGAAAGTCAAAGGTCAGGAGCGGCGGCGGGCACTGAGGCCGCCGCCACCTGAAACGTCAGCTGCCGTCCGGGGTCGGCAGCTCGCCGCGCATCTCGCTGGGGTAGAAGCCCTCGCGCAGATTGATGCCGTATTCGACATAGGCCTTCATGCAGGACAGCATCTGCGACCAGCCCTCGCAATTGCCGTAGGAGGCCTTGCGCCCGCGTTCGTCCTCGCGCCAGCCGGATTCGGCGATGGTGACGAAAGTGCCGCCGTCCTCCAGTGGCTCGAAGCCCATCTCGATGCGGGTCTTGTAGGCCGGCTTGCCGTCTTGCGCCTCGGCATCCCAGCGCAGCACGATGCGCTTGTCCGGCACCACCTCGTCGACCTCGACCGGAACCGTCTTCCACCAGGTCACCGTGGTGCCGGCCACCAGCGGGGCGCTCGCCCCGCCCAGCGTGGTGAAATAGCCGGACAGCTTGTCCGGATTGACCACGGCGTCGAACACTTCGGCGACCGGTTTGCCGATGCGCCCCGAAACGCGAAATCCGATTGCCATATCCACACCTCCTTCCCTTGCAGACAGGCATAATATGTTATAAAAACATAACATGTCAAATGAAGTGGAAGACGACCGTGTTTTCAAGGCTTTGGCGCATCCGCGCCGGCGTTCGATGCTGGATGCGCTCAAGACGGGGCCGAAGACCACAGGCGCGTTGTGCGACACGTTCGACGACATGGACCGCTGCACCGTCATGCAGCATCTCAAGGTGTTGGAAGAGGCCGGGCTGGTGGTCGCGCGGCGCGAGGGGCGCGAGCGCTGGAACCATCTCGATGCGCTGCCGATCAGGCGCATCCACGACCGCTGGATCAGCGAATATGCCGGCCACGCCATGAGCATTCTCGACCGCCTCAAGAGCGATCTCGACGGCTGATCGGTTTCAGACGCCTTTCAGCACGATGATGGTGCGCTGGCGCGGCAGGGTGCGCAGCGACACGGTGAGCGAGGGGCTGTCGCGGAACTCGACGGCGAAGCCCGCTCCTATGCGGCCGGTGAAGGCGCCGATCGGCGTGGAGTGCCGGTGCATGGGCAGGATGATGGACGAACTCAGCCGCCCGGCGATCTCGCTCATGCCGTCGAGGGAGAGCGTCATGCCGCCGTCTATGGGGACCATCACCACGTCGAGCCGGCCGATCGCCGCATAGTGGGCGTCGGCCAGCCGGATGTGCAGATGGCCGAGATGGCCGATGCACAGGCCCGCCACCTCGAAGATGAAGATGGAATTGGCGTCGCGCTCCAGATCGCCGCCCCATGTGCGGATGTCGGTGGGCACGTTGCGGACATAGACGTCGCCGATGCCGAGAGCATGGCTTGCCGGTCCGCCATCCGGGTTCCAGCCGCGCAGCACATGGGCGATGCCCGGATCGGGCGTTTCGGTGTAGTGGGTGCGGTGTGCCTTGTTCATGGTGACCACGTCCGGCAGCGGATCGGAGCCATAGGCGCCGTTGTAGTCGGTGGCGATGCGCACGCCGCCGGGCGTCTCGACGACATAGGTCGAGTGGCCGGCATAGGTGATGCGAACCTCGTCCTTCGCCCCGGCCTGCGCCGGGATGAAACTGGCCGGTGCGGGGCTGGCCTGCGTGGGACTGGCCTGCGTGGGACTGACCGGTGTGGAACTGGAAGGCATGAAACTGGCAAAGGTGACATGCGGCAATGTCTGCGCGATGGCCAGGCAGCGCGAGGGCGCGGCCTGCTCCTGCGCCATGACGGGGGAAGCCATGAGCCAGAAGAGGCTGAGGCAGATGAGCAGCAGGCGCGGAACCGACATTGCTCCCTCCGGGTTGGACCCTCACCAGACGGAGACCTTTCCGGATGGGCCTCTCCATGCAAGGCGACACAAACTACGATTGCCCGCGCCATGACCGCCAGTCACGTTTTCGCGACCGGGCAAGGCGGTTCGTCTGGACGGATTGCGTTGATTTCTTTATAAGCCGGCCATTCCGAGCATCGGTTCCCCAGGCGGAATCAGGCTTGCGGACCACCCGATGCTTTATCACACAATCAGGTCCGATCCCCGGGTACACAGGCCCGCCGCGATCCGGATACCCGAGCATCAAGGAGTCCCATGGCCGGCCATTCACAGTTCAAGAACATCATGCATCGCAAGGGCCGTCAGGACGCGATGCGCTCAAAGCTGTTTTCCAAGCTGGCGCGCGAAATCACCGTCGCCGCCAAGCAGGGCATGCCCGACCCGGCGATGAACCCGCGCCTGCGTCTCGCGATTCAGAACGCCAAGGCTGAATCCATGCCGAAGGACAATATCCAGCGCGCCATCAACAAGGCGTCCGGCGGCGATGGCGACAATTACGAGGAGGTCCGTTACGAGGGCTATGGCCCCGGTGGCGTTGCCGTGATCGTGGAGGCGCTGACCGACAATCGCAATCGCGCCGCGTCCAACGTGCGCGCGGCCTTCACCAAGGCCGGCGGCGCTCTGGGTGAAACCGGTTCGGTTTCCTTCATGTGGGATCGCGTGGGCGAAATCGTCTATCCGGCCTCCGCCGGTTCCGCCGATGCGGTGATGGAGGCAGCCATCGAGGCTGGCGCCGAGGATGTGGAATCCGACGAGGAGACCCACACCATCTATTGTGCGTTCGGGGATATGGGCGAGGTTTCCAAAACGCTCGAAAGCGCCCTTGGTGAAGCCAGCTCCGTCAAGGCGATCTGGAAGCCCCAGAATACCATTCCGGTCGATGAGGACCGGGCCCGCTCGCTGATGAAGCTGGTTGGCGTCCTTGAAGATGACGACGACGTCCAGAACGTCTACGCCAATTTCGAGGTCGACGACGAGACCATGGCCAGGCTCAGCGCCTGATGCAGGCGGATCGCGGCCCCCGCATCGTCATAACCTACTGCACGCAGTGCCAGTGGCTGCTGCGTGCGGGGTGGATGGCGCAGGAGCTGCTGTCCACCTTCGGGCCCGATCTTGGCGAAGTGGCGCTGGTGCCCGGCACCGGCGGCGTCTTTTCGATCACCTGCGGCGACACCCTGATATGGGAGCGCAAGCGCGACGGCGGCTTTCCCGATGCCGCGCGGCTCAAGCAGCTCGTGCGCGACGTCATCGACCCCGAACGCAGCCTCGGCCATTCCGACCGCAAGCCGCAGGACTGACCCAAAAGCTTGTCCCGCTGACCGGCCAATAAAAAACCCGCCTCGAAGGCGGGTTTTTTCGTTCCTGTCCGGCGAACCTGATCAGATGCCGAGATTGGCGAACTTGTTCTTGAACTTCGACAGACGGCCACCGCGGTCGAGCAGGGTCTGCTGGCCGCCGGTCCAGGCCGGGTGCGTGGTCGGGTCGATGTCGAGGTTCATCGTGTCACCTTCCTTGCCCCAGGTCGAACGGGTCATGTACTCGGTGCCATCGGTCATCACGACCTTGATGGAGTGGTAGTCGGGATGGATATCTGCCTTCATCGCTCTCGTCCTTGCTTGGGGGGACGGCGGCCCTGCGGCGATGCGCCCCTTTTTAAAACTCGAAGCCGCAGCTATTCAAAAGCCGCGGCCTCTAAAACGGTCGGCGTGTCTATACATCAACCGAAATTGAATCACAAGGTCGTGCCGTAGCATAATGGCGGTGGCCGAAGGGCAGGGAGGACCACCGCAGACATGGCGCAACCGGAAAGCGCGGAACAGCGCAGGCGTTCTCTCAGGCCGCTGAGGCGGGTCTTCCCTTACATCGGCAGCTATCGCGGCCTCGTTCTGGGCGCCATGGTCTCACTGATTCTGGCCGCTGTGACGACGCTGGCGCTGCCGCTGGCGGTGCGGCGCATGATCGACCACGGCTTTTCCCATGCCGACACCACTTTGGTGTCCAACTATTTCACCATGCTTCTGGCCATGGCCGCAATGCTCGCGCTTGCCTCCGCCGGGCGCTATTATTTCGTCATCACGCTGGGCGAGCGGGTGGTTTCAGATCTGCGCCGCGACGTGTTTTCGCATCTGACGACGCTGTCGCCCTCCTTCTTCGACCGGGTGCAGTCCGGCGAGATCGTCTCGCGGCTGGCCGCCGACACCACGCAGATCAAGTCCGCCGTCGGGGCGACCGCCTCGGTGGCACTGCGCAACATCATTCTGGGGTTCGGTGCGCTTGCCATGATGGTGGTGACGAGCCCCAAGCTGTCCGGTCTCGTCATCGCCGCCATTCCGCTGGTGATCGTGCCGCTGGTCGCCTTCGGCCGCTCCGTGCGCGGGCGCTCGCGCGCCGCGCAGGACATGCTGGCTGCCGCCAATGCCTATGCCGGCGAGCAGATCGGCGCGGTGCGCACGCTGCAATCCTTCACCAATGAAGGGCTGGTCACGTCCCGCTTCCGCGTGGCGGTGGAGGCCGCCTTCAACGCCGCCCGCGCCTCCATACTGGCGCGCGCCATGCTCACCTTCGTGGCGATCTTCATCATCTTCGCGTCCGTGGTGGCGGTGCTGTGGTTCGGCTCGCGCGATGTGCTGACCGGTGCGATGACACCCGGCACGCTCGGCCAGTTCCTGCTCTATTCGGTGTTCGCCGCCGGTGCGCTTGGCGCGCTGTCGGAGGTCTGGGGCGAGCTTTCTCAAGCCGCGGGCGCTGCCGAGCGGCTGACCGAGCTTCTGGAGGAGGAGCCGGGCATCAAGGCCCCGGCCCATCCAAAGCCGCTCCCGGTTCCCGCACGCGGCGAAATCGCCTTCGAACATGTTTGCTTCGCCTATCCGGCCAGCCCCAATCGCTCTGCGCTGCATGATCTCAGCTTCGCCGTGCGTCCGGGCGAGACGGTGGCGATCGTCGGCCCTTCGGGTGCCGGCAAGAGCACGGTGTTCTCGCTGATCCAGCGTTTTTATGATGTCGCCGGCGGCGCGATCGCGGTCGACGGGATCGATGTGCGCGACGCGGACCCTCAGGCGCTGCGCGCGCGCATGGCCATCGTGCCGCAGGAGGTGACGATCTTCGCCGCCAGCGTGCGCGACAACATCGCCTTCGGGCGGCCCGATGCCAGCGACGCCGAGATCGAGGCGGCGGCACGGGCGGCGCAGGCGGAGGAATTCATCCTCAGGCTGGAGCGCGGCTATGATACGCAGGTCGGCGAACGCGGCGTGACGCTGTCCGGCGGCCAGCGCCAGCGCATCGCCATTGCCCGCGCCATCCTGCGCGATGCGCCGATCCTGCTGCTCGACGAGGCGACCTCGGCACTCGACGCAGCCAGCGAGACTCTGGTGCAGGAGGCGCTGTCGACGCTGATGCGCGCGCGCACCACGCTGGTCATCGCCCACCGTCTGGCCACCGTGCTGGAGGCCGACCGCATCCTCGTCATGGATGAGGGCCGGATCGTGGAAGAGGGTACGCACCGCAGCCTTGTCATCAAAGGCGGCCTCTATGCCGAGCTTGCCCGTCTCCAGTTCGATGCCGGTGCGGGTATTCTGGAAGGGGCGGCGGAGTAGCGCGGCCGCTTATCCCAGAAGTGTGCGCGCGGTGCGCATGAAAATCCGCGCGCCGATGGCGATCAGCTCGTCGGGAAAATCGTAATCGGGATTGTGCAGGTTCGGCCGGTCGACGCCGGAGCCGAGATAGAGCATCGCCGATTTCGATGTGTGGCCGAAAATGCCGAAATCCTCGGATGCGCGCATCGGCAGCTCAGCCTCGTCATGGGGTACGTTTTCGGCGTCGAGCGCGGCCGCCAGAAGTGCTGCCGCTTCAGGCTCGTTCAGGCTGGCGACGAAGATCTCGTGATAGTCGAAGCTGCATTGCAGCCCTTCGGCCTTTGCCTCCTCGCGCACCATCGCTTCGGCCGCAGCGCACAGGCCCTCCATGCGTGCATCCTGCCTCGTGCGCAGGGTCACGCGGATCTCCGCATGGCCGGGGGCGACGCCGAAGACGGGCTCGCCCATGCGCAGATGGGTGACGGTGGCCATCGAGAAGTCGTCGCTGTCGAAGGAGCCGCCGCCCAGTGCTGCCAGCCGTGGCATCAGCCGGCTTACAGCTAGCCTCGGCGAAACGCCGCTTTCCGGCATGGAGGAATGGGCGGTCCTGCCTTCCAGCGTGATGCGCAGGCCGCGCGAGGCGCAGTTGACGACGCCCTCGCGCAGGCGGACGTGCCCAAGTGGAGTGCCGGGCAGATTGTGCAGCGAGAAGGCGAAATCGGGCCGGATCAGTGCATAGCGCGGATCGGCCACCACGCCGGCCGCGCCGTCGCCGGTTTCCTCGGCGGGCTGGAACATCAGCACCACGCGGCCGCTCGCCGGCCGTTGCCGTCCGAAGAGGCGGCCAAGGGCTGCGAGGATCGCCATATGGCCGTCATGGCCGCACATATGGCCCTTGCCTTCGATGGTCGAGCTATGCGGAACGTCCGAAATCTCGGCGATGGGCAGGGCATCCAGTTCGGCGCGGAAGAGAAGTGTGAGGCCGGGTTTTCCGCTGTCATAGACGAGGGCGACGCCATGGCCGCCCAGTCCGGTCAGCATCTCGTCGGCGCCCGTGTCGGCCAGAAAGGCGACCACGCGCTCAGCCGTCTCCTTCTCCTCGTTGGAGATTTCGGGGAAGCGGTGCAGCTCGCGGCGGAAGCCGACGAGGTCTTCGATGTCCTGATTGGTAAGGTCCATTAAGGCTCTCCCTGGCCACCATAGCGCTTTTGCAGATGGGCGATGAAGTGGCGCGCGTCGAGCTTCTCGCCGGTGGCGCGCTGCATCAGGTCCGGCGTCGACCAGCGCGACCCCTGCGACCAGATGCGGGTGCGGCGCCATTCGTTGATGGCGGAGAAATCGCCTTTGGCGATGGCCTCATCCGTGTCGGGGTGTTCGCGCACAAGGGCCGCCCATTGCTGCGCCGCCATCATCGCGCCCAGCGTGTAGGAGGGGAAATAGCCGAAGGCGCCGCCCGGCCAGTGAACGTCCTGCATCGGTCCGTCACCCGGATTGTCAATAGTCGAAAGACCGAGATAATCGCGCATGCGCGCATCCCATGCCTGCGGAATGTCGGCGACGTCGAGTTTGCCGGAAATCAGGTCCTGCTCCAGCTCGTAGCGCAGGATGACATGCAGCGGATATGTCACCTCGTCGGCATCGACGCGGATCAGCCCGCGCCCGACCTGATGGACGTGAGGCAGGATGTCGTCCAGCGACCAGCTTTCGCCGAGATGGCTGTCCACCACCGGCAGCGCCCAGCGCCAGAAGGCGGGGTTGCGGCCGATCTGCTTTTCCACGAACAGGCTCTGGCTTTCATGGATGGCCATGCCGCGCGCCTTGCCGAGCGGCCAGTGCGACCAGTCGCGCGGCAGGTTCTGCTCGTAGAGCGCATGGCCGGTCTCGTGCAATATGCCCATCAGCGCCGACAGGAACTCGGTGGTGCGGTAGCGCGTGGTGATGCGCACGTCGCTCGGCACACCGCCGCAGAACGGGTGGTGCGAGACCGACAGGCTGCCGCGCGTCAGGTCGAAGCCGACCGCCTCCATCATGGCAAGGCCGAGCGCCCGCTGCTTCTCGATCGCATAGGTGCCGGAAAGCGGCTTGAGAGGACGCTTTGCAAGCCGTCCGGCCTGCACATCGAGTGCCTGTGGCACGAAATCCTTCAGGAACGCCTTGAGGTCGGTGAAGACCGGGGTGATGTCGGCGGCGCGGTTGCCGGGATCATATTGCTCCATCAGCGCATCATAGGGGGAGAGGCCCAGCACCTCGGCGCGCATGGCGGCTTCCTCGCGCGCCAGCGCGACCACGCCCTCAAGTGCCGGCTGGAAGCTCGCCCAGTCGCCTTTTGCGCGCAGGTCGCGCCACAATTGCTCGCAGCGCAGGCGCGCCGCCGTCTGGCGCTCGACGAATTCGGCCGGCAGGCAGGTGAGGTTGGTGTGGTGGCGCCTGAATTCGCGCAGCGCCGCCGTCTGGTCCTCGTTCAGCGCTTCGGCCTCGGCAGCGGCGATCCAGTCGCCGATTTCGGGTGCGGTCGCCTGCCGGTGATAGAGGCCTGAAAGGGTGGCCATGGCCTCGGCGCGCTTTTCGCCGCCGCCCACGGCCATGTGCGTGGCCTCGTCGGCGCCCAGTATGGCCAGCGCATGTTCGAGCGCTTCGAGCCGGCGGCAAAGATCATCGAGCTTCTGGAACGACATTCTGCAGTCCTGATTCTGTAACGAAGGGCAGGGGACAGGAATGCGGCGCGTCTGGCAAGAGGAGCCGGCATGCGGGCCGTTATGGGTGCTTGCGAATCAGATAAGTGTGTGCTTATGTGATGGCATGAACGAGAATGAGATATTCCGCGCGCTGGCCGATCCCACCCGCCGCGCGATCTTCGAGAAGCTGGCGGGCGGCAGCATGAACGCCAGCGCGCTGCGCGAAGGCATGGCGATTAGCCAGCCGGCGATGTCGCAACATCTCGGCGTGTTGCGTAGCGCCCGCTTGGTGCGCGAAGAGCGACAAGGGCGCTTCGTCAATTATGAGGTTGATCCCGAGGGGCTGATGGCGATGGCGCGCTGGATGGCGAAATATCGCAATTACTGGCCGGCGCGCATCGATGGTCTGCGCGACCTGTTGAAGGACATGGATCAATGAGCGACGCACCGATCGAAGAGCAGGATGTCGGCATCGACCAGACTTACGAGCTGGATGCCCCGCCGCAAAAGGTCTGGCGGGCGATCAGCCTGCCGCAGTTCCGCGAGCAATGGCTGCCGGGCACGGATCTGGCCGATCCGCAGGCAGAAACCATCACGCCGGGCGCGGAAGTGCGCTACCGCATGCGCGACTCCGCGCCGCCCTTCCTCGAAAGCACGGTGACGTTCCGCATAGCCGCCAATGCGGACGGCGGCACCAGCCTGCGCGTCATCCACCGGCTTGTCGATGCGCAGCCGGCCAGTCGGACTCAGGCGGCCAACAGCAACGGAATGCCCGTCATGCGCGCCGCCTGACGTTTTCCAGATCTTCCCCCAATCACTGAAAAACGGAGTTCGCCGATGCGCGAAACGATGCAGCTCGTCCCTATGGTCATAGAGCAGTCGAGCCGCGGAGAGCGGTCGTTCGACATTTTCTCGCGCCTGCTGCGGGAACGGATCATTTTCCTCAATGGTGAGGTCAACGATACCGTTTCGGCTCTGGTCTGCGCGCAGATGCTGTTTCTGGAATCGGAGAACCCGAAGAAGCCGATCCATCTCTACATCAATTCGCCGGGCGGCGTGGTGACCAGCGGCCTCGCCATGTACGACACCATGCGCTACATCCGCGCCCCGGTGCACACGCTGTGCATGGGCACGGCCCGCTCCATGGGTTCGTTCCTGCTGATGGCGGGGGCGCCCGGCCATCGCGCGGCGCTGCCCAATGCCAGCCTGCTGGTGCACCAGCCGTCCGGCGGCTTTCAGGGGCAGGCCTCCGACATCTTCATCCATGCCGAGGAAATCCAGCGCACCAAGCGGCGCATGACGCAGCTTTACGCCGACCATTGCGGACGCAGCTACGCGGAAGTAGAGCAGGCGCTCGACCGCGATCATTTCATGACGGCGGAGGAAGGACTGGAATGGGGCCTGATCGACCATGTCCTGCATGCACGCGATGAGCGCGCGGATCAGGGAGATGGTGGCTGATCCGGGTGTGATATCCGGCAGAGCAACCAACGAGAGGGACAGTTTCCTCACCGCTCTTTCCGGCATACAATCGCTGACATGGAACCCGCCGCTGCAATCGATACGATCGTCCGGGAGCTGCGGAGCGAGCCGTCGATAAGGGCCTTGTTCCTTGGCGGCAGCTATGGCGCCGGCCTCCAAGACGCCTACAGCGATATCGATTTCGTCATGGTGGCGTCGGACGGCCCTTCGGACGATGTCGCCGCCTTGTGGAAGAAGGCGGTGGGCCGTACTGGAAAGATCGTGCTGTGGTGGGACCGACAGGTCAGGCCATCGCTGGTCAACGCGATCACGCGGGACTGGCTGCGAACCGATGTGGTGATCCTGAAACCGGACCAGATGGCCGGCCATGCAAAGGACAGCCTCAAAGTTCTGTTCGATCATGACGGGATATTCGCAACATTGCCCGAATCGTTGCCACCAACAGGCCCTGATCCGAAACGCGCACGCTACCAGTTCGAGGAGTTCATCCGCATTCTCGGCCTGCTGCCGCTTGCGCTCGGGCGGGAGGAATATCTCAACGGCGTGCTGGGCGTGTTCCTGCTGCGCAACCTGCTCATCGACCTGATGATCGGGGAGACCGGCGCGCCGCACAGGGGCGGGGTTCTGCATCTCAACCGGCTGATCACCGGGGAACAGAAGCAGGTGCTGACTTCGTTGCCGCTGCCGTCGCCCGAAAGGCAGGCGCTGATAGACGCGCATCTTCTTTACGCAGAAGCCTATCTGCCACGCGCCCGCAGGCTCGCACGATTGTGGGGCGTGGAATGGCCGGCAGAGTTCGAGGCCGCGACATGGGAGCATCTTGCCGCAACGCTGGCGATCAGACCGCCCGGCAGCGCTGACTGACCGGCGTCGATCTCATCGCTCGGTCAGCTTCAGTTCTATGCGACGGTTGCGGTCGCGCGCTTCCTGCGTGGCGCCTTCATCGAGCGGCTGGTATTCGCCGAAGCCTGCTGCGACCAGCCGGTTGGCGGGCACGCCGTTGGCGATCAGGAACTTGACCACGGAGATGGCGCGCGAGGCGGAAAGCTCCCAGTTGTCGCGGAAGCGTCCGGTGCCGGAGAGCGGCCGGTCGTCGGTGTGGCCGTCGACGCGCAGCACCCAGTTGATCTCCGGCGGGATCTCCTTCTGCAACTCGATGATGGCATCCGCGAGCTTCTTCATCTCGCCCTGACCGGCCTCGTTGATCTGGTCGGAGCCCAGCGGGAACAGCACTTCCGACTGGAACACGAAGCGGTCGCCGACGATGCGGATATTCTCGCGGTCGGCGAGGATTTCACGCAGGCGCCCAAAGAAATCGGAACGGTAGCGGTTCAGCTCCTGCACGCGCTGGGCGAGCGCCACGTTCAGCCGCCGGCCGAGATCGGCGATCTTGGTGTTGGATTCGCGGTCGCGCGCTTCCGATGCGTCGAGCGCCTGTTCAAGGGCGGCGATCTGGCGGCGCAGGGCTGAAATCTGCTGGTTGAGCAGTTCCACCTGCGACAGCGCGCGCTGGCTGATCTGGCGCTCGCTGTCGAGTTCGCCCTCCAGCTTGTCAGCGCGGGCGGTGGCGGCGCTTCCGGCTCCTGTCCCGGCGGCCAGCAATTGCTCAAGCCGGCTCTTTTCGGCTTCTGCCGCGGACAGCGAAGCCTGCAGGTTGGCCAGCGCATCCTGCGCGTCCTGCGTGTTGCCCTTTTCCAGCGCGAGCAACTGGGTCAGCTCGTTGATCTGCGCATTGAGGCGGTTGAGCGCTTCGTCCTTGCCGGAAATCTCGCGGCTCAGCAGGAACTGCGCCAGCACGAACACTGAAAGCAGGAACATGATGGCGAGCAGCAGCGTCGACAGCGCATCGACGAAGCCCGGCCAGTAGTCGATATGGCGATAGCTGCGGCGTCCGCGCCCCAGAGCCACCTCACTTCACTCCCTTCTGGGTGCCGAGGGCGGAGGCGATCTTCTCCAGCGTTTCGCGCATGGCGCGCTGCTCGTCGGACTGGGCTTCCACCCAGTCGCGCATGATCTGCTGTTCGGAGCGCATGTTCTTGACCAGCCCGGCAATGCCGTCGGCCAGATTGGCCATGGCGGCTGCCGTGCGCGGGTTGGAGCCGTTGCTTTCCTGCAGGGAGCGCAGCCGCTCCGACAGGGCGCGAAGCTCGTCGGTGGTGCCGGCGCTGCGTCCGTTTTCGGGGCCGGCGAGGTCGGAGGAGAGGTCCGTGACCGAGGAGAGCCAGTTTTCCAGCTCGGTGTAGAAACGGTTCTGCGCGCGGCCGGCCTGAAGGTCGAGGAAGCCCAGAACCAGCGAGCCGGAGAGACCGAACAGCGAGGAGGAAAAGGCCGTGCCCATGCCGGACAGCGGCGCGGACAGCCCCTGCTTCAGTGCTTCCAGAACCGAAGCCGAGTCGCCGGTGCCGGGATCGAGCGACTGGATGGTGTCGCTGATCGAGCCGATGGTTTCCAGAAGGCCCCAGAAGGTGCCGAGCAGACCGAGAAACACCAGAAGGCCGACGAGGTAGCGCGAGGTGTCGCGGGTTTCGTCGAGGCGGGTGGCGATCGAATCCAGCATGGTGCGCATGGAGCTGGTGGAAACGGCGATCGCCGATGAGCGGCCAAGCATCGCCTTCATCGGCGCCAGCAGGACGGGGTCGGTGGCTTCCACGCCGGCGCGGAAGGAGTTCACCCACCGAACCTCGCGAAACAGGCGGCCGACCTGCGCGAAAGCGAGCAATATACCGACGATGAGCACGCCGAGGATCAGGCCGTTCAGGCCGGGATTGGTGGAAAAGGCCGAGTGGATCTGGCGGGACAGAATGATGGCGATGAAGCCGACCAGCCCCAGAAAGATGACCATGGTGAGCAGGAACACCTGCGGGCTGGAAAGCTTGTGGGGATCATAGCTCAGCACATCCGAGCCGCCGCCTATGCCGAACGATCTGAGCAGGGCCATCCGTCTTCCATTTCGTTTCTGCGCGCTGGCGGCAACTCTAGAGCATCGGACCGAAAAGTGGAATCCGGTTTTCGGTTATTCCGATGCTCCATCAATAATTTAGATCGTCCTTTGTGCGTCCGGATGGACGCACGGCGATCTAATCGGATTTGCGGCGAAATTGGAAGCCGCACCGTCGAGAAGAGAGGATTATGCGACCGTGCCACACTCTCGCCCATCTCCAAATTATGCTGAAGCAGTCGAATCGGTGATGGCGGGAGGGGCTTTCGAGAGAAAAGACACGGATGCGTGCTGCCACTCATGAAGCCAGTAAATACATGCAGAAACAGCCATATCGATGCCCTCAGGGGTGCCGGAATACTTCTTGTCGTCTTCGGACATATGATCGAGCGGCCTTCTTCAGGCTCTGAATTGCTGCAGGCGATCTATGTCAGCATCTACAGTTTTCATATGCCGCTTTTCGTTTTTCTGTCCGGCATGTTCGCCCGTGACAGGCTTGAAGGGCGCGACTATCGCAAGATCGTGTGGACACTGATCCTGCCGCTGGCCGTCTTCCAGCTTGTCTATATCGGCGCCAGCCGGCTGACAGGCTGGTATGAATATTCGCTGCTCACGCCTTACTGGCTGCTGTGGTTCATCGCCAGCATGGTCATCTGGCGTCTTGTGCTGCCGCTGTTCGCCTCCCCTGCGGGGCTGCTGGCGGCCGTGGTGGTGGCGGTGGCGGCCGGATATGACGATGGCATCGGCTATACGCTGAGCCTCTCCCGCACGCTCTATTTCCTGCCCTTCTTCGTGCTCGGCCATCTTTATGGCGCCCAACTCGTCACGGCCGCGCGACAGCGCCCGGTTGCCTTCGCGCTGATGTTTGTCGGCAGTGTGGGTGCCGTGCTTTTCTGGTGGAAGCTGGGTCTCAATGCCGGTGCGCTCACCGGCAGCCGCGCCTATGCCAGCGGTGCCGCCAATGCCGATTATCCGGCGATCGCGCGTCTTGGCCTGATGGCGCTGGGCGGTGCGGCGGCTGTGGGTTTCACGGCTCTCGTGCCGGCGCGGGCAGCGATGCTCGGCTGGCTTGGCGAGCGCTCGCTGGCCATCTATCTGCTCCACGGGCTGGTGGTGATGGCGTTCGTGGCTTCCGGCGCGCCGGCATTCATCCCGCAGGTTCTGCTCCTGCCGGTGCTGGCAACACTGTCGGTGCTGGTGGCGCTGGTGACCGCGCCGGCAGACGAGCCGATGCGGCGGCTGTTCAGTCCGCCGCAGGCCGCATGGAGCCGGATGGTGTCAGCGTGACGAGACGGGCCTTGAAAGCGTTTTGACCAGCGCGCGGTGGATGGTCTCGTTACCGGCGACGACATTGCCGCTGTCGAGCATGTCCTGACCGCCATCCGGTTCGGAGGCGAAGCCGCCCGCCTCGCGCACCAGCAGAAGGCCGGCGGCGATGTCCCATGCCGAAAGGCCGGTTTCCCAGTAGCCGTCCATGCGTCCCGCCGCCACATAGGCAAGGTCGAGGGCAGCAGAGCCCATACGGCGCACGCCCGCCACTTCGTTCATGACGTTTCGCAGCTCGACAAGGAAGTTGCCGTGATGGCCGCGGCCGAGATGCGGAATGCCGCAGCCAACCACGGCATCCGAGAGCTTCGTGCGGGCGGCGACGCGCAGCCGGCGGTCGTTCATGAAGGCCCCGCCGCCGCGCTCGGCGGTGTAGAGCTCATCCATGGCCGGGTTGTAGATGACGGCGGCGACCAGCTGGCCCTGACGCTCCAGCGCGATCGAGATGGAGAAGATCGGGATGCCGTGGAGGAAGTTGGTGGTGCCATCGAGCGGATCGACGATCCAGCGGTGCTGGTCGTCGTCGCCGGCCACCGCGCCGCGTTCTTCCATCAGGAAGCCGTAGCCGGGGCGGGCCCTTGCAAGCTCGGTGTAGATGATGTCTTCGGCCTTGCGGTCGGCCTGGCTGACATAGTCACCCGGTCCCTTGAGCGAGACCTGCAGGTTCTGCACCTCGCCGAAATCGCGCGAAAGCGAGCGGCCGGCCTTCATGGCAGCCTGAACCATGACGTTTAATATGGCGGAGCGGGCCATGTCTGTGAGGTCTCCGGATCTGTGGAATGGGCGCCGTCAAAGGAGCGTGCGGTTGGCGTTTCCAAGACCACAAATCGCGTTCCGAAGCAAGAGAAAGGCCGTCGCAGTGGGTTCGTCGCCCGCATCAGGGCCGAATGGCGGGCATCAGGGCAGGCGGTTGGCCTTCTGCACCGCTTCCTTCATCTGCTCGTCGGTCAGGCCTTCGAGATAGTCTTCCATCTCGCGGTCGATGAGCCCGGCGCGGCGTGCAACGATGTACCAGCCAGCGGCGAGGATCGGGTCGGGATCGGTGCCGAGGGCGGCGACATAGAGCTTGGCCAGCCGGTTCTGGGCGGCGACATTGCCGCCACGCGCGGCCACCTGCATCCAGCCAAAACCTTCCTTGTAATCGCGCGCGCCGCCGCGACCCTCGATCATCCATTGAGCGAGATCGAGCTGGGCGGTGTCGAAATTCTGACGCGCGGCCTTTTCGAGAAAGCTGCGGGCTTTCGCATCGTCATGCGCCTTGCCGCCCACACCGTTGGCATAGGCCTGCGCCAGCGCATATTGGGCATCGGCAAGGCCGGCTTCCGCGGCACGCTCGTAGTAGGTCACCGCGCGGGAGAGATCGCCCGGATTTTCCTTGACCAGAAGCTGGGCGAAATTGAACTGGGCGAGCGAATTGCCGGCCTCGGCCGCCGCCTGCATCAGCGCATGGGCCTGCTTTTCATCCTTCGGAACGAAATCGCCGTCGAGCAGCATCAGCGCATACTGGAACTGCGCCTCCGGGATTCCGCGTTCGGCCGCGGCCGCATACCATTTCGCGGCTTCCTTGGCGTTGAGGGGAACGCCCATTCCGCGTGCCAGCAGTTCCGCCACCAGCGTCTGGGCGGCCGGGTCGCCATTCTGCGCCCGGGGCAGGGCGAGGTTGTAGGCGGTCTGGTAGAGGCCGCGCTGATAGGCGCCATAGGCATCATCGGTCAGCTTGCCGAAGCGGGCCGGATCGAGAGCGGGCAAGACGGCCTTGTCGTCGGCAGGTTGCGGCAGCTGGCGGTCGCCTTTGGCTGTTTCATCCACCTTGCTGGTGGTTTCACGGGTGGAAGCGGCGTCGGCCGGCGTCTCGGCCGCATGCGCGGCGACGTGGCCTGCGCAGAAGATCATCACAGCCAGTGCCACACGCCTTGCCATGGTTCATTCCCCGAAGCGCGGCGCGTTGGCGTCGAGCAATGCGTTGATCTTTTCGACCGCATCGCGCGGGTCGGCGCCATCGGCGAAGATAGCAGCAGACATTGCCACGAATTCGGCGCCGGTCGCGGCCACTTCCGTCACCGAGGCGATTTCGGAACCGCCCATCACGATGCAGGGAATTTCCACCATCTCCGCCCACCATGCGCCAAGGCCCAGATTGCGCGGATGA
>Ga0265293_10005360_pt1 | contig 21497 bp, 24 predicted proteins | sample Munlanlewell138R_FD_192505 | JGI IMG/M metagenome (GOLD analysis project Ga0265293, IMG submission 192505) | Leachate microbial communities from a municipal landfill in Southern Ontario, Canada - Leachate well 138R | ecosystem: Engineered > Solid waste > Landfill > Unclassified | place: Canada... | reverse complement strand
ACGCCAAGCGCAACGCCCCGGCGATCGTCTTCATCGACGAGATCGACGCCGTCGGCCGCCAGCGTGGCGCGGGCCTCGGCGGCTCGCACGACGAGCGCGAGCAGACCCTGAACCAGATCCTGGTGGAGATGGACGGGTTCGACTCCAACGCGAACGTGATCGTCCTCGCCTCCACCAACCGCCCGGACGTCCTGGACCCGGCGCTGCTGCGCCCGGGCCGGTTCGACCGGCAGGTGACCCTGGACCTCCCGGACGTGAAGGGTCGCCGTGCGGTCCTGGACGTCCACGTGAAGGGCAAGCCGCTGGACTCCTCCGTTTCGCTCGAGACCATCGCGAAGCAGACGCCCGGGTTCTCCGGCGCGGACCTCGCGAATCTCGTGAACGAGTCGGCCATCCTCGCGGCGCGTCGCGGCAAGAAGCGCATCTCCATGGACGAGATGAACGAGGCCGTCGACCGCGTGATCGCCGGCCCCGAGCGGAAGTCCCGCGTCATCACCGAGGTGGAGAAGAAGATCATCGCCTACCACGAGGCGGGCCACACCGTGGCCGGGTACTTCTCGCCTCGCGCGGACATCCCCTACAAGGTCACGATCGTTGCGCGTGGCATGGCCGGCGGCTTCACCCGCTCCCTGCCCTCGGACGACCGGCGCCTTCAGGACCGCTCGTACTACGAGGCGATGATGACGATGGCGCTCGGCGGGCACGTCTCGGAGGAGATGGTGTTCGGCGAGATGACCACCGGCGCCCACGACGACATCGGCAAGGTGACGTCGATCGCCCGCAACATGGTCACCCAGTGGGGCATGTCCTCCCGTCTGGGCCCGCGGACGTTCGGCCGCCGCCAGTCCATGGTCTTCCTCGGCCGCGACATCTCGGAGGAGCGTGACTACTCAGAGCGCACCGCCGAGGAGATCGACGACGAGGTCCGGCGGATCATCGACGAGGCCCACGCGCGCTGTCGCACCGTCCTCAGCGAGCACCGCGACCGCCTGGACGCCCTCGCCGCCCGCCTGATCGAGGTCGAGACCGTGGAGGGCGATGACCTCCTCGAGCTCCTCGGCCCCGCCGAGGGCCGCCCGAAGCCGGGCGAGATCCCCTCGCAGGCCCCGGCCGCCGTCTCCGCGGAGCCCAAGGCTCCCGAGGCCGGCTCCGAAGAGGACGAGGAGGCCCCCCAGGGTCGCCCCGGCCTGGCCTGGGGACAGGGCGGCTCCAGCAGCGAGTAACCCTCGGGCAGTAGGTACGGATACGGACGGGCCCCGCGTGAGCGGGGTCCGTCTCTTCTTCGATCTGCGTGGCCGGTCCCCGTCCCGTCCCCGTCCCCGTCCCCTGGGGAAGTGATGCACTTGAACCCGTTCGTTCAGAGTGAGAAGAATGACCAGTCGGAACGAGGTTTCGTGGATCTCGGAACCGTGTCGCCTTTGGAGCTTATCGACATGCTCCGATTCCATGCCGCCGCCTTCGCAGCATCGATGAGCGCTCTGTCTCGGATGACGGCGTTTATTGCTCTCGACGAGTGGGACTCCGTTGAGGACTCTGAGATCGAGAAGGTCGTCGCGGACATTGAGAAGGCAGTCAAGGAACTGCCGCACTCGCGCGCGATCCCCCTGCAGATCGAGCGAATCCACAACCTCTTGAACATGGGCGCCGACCGTAAGTCCGTCTCACTTCTGCTGCGCGAACTGCACGAGAACATCCTGGCCGAGATGAGCGGGTCATGGTTCCTCGTAATCCCCGACTACCAGAGACACTTCTACGAACAGCACTTCCCGCTGTTCGGGGTAGAAGTCGAGGAAGCGTTCCCCGAGGCCTTGTTCGACATTGCCGCTGCTGGGCGTTGCCTGGCACTAGGCGAATCGACCGCCTGTGTGTTCCACCTCATGCGCGTGCTCGAGAAGGGGCTTCACCAGTTAGCGCGCGAGGTCGACGTGCCGATGGGGGAGCGCATCGAGTACGAGCAATGGCACGTCGTAATTGATCAGATCACTGCGACCATCGAAAAGATGAAGGCGCTACCCAAGAGCCCCGAAAAGCTGCACCGCCTGCAGCGGTACTCCGACGTGGCAATTGAGTTCCGGCTCTTCAAGGAAGCGTGGCGCGACCACGTTGCCCACTCTCGTGCGCGGTACGACTCGCAAGAGGCGGCGCGCATTTGGCGCGGCGTGCGCGACTTCATGCGTAGCCTCGCGACGGCCCGGGGAGATACCGCAGAGCAGGGCTAAACTTCCGCTGGAGGACGGGGCGCACTCCCTGCGGCCCAGCCCTCAGGCATCCACCGTCGAGGGCGCGGCCTCTGCGCTGTCCTCGGCGTCTTCGCCGTCCGAGGCAGCGGCGGCTTCCGCGGCCTCTCGCTCGCGGATGGCGCGGATGCGTCGCTCCATCATCTCGCGCATGATGAGGAACCATGCGGCGGCGGCAACGGCGAGGCCGATGCGGAGCGCCGGGTGCTCCTCCAGCTTGCCGTCCTCGTCGAGGACGGCGGTGCCGAAGATGAAGCCGGTGCCCACCCACACGGAGTTGGCGATGACCGCGCCGGCGTAGTCGAGCGGCATCCAGACGCGGAGGGGGATCCTCAGCGCGCCGGAGCCGAACGGGCCCACCGCGCGGGTGACGTTATGCAGGTGGTAGAAGGGGATGAGCCACCTGGCGCGGCCGTCCATGAGCTGCGCGCCGAGGCGTAACGAGGGGCCGAGGCGCGTGCCGGCGAGCCGGTCGCCGCCCCATCGGCCGGCAGCGTACGAGATGGTGTCGCCCACCACCGTGCCCGCCGCCGCCACAACGAAGACGAGCGCGACGTTCGCATCCCCCTGCGAGGCCGCAGCACCGCCGAGGAACATCATCAGCACGCCGGGAAAGATCACGCCGAGACCGATCGTGCTTTCCGTCAGCGCGGAAAAGAACACGATGGGCGTACCGAACCGGTCGAACAGGTTGTTGACCGTGACAAACAGGAGGTCCGTCACCCAGTTCAGGGCGTCGTACGGCGCGGTGATGACGTCGATGAGGTCCAGGAGAGGCTCCAGGGGATCGTGGTGTGAGACAATGATACGTGTCGAGGGGGTCTGAGCCGTTAACGGCAGGAGCGCCCTCGGCGGGTTGGCTCGGCGAGGCTCGCCGATCCGTCGGTGTTGACGGTGCGTTGATCGTGGCGGGCCTGCTCCGTAGACTCGAACGTCTGACCAAACTCCGTGCCGTCAGCACGAGGGAGCGCCCTCGTACGGTGTCGGAGCACCCATACCCGGGAGAGACCGATGTTCGCGATCATCCGCACCGGCGGTAAGCAGTACCGCGTCCAAGAGGGCGACCGGATCAACGTCGAACTGCTCGACGTGGCCGAGGGCGCCGAGGTGACGTTCGACGAGGTGCTGCTCGTCGGCAACGACGCCAGCACCACCGTGGGTGCGCCCACGGTGTCCGGCGCCAGTGTCACGGCGCTGGTGGAAGCCCAGACCCGCGGCCCGAAGGTGACGTTCTTCCACTTCAAGAACAAGACGCGCCAGAGCCGCAAGAAGGGCCACCGCCAGCACGAGACGCGGGTGCGCATCACCGGGATCAGCGCGTAACGCCCTCCGAGGGCGACGAGGAGACGAGCGCCCTCGGGGGATCCTGAGGCACTCGCCAGGACAGGACGGGAACGCCATGGCTCACAAGAAGTCCGGCGGTTCAACCAAGAACGGACGCGAGTCCGCCGCGCAGCGGCTGGGCGTGAAGCGCTACGACGGGCAGGTCGTCTCGGCCGGCTCGATCATCGTGCGCCAGCGCGGCACCCGCATGCACCCCGGCGAGAACGTGGGCCTGGGCAAGGACCACACGCTGTGGGCGAAGGTGGACGGTGTCGTCCGGTTCTCGCCCTACGCGAAGGGCCGCCGCAAGCAAGTGTCGATCGAGCCGGTTGAGGTCTAGCCAACAGCGGCTTCACCCATCAGGTTCAGAAGGCAGAGACGATGAAGACTGACATCCACCCCGAGTACCAGACCGCCACGATCACCTGTTCGTGCGGGAACTCGTGGGAGACCCGCTCCACGAAGCCGTCCATGAGCGTGGACGTGTGTTCCGCCTGCCACCCGTTCTTCACGGGCGAGCAGCGCATCGTGGACACGGCCGGGCGCGTCGAGCGCTTCCGCCGCCGCTACACCCGCGGTGGTGGCAGCACCTCGTAACGCTCGAGGGCGAACAAACAGACGAAGGGGCGGCCAGTGGCCGCCCCTTCTGCGTGTGCGCGGAACACGGATCAGCGTGGCTCCACCAGCTCCATGTCCCCGGGCGAGTGGCCGATTGCCGTGAGCACCATCGCGGCCTCGCTCCGATGCTGCGTGCCGTGATTCGCTACGTGGAGCATGGAGAGCCACAGCGGGACCTCCTTCACCGCCCCACCGGGGAGCGGGCGCAGACAGATCCGGTCGAGCTCCTCGTCCTCGCGAAGCGATTCGAGGAACGTCTCCGTGTCGCGCTGGATCTCGTCCCAGAAGGCCCTCACTGCCGCGAGGTCGGGCAGGATCTCCAGCGTGAAGCGACGGCTGAACGACTCACGCCCGGGGAGGGCCCCACTCCACCAGTCCAGGTGGATCCGCTGCGTGCCACAGAGGTGGACGAACGTGTTCAGGATGGGCGGCTGTCCACTCACGACCTCCCGCCGGACGTCGTCGCCTGCCTCGCGTGCCACGTCCAGCAAGTGGCGCGTCGCCTGGTGGTGGTATGCGTAGAGCGTCCGGATCGCTTCGAGCAGCATCGCAGCCTCCCTGGGGCCCCCGCGCGAGCCTACGTGCCGTCCGTCGCTCGTCCGATGCCCGGGTGGCACGTACTCTGGGGCGGTGACCCCCTCACGGCCATCCTCTCCCTCCCCCACCTACGGCGGGCAAGCCGTGATCGAGGGCGTCATGATCCGCGGCATGCGGTCGATGGCGGTCGCGGTGCGCGATCCGGAGGGCGGGATCCTCGTCCGGTCGGAGGCGCTGCGCGGGCCGCTCTACGTCGGGCTACTGCGGCGGGTGCCGTTCGTGCGCGGCATCCTCGTGCTGGCGGAGACGCTGACCCTCGGCGGGCGGGCGCTGACGTGGTCGTCCGCGATCGCGTCCGGTGAGGTCGACGAGCATGGCGAGGCGCGGGCACTCACGCCCGTGGAGCGCGTGTTCCTCATCGTGACCATGGGCCTCGCGCTGGCGGTGTTCTTCGCGGGACCGGTGCTGGCGACGGCGTGGCTGGATGCGCGCATCGACTCGTGGATCGTCCTCGCGATCGAGGGAGCGATCCGCATCGGGTTCCTGCTCGGATACATCTGGCTCATCGGCCGCTCGGACGACGTGCGGCGCGTCTTCCAGTACCACGGGGCGGAGCACATGACGATCGCGGCGTTCGAGGATGGCCGCGAGCTTACCGTCCCCGCGATCCGGCGCTACCCGAAGGAGCACCCCCGCTGCGGGACCTCCTTCCTCCTCACGGTGGCGTTCGTCTCGATCGTGGTGTTCGCGTTCGCCGGGACCGACCCACTGTGGTGGCGCATCGCCTCGCGGCTGGTGCTCATCCCCCTCGTCGCTTCCGTCTCGTACGAGGCGATCCGCTTCGCGGGATTCCACCAGGGCTGGCCGGTGGTACGGCTGCTGTTCGCAGGCAACATCGCCCTCCAGCTCCTGACCACGAGGCCCCCTGACGACGAGCACATCCAGGTGGCGATCCGCGCCTTCGAGGAAGCGCGCGACGTCGAGGCCCGCCTGTAACGATCGCTTCTCCCGTTCCGCGCTATAATCCTGAGTAAGTCAGTCAACTATTCAGGAGTCTCGTGATGGCTGCCTCCACCCCACTGCGTGTCGACCGCAACACCCTGCGCACGAACCAGGCCTTCATCGTGGGCCTCACCGTGATCGCCTTCGTGGTGGGCCGCGACGTCGGGCAGTGGATCGTCCTCGGGACGGGGCTCGTGATGCTCTTCGGCACGCTCGACGAGCGCCTCGCGCTGTTCAAGCAGGTGCACCGTCGCCTGCTGAAGCCGGCGGGGATCCTCGGTGCGGACGTGAAGGTCGAGGACCCCATGCCGCACCAGTTCGCACAGGCGATGGGCGCCGTGGTCCTCCTGCTGGCGTTTCTCGCCCTCGTCGGAGGTGCGACGCAGGTCGGATGGGCGCTCACGCTGATCGTGACCGCGCTCGCGTTCGTGAACCTCGCCGTGCAGTTCTGCACGGGCTGCTTCATCTACTACCAGCTTGACCGCCGAGGGCTGCTCCCCGCTTCCATCGCGAGCACGCGGACGGCGCACTGACGTGGTTGAACGCCTCCTGATCGCGCTCGCGGTCCTCACCGCTGTCGCGGTCACCATTGCCCTCGGACAACGGTGGTACGCGTGGCGCAACGCACGCATCGAGGCGCGCCTCCGCGCGGACAGCGCCGACGAACAAGTGGCCGTCGACGGGCCGAGGATCGTCTACTTCACCACGGAGACGTGCGTGGTCTGCCGCGCGCAGCAGGAGCCCGCGATCGCGGCGGTCCTCGAGCGGATCGGGAGCACGCTGCGCGTCGAGCGCCACGACGCGATCGAGGACCGCTCGCTCGCCGACCGCTACGGCGTACTCACCGTGCCCACCACGGCCGTCTACGACACAGCCGGTGAACTCGTCACCGTGAACCGCGGCTTCGCCCCCGCCGCCCTGCTTCTCGCGCAGCTGCGAGGCGACTCGCCGGCGTTCGAGGGCGGCGTTGCGATGTCCTCGGAGCCGGTCGCCTGACGGCTGGGTGCCCCTCGGACTGACCGAGTCCGCCGCCCCCGCTAGGATGCCCGCATGAAGATCACGGTGCTTGCCGGCGGCATCGGTGCCGCGCGCTTCCTCCACGGCCTCGCCAACGTCGTCGAGCCATCCTCGATCACGGCGGTCTGCAACGTCTCGGACGACCTGACGTGGCACGGCCTCCACGTGTCGCCCGACCTCGACACGCTCATGTACACACTCGCAGGACTCGAGGGTGAGTTCGGCTGGGGCGTTCGGGGTGACACCCAGACCACGCTGGAGCGCCTGCGCGAGCTGGGTGGCGACGAGTGGTTCTCCATCGGCGACCGCGACCTGGCGACCCACCTCTACCGAACGGGACGCCTCCGCGCCGGGAGCACGCTGACCGAGGTTACGGCGGCCCTGGTGACCGCCCACGGCGTGCGGGTGACCTGCCTGCCCGTCACCGACGAACCGCACCCCACGATCGTGCGCACCGGTGAGGGCGACCTGCAGTTCCAGGACTACTTCGTCCGCCTCCGCGGCGAGGTCCCCGTCACCGGCTTCGACTTCCCCGGGCGGGACGCTCGCCCGGCCCCGGGTGTCCTCCGCGCCATCGCCGAGGCTGACCTCGCCGTGATCGCACCGAGCAACCCGTTCGTCTCGATCACGCCCATGCTCGTCGTGCAGGGGGTGCGCGAGACGCTGTCGCGGGCGCCGGGGAAGCGCGTGGCGATCTCGCCGATCATCGCCGGCTCCGCGGTGAAGGGCCCGGCCGCCGCCATGCTCGAATCGCTGGGGTACGAGGTCTCCGCCACCTCGGTCGCACGGCTCTACCAGGGCCTCGTCGACCTCTTTGTCGTCGACACTGCGGATGAAGCGCTGCTGCCCGAGATCCGCGCCCTCGGCATGGACGCCGTCGCGACCGACACGATGATGACCGGCGAGGAGGGTCGCGCGCGCGTCGCGAGGAACGTCCTCGCTGCCGCCGGCTTCGCTGAGTCGGTCGCGTGACCACCTCGGACGGCGCTGCCGCCGGTCACGCCGGCGCGGACTTCGTGGTGATCACGGCGGTGAACGACGCCGGGCACGCCAAGACCCGCCTCGGGCCGGACCTCGACGCGGGGACACGCCGCTCGCTCGTCATCGCGATGGTGGACGACCTCCTCACCACCGTGCGCGAGGTCTGGCAAGGGCACGTGATCGTCGTCAGTCCGGACCCCGTGTACGACGCCATCGCACGTGACCACGATGCCACCGTCGTCCGCGACCGGGGCGAGGGCTACAACGAGGCGATCACACTCGCCCTCGGCGCGGTCGGAGACGCGGAGGCCGCCCTCGTCCTGCCAGGCGACCTCCCTCACGTCTCCGTCACGGACGTGGCGACGCTGCTGAACGCGCTCATCGAGCCGGGCGTCACCGTCGTCGCCGCCGAGGATGGCGGCACGCTCGCCCTCGGCCTGACGCCGCCGCGCGTCATCGCGCCCGCCTTCGGCCCCGACTCGGCCGCCGCGCACGAGGCTGCCGCCCGCGCGGCGGGGGTACGCGTCACCCGCCGCCACTTCCCCGACCTCACCCACGACATCGACACGCTCGAAGACCTCGCGCGGGTGTGGGACCGCGTCGGCGAGGCGACGACCGCCCTGCTGGAGCACCTGCCCATCGCGACACCCACCGTGAGGAGCTCCCGCGATGACTGACCGCGCGCCGGAGGGGTACCGCCCGGCAACCATCGCCGAGACCGTCGTCAGTGCGATCCGCTCGCGGCGCTCCATCCGAGGGCTGACCGGCCCCGCGCTCACCTCGGAGCAGGTCGAGCAGCTCGTCGCGCTCGCCTGCGCTGCCCCGGCGCCACACCACACCCAACCCTGGCGCTTCGCCGAGGTCTCCCCCGAGCGCCGGAGCACCCTCGCCACGGCGATGGGTGAGGCGTGGCGCACCGACCTCGAGCACGACGGCGTCCCGGTGGCGCAGCAGGAGAAGGCGCTCGCCCGCTCCCGCCGCCAGATCGAGGGCGCCCCCACGCTGTTGCTCGGCTGCCTCGTGGCGGACGGCCTGCGCGTGTACGAGGACGACCGCCGAGCACGCGCGGAGTGGGGCCTCGCGCAGCACTCGTTCGGCGCGGCGCTGCAGAACGTCCTGCTCGCCGCCTCCGTCAGTGGCCTCGCGGCGTTCTGGATCTCCGCCCCGCTCTACGCGCAGGACGCGGTCCGCGCCGCGCTCGACCTCGAGGCATCGTGGCAGCCGCAGGCCTTCGTCGCCCTCGGTCACCCCGCGGAGGACTACGTCCCCTTCGCCCGCCCGACGCCAGACCTCGGCGTGCACTTCGTACGGCGATAGCGGCACGCCCAGGGCGTTCGGGGACACCGACTGCTCCCCCCAAGGGGGACTGGGCCGGAGGACTACTCCGCCCGTTCGAGCATCCCCGGTAGCTCGGCGAGCGAGCGGATGACGGCCGAGGCGGGGACCGGGACGCCGTCGACCTGCCCGTGCCGGTCGAGGAGGACGCCGGGCATGCCGGCGAAGACGGCCGGCTCAACATCGTTGTCGAGGCGGTCGCCGACCATCACGGAGCAGGACGCCTCGGCGCCCGCGTGTTGGAGGGCGAGCTCGAAGAAGCGGGGGTGGGGCTTGGAGACACCCGCCTGCTCTGCGGAGAAGGCGTGCTGGAGCAGCGCGAACAGCGGCGTGCGCATCAGCGCGGCATTGCCGTTGGTGGCCGCGACGAGGACGAACCCACGCTCGCGGAGCGTCCGGAGGGTGGGCTCGACGTCCTCGTACGGTTCGAGGGCGGCATCGCGCGCCTCGTAGAAGCGACGGGAAACGTCCGCGACGGCGCCCTCGTCGTCCACCCCGCGTTCGCGGAGCACCTGGCGGAACGACTGCTCGCGGAGGTCGGCAAGCCTGCCCGGGGCCGGACGAAGCGAGCGGGCGATGCGGTCGCGCGTCTCCTGCAGCGCCCGAGGGGTCACGATGCGACCGGTGCGCTCGGAGAGCACCTCGGCGGCGACGATGAGCCCGGCGTCGAGGGAGGCACGGAAGTCGACGAGCGTGCCGTCCACGTCGAAGAAGACGTGGGAGACACGGAACGGGGGGCCGGGCGGGAGAGGCATGCGCGCTCGGTTCCGCGTCGGCGTTACGGGTTGAGGTTGACCAGTTCGCCCGTCTCAAGGTCGAGACGGCGGTAATAGCAGTCGCGCGGCTCACCCGCCTCGTTCTTGGTGTGGCAGATCCCCCCGCGGCGGGGGCGCACGACGTAGAGCAGCGAGTTCTGCTCGCAGTTCACGCGCACCTCCAGCAGGTCGAACGTCTCGCCGGAGGTCTTCCCCTTCTCCCACAGCTCGTTGCGGGAGGTGCTCCAGAAGACCGCGGAGCGCGTCTCGATCGCCTTCGCCAGCGCCTGGTCGTTCACGTACGCGACCAGGATGACCTCGCGCGTGTCGGCGTCCTGCACGGCGCAGGGGATGACGTGCGAGTCGCCGACCTTCGCGAGCTTCTCGAAGTCGAGCGTGAGGGTCGTACCCTCCTCCAGCGCGTTCGCGTCGGCCATCATGCGGTCGCTTTCTGCTGCTACGCCGGAGAGGGCGTGTCGGTCTCCACCGGGCGCATCGGGATGCCTCGGTCGGTGAGGTACTGCTTCAGGGTGGGGATGTCGTACTTGCCGAAGTGGAAGATCGACGCCGCCAGGACGGCGTCCGCGCCGCCCTCGGTGAAGGCGTCGTACAGGTGCTCCGGCTCCCCCGCGCCGCCCGAGGCGATGATCGGGACCTCGACGCTGTCCGAGATCGCGCGGAGCAGCCCGAGGTCGTAGCCGTCCTGGTGGCCGTCCGAGTCCATCGAGGTGACGAGGAGCTCACCGGCGCCGCGCTCGGTCGCCTCCCGGGCCCACTGCACGGCGTCGATGCCGGTGGCGGTGCGGCCGCCGTGGGTGAAGACCTCCCACCGCTCCGCGCCGACGCGCTTCGCGTCCACGGCGACGACGATGCACTGCGAGCCGAAGCCCTTCGCGCCCTCCGAGATCAGCTCGGGGCGCTGCACGGCCGCGGTGTTCATCGAGACCTTGTCCGCGCCCGACTCGAGCATGAGGCGCACGTCCTGCGGGGTGCGGACGCCACCGCCCACGGTGAGCGGGATGAAGACCTGGTCCGCCGTGTTGCGGATCATGTCGTACACGCTGGTGCGGGCGTCCGAGGATGCCGTGATGTCGAGGAAGACGAGTTCGTCCGCGCCCTGCTGGTCATACTGCGCGGCGAGCTCGACGGGGTCGCCAGCGTCGCGCAGCTCCACGAAGGAGATGCCCTTCACGACCCGGCCACGATCGACGTCGAAGCAGGGGATGATCCGGCGGGTCAGCATGGGCCGTCCAGGGAGTCCGGGAACGCCCTCGCCGGGCTCGTCCGCGTCACCAGTGCGTGGGGACGCTAGACGGCAGCAGCGGAGAGGGCTTCGGGAAGCTTGATGTCTCCAGTGTAAAGCGCCCGACCGACAATCGCTCCTTCGACGCCGCAGTCCGTGAGGCGCTGGATGTCCTCCACGGTGCCGACGCCGCCGGCGGCGATCACCTTCACGGAGGTCGCGGAGGTCAGCCGCTCGTACATCTGGAAGTTCGGGCCGTCTGTCACGCCGTCGCGCAGGATGTCCGTGTAGACGATGCGCTGCACCCCCTGCGAGGCGAGCCGCTCGATGAACGACAGGGCGTCGATGTCCGTGGCTTCCGTCCAGCCCTGCAGCGAGACTTTCCCCTCGCGCGCGTCGACTGAGACGATGAGGCGGTCGTGCGCGATGGCGATGGACTCGCGGAGGAACTCCGGGTCCTTCACCGCGCCGGTGCCGATGACCACGCGGTTGACGCCCTCGTCCAGCATCCCGCGCACCATCTCGATGCTGCGGATGCCGCCGGAGGTCTGCACGGCGCAGTTCACGGAGTCCACGATCTGGGAGACCACGGCGGCGTTCGTCCGCTCGCCGGTCTTCGCGCCATCCAGGTCCACGACATGGATGCGGTCAGCACCCAGCGAGGCCCACCGGACCGCCATCGCGATCGGGTCCTCGCCGAAGACCGTCTCGCGGGAGTAGTCACCCTGCGCCAAACGCACACAGCGCCCGCCGAGGATGTCGATAGCCGGAATGATCTCCACGAAGTCTGTCTCCTCTGGTGCGGCCCCTTCGGACCGAGCTACGCCGTCATCCCCGCCGGCGCAATCGAACCTCGCTCCTTCGCGAGGCGAAGGAAGTTGGCATAGAGCTGCAGCCCCCACCGCGCGGACTTCTCCGGGTGGAACTGCGTCGCCACCACGTTGCCGCGCCCCACGACCGAGGGGAACCGCACACCGTCATAATCGGTCTCGCCCAGCACGACTGAATCGTCGGACGGCACCGGGTGGTACCCGTGCACGAAGTAGAAGTAGGAACCGTCCGGGATGCCCTCGAACACCGGGTGCTCGACGCGCATCTCGACGGTGTTCCAGCCCATGTGCGGCACGGTCATGCCGCTGGGGAACCGCACGATGCGGCCCGGCAGCACGCCGAGGCAGTCGTGGCGGCCGCCCTCCTCGGAGTAGTCGAACAGGGCCTGCTGGCCCATGCACACGCCGAGGAACGGTCGCTCGGACGCGATGTATTCGAGCACGGGCTCCACGAGGCCACCCGCGCGCAGGTTCGCCATCGTGTCCTCGGCGGCGCCGACTCCCGGGACGATGAGGGCCTTCGCCGCGAGGACATCCTGCGGCCGGGCGGAGACCTTCGCGTCGACGCCGGCATGGGCTACGGCACGCGCGACACTACGAAGATTGCCCGCGCCATAGTCAACGATGACGACATCCATGCGTACCTGCCCGTGGTTATTGCTGGTACATCCAGTGTACCCCGGAACCGCGGTGTGGCCCCTTCAGCGCCCCACCGTCTGAGGTCGAGTGTGACCGTGCCGTGTTGCCGGAAGGTGAAGCCTCGGACGGCTCCGTGGGGGCCAGCCTCGGGCGGGCGTGCCACCCCGTCGAGGCCTCGGAGGACCGCAATCCTATACTCGGGACATGGCCACATCTGACCCCGCGGATGCCTCCGCCGACGCCGCCACGAGCACCGATCCACACGACCTTCCGGACGAGGTGGTCGAAGCAGGGCACGAGTACGAGGCGGCACGCGAGCGCGTCGAGGAGCTGCGCACCCGGATCCGGTACCACGATTACCGGTACTACACGCTGGCCGAACCCGAGATCGGCGACTCGCAGTACGACGCCCTCATGCGGGAGCTGCGCACGCTGGAGGAGCAGTACCCGGAGCTCCTTGAGCCGGACTCGCCGACGCAGCGTGTCGCGGGCGAGCCGACGGCGGGCTTCGCGGTCGTCGAGCACCGCGAGCCGATGCTGTCGCTCTCGAACGTCTTCGAGCGCGATGAGCTGTTCGCGTGGCGGCAGCGGATGGTCCGCCTGGTAGAGCGCGAGGAGTTCCGCTACGTCTGCGAGCCGAAGATCGACGGCCTCGCGATCTCGCTGGTCTATCGCAACGGGCGGTTCGAGTACGGCTCCACGCGCGGCGACGGCCTCCGCGGCGAGGACATCACCAGCAACCTCCGCACCATCCGCACGATCCCGCTCGTGCTGAACGGCGCGCCCGCGGATGGCCCACCCGTCGATGGGGAGCCCTCCGCGCTCCCGGCCGCGTTCGAGGTACGCGGGGAGGTCTACCTCTCCAAGGAGGAGTTCCGCCGCCTGAACGAACAGCGCGCCGAGGCGGGCGAGCAGCTCTACATGAACCCGCGCAACACGGCCGCGGGCTCTCTCCGCCAGTTAGACCCGCGCGTCACGGCGACACGGCGCCTGAACCTCTTCGTGTACCAGCTCGGCTGGGTGGAGGGTGACCGCCCCGTCACCAGCCACTCCGAGGCGATCGCGTGGCTGCGCTCCCTCGGCTTCCCGACGAACCCACTCACCGAGACGTTCGACGACATCGAGCAGGTCGCCGCGTTCTGCGAGGGCTGGGTGGACCGCCGCGAGGCGCTCGACTACGACATCGACGGCGTGGTCATCAAGGTGGACGACCTCGCGACCCAGCGCGCCCTCGGCGTGGTGGGTCGCGAGCCGCGCTGGGCGACGGCGTGGAAGTTCCCGGCGGAGCAGGCCGTGACCCGCCTGAAGGCGATCCAGGTCTCCGTCGGCCGCACCGGCGTCCTCACCCCCTTCGCCGTCCTCGAGCCCGTGTTCGTCGGCGGGGTCACGGTCTCGATGGCGACGCTCCACAACCTCGACCACCTGCGAGGGCTGGACATCCGCGCCGGTGACGACGTGATCGTGCAGCGCGCGGGCGACGTGATCCCCCAGGTGGTGGGGCCCGTCCTCTCGCAGCGCAAGGGCCGTGACCTCCCGGTGTTCGAGATGCCGGACGCGTGCCCGGTCTGTGGCACGCCAGTCGCCCACGACGAGGGCGACGCCGCCTACTACTGCCCGAACCGCGCCTGCCCCACCAAGCTCGCGCGCCTCATCGAGCACTTCACCTCCCGAGGCGCCCTCGACATCGAGGGGTTCGGCGAGGAGCGCTCCGCGATGCTGGTGGGCCGGGGGTTCGTGAGCTCGCTCGCGGACCTGTACGACCTCCCCGAGAAGCGCGAGGCGCTCCTCGAGGTCGACAAGATCGGCGCCAAGACGCTCGACCTGATGTTCGCGGAGCTGGAGAAGTCGAAGCAGCAGCCGCTGCACCGGCTCCTCATCGCCCTCGGCATCCGTCACGTGGGCAGCGAGACGGCGCGCGCCCTCGCGCGGCACTTCGGCTCGATGCAGGCGCTCCGTCACGCGGCGCTGGAGGAGATCCAGGCCGTCGACGGCATCGGCCCGATCGTCGCGGAGGCCGTGTACGAATATCTGCACGACGAGGAGTACGCAGCGCTGGTCGACGCCCTCGCGGCACACGGCCTGCGCATGGACGAGGACGTGGCCGCGCGCGGCGGCATCCTGGAGGGCGAGACGATCGTCATCACGGGCTCCCTCGACCGCTGGTCTCGCAACGAGATCGAGGAGTTCATCAAGTCGCTCGGCGGCAAGGTGACCGGCTCGGTGTCGAAGAAGACGTCGTTCGTCGTCGCCGGTGACGGCGGCGGATCGAAGCGCGACAAGGCCGAGGCCCTGGGCGTTGAAATCCAGGATGAATCCGGCTTCGTGGGCCTGCTACGAGAGCGCGGATGGACTGGCGAATAGGGCCTCGTAGCCCTCGCTACCGGGGCGCGTCAGCGTCGCCGAGTCGCGCTTTTTCCAGAACCGGTAGCGTCGATCGCATGAGGCCCTCCCACATGCTCGACGCCCTCCAGCAGATCGGCCGCACCGAGGAACGCGAAGCGCGCCCGGAGCCGCCGGGCTACCTCCGCGAGGCGGTCTACGGCGCGGTGGATGGCACCGTGACCACGTTCGCGGTGGTCGCCGGCGCCGTGGGCGCCGGCCTCGGCGGCAGCGTCGTCGTCATCCTCGGGCTCGCGAACCTCTTCGCGGATGGCTTCTCGATGGGCATCAGCTCCTACCTCGCTGCGCGCGCGGACAGCCACCAGCGCTCGCTGGCGCGCGAGGAGGCCCTCGAAGCCGTGCACGTCAACCCCACCGAAGAGCGCGAGGAGCTGCGCCAGGTCTACGTCGACCGCGGCATCAGCGAGGAGGCCGCAGCGGTCATCGTGGAGGAGCTCACGAAGGACCGCCACGCCTGGGCCGAGACGATCATCCGGGAGCAGTCCGGCCCCCTGGAGATGTCGGGAGCACGGACGGGTGCTCTCGTAACGTTCGCCGCCTTCCTCGTCGCCGGCGCGATCCCCCTCGTCGTCTTCATCCTCGACGCGATGGGAAGCACGATCGGGGTCAGCCTGTTCACGGCGAGCGCGATCGCGACGGCGATCACGTTCTTCGGCGTCGGCGCAGTGAAGGGCATCGTCGTGCAGCGCCCGTGGCAACGCGACGGGCTCGAGACGCTCGCCCTCGGCGGTGCGGCCGCCGCCCTCGCCTACCTCGTCGGCTGGCTCCTCCGAGGTATCGCGGAGGGCGTGTAGCCTCGGATGTCTCGACTTATGTCGCGCAATCACGGCCCTACCCCCTGAGGGGTACGCGTCACGTTGAGGCTCGCCTGGCCAGAATCACCCCTACGGGAGGCGCGAGGGATCGCCGCGTCGCGGAGTCTGAGGTCGCACGAGGAGGCGACCCATGGCGCGCGCTGCGCACCCCACCATGCGAGAGCGGGCAATCCGGTGGGTGCCGCCCGCACCGCTCGTCGCCCTCGCGCTGTTCGCGAGCGGGTTCGCGGTCCTCGTTGCCGTCATGGGCGTGCCGCCGTTCCTCCTGCACGAGGTGGACCGGGCGCGTGACGCCATCGGGCAGAACAACCCGGAGGTGCTGCGCGACTACCTCCGCTCCTTCGGGCCGCTCGCGCCGCTGGTCTCGATCGGGATGATGGTGGCTCAGGCGGCGATCGCGCCCGTGCCGGGCTTCATCGTCGTGTTCGCGAACGGGCTCGCGTTCGGGCTGCTCTGGGGCAGCGTCGTGAGCCTCCTCGGGTACGCCGCGGCGGCCGCCCTCTGCTTCTGGGTCGCACGACGCTGGGGACAGCGCCACTTCCAGCGACTCGTTGGCCGCCTCGGCCTCTCCGCGGTCGACGACTGGGTCTCGAGGTCGGGCGCGAAGGCGGTGTTCCTGCTGCGCCTGTGTCCCGGCTTCTCGTTCGACGGGGTCTCGTACGCGGCGGGCCTCACGCGGCTGCGCTTCCGGCCGTTCCTGCTCGCCTCGGTGGCCGGTTCGCTGCCACAGGTGCTGCTCTTCGTGTACCTCGGCGAGCGCGGCCAGCAGCACCTCCTGCCGATGCTCGTGGCGGGGATCGTCATCACGGTCATCACTACCGTGGCGCACTGGGCGTGGACGTGGAGGAGCGCGCGGTCGGCGACAGTCTGAACGCCGTCCGAGGTTGCCGGGCCGTCGAGGGCCTCCCTATACTCGGCTCGTCGCACTCCCCGGCGGCGCGCATCCGGCCTTCTCCCCACGTTTAGGTCCGGTTTGATCCTTGATCAATCCTCTTTCGTCGTTCCTGGGGATGTTCTCCCACGACATCGCCATTGACCTCGGCACGGCCAACACGCTGGTCAGCGTGCGTGGGCGAGGCATCGTCATCGATGAGCCCTCGGTCGTCGCGATCGACCGGGTGTCGAAGCGGGTGCTCGCCATCGGCGCGGAGGCGAAGCGCATGGTCGGACGGACGCCGTCCTCGATCATCGCGGTCCGCCCGCTCCGCGACGGGGTGATCTCCGACTTCGAGGTCACCGAGAAGATGCTCCAGTACTTCATCCGCCAGGTGCACGAGCGTTTCGGCCTCGGCATCCCGAAGCCGCGCGTCGTGGTAGGCATCCCCTCCGGCGCGACCGAGGTGGAGAAGCGCGCCGTCCACGACGCCGCGATCGCCGCCGGAGCGCGATCCGCGTACCTCATCGAGGAGCCCATGGCCGCCGCCATCGGCGCGGAACTGCGGGTGATGGACGCGGCCGGCTCGATGGTCATCGACATCGGCGGCGGGACGACCGAGGTGGCCGTGCTGGCCCTCGGCGGGATCGTGCGCTCACAGTCGGTGCGCGCGGCCGGTGACGCCATGGATCTCGCGATCGTTGACTACGCGCGGCAGGTCCACAACATGCTCATCGGCGAGCGCTCGGCCGAGCACGTGAAGATCGAGGCCGGCTCCGCCTTCCCCCTCGACGACGAGTGGACGATCGACCTCCGCGGGCGCGACCTCGCGACCGGCCTCCCGAAGTCGGTGGAGATCTCCACCGTCGAGGTGCGCGACGCGCTGTCGCCGGTCGTGAACGAGATCATCCGCACGGTACGCGCCACCATCGAGACCACACCGCCCGAGCTGGTCGCGGACCTGATGCTGCACGGCATCGCGATGGCCGGGGGCGGCGCCCTCCTCCGCGGCCTGGACCGGAAGGTGGCGACGGAGACGCGCTTCCCGGTCTACGTCACGGACGAGCCGCTGCGCGCGGTCGTCCGAGGCTGCGCCGCGGCCCTCGAGGAAGCGGACACCCTCCAGCGCGTGCAGTCGTCGGTGGCGACCCGCCGGCCCCCACGGTAGCGAGCCATGACCACGGCGCGCCCCCACCTCCGACAGGGCGCGACGAGTCTCCTCCCCAGCTCTCGCGCCCTCGGTACCTACGTGCGCTCCTCCCCTGACGGGAGGGGCGCCTCGTGACGAGCGCGCGCAGCGCGGCCTGGTTCTCCGGCATCCTCATCGGCGCGCTGATGCTGCTCGCCCTCTCGCCGCTGCCGGTGGCCGGGGACATCGAGGCACGCGCGGGTGCGGCCGTCGCGCCGGCGGTGGAGCTCGTGCGTGGCGCGATCCAGCCGATCACGGACGTGGCGATCCACGCGGGGCAGATCGACCAGCTGTCGGCCGAGAACGCCGCGCTGAGGCAGGAGCTCTCGCGGGTGCAGGCGGACCTCGCCTCGCTGCGGGAGGGGCGCATCGCCACCGAGCAGGCCGCCGCGCTGGTGGCGAGCCTCGGCGCGAACGCCGGGAAGACGATCACCGCCACGGTCATCCTCCGCGACCCCGCGCTGGGCCGGCAGAGCGTCGTGCTCAACCAGGGCAGCGACGCGGGCATCGAGGTCGGCCAGCCGGTCCTCGGCAGCGGCGCCACGCTGCTCGGCATCGTGACCGAGGTGAACGAGTCGCGCTCCCGCGTGCGCCTGATCACGGACCGCGAGTCCGCCGTCGCCGCCCTCCTCCAGTCCTCGCGCACTGCCGGCTCGCTCGTCGGGGACGGCGACACGCTCTGGCTCGACTTCGTCTCCCTGAAGACCACCGTCGCACCGGGCGACGTCGTGCTCACGAGCGCACTCGGAGGGCTGCTGCCGCCGGGACTCCTCGTCGGGCGCGTCGCGAAGGTGGAGGCTCCCGACCAGGAGCTGCACCAGCGCATCGAGGTGGCCCCCCTCGGCGACCTCGACCGCATCGAGCAGGTGCTCGTCATGACCGGCTTCCGCCCCGGCACCCACCTCGCGAGTGACGATCAGCGCGAGGGCGCCACGGGAGGCAGCGAGTGACCGCCGTCCTGGTGATGCTCGCGCTGGTGTCCGCGCCCCTGCAGGCCGCGATCACCACGGCGCTCGTGCGCGATCCGCTGGCGGCGCCCGTCATCCCGGTCGCCCTCGTTGCCGCGTGGGCGGCGGTACGGCGCGCCGAGGAGACGTGGCCGGCGATCCTCCTGCCCGCCGTGGTCCTCGGCGTGGCGTCCGAGGAGCGCGTGGGGTGGTTCCTGATCGCGCTGCTCCCGGCACCGCTGATCGCCTCCGTCGCGGTCCGGCGCTTCCGGCCGAAGGTGACCGGGTTCTGGCGGCGGACGGTGACGGCCGGAGGCGCGGCCGCCCTCGCCGCGGTGCTGTACGCCTCCACGCTCGCCGTGGTCGGGGGCATCGGCGGGGAGCTGCCGGAACGTGCCGGGGCACTGCTAGCGACCTCCGTCGCCAGCGGGCTGCTGGCGGTGCTCGTCGCCGCGTGCTGCTGGCCGCTGCGCCCCCGCTCCCGAGGGCTGTTCGAGTGACCTCGTTCCGCGGGACGCCCGACGGCGCCTCGGCGAGTACGGTCGTCCGCGTCCGGCTGCTGCAGGCCGTCCTGATCCTCGGGCTGATCGTCCTCGCCGTGCGCGTCCTGCTGATGCAGTGGCTCGATCCGGTCATCCCGCCCGAGTACGGCGACGGCCTCGCGCCGCGCGCGCTCCAGGTAGAGCCCTCGCGCGGGCTCATCCTCGACCGCGATGGCGAGGTGCTCGCGCGGAACGAACCCGAGTTCCGCGTGCTCCTCACCCCCGGCGAGCTGCCCACCGACCCCGAGGAGCGCCGGGCCGCCCTCCTCGACCTCGAACGCGCCTCCGGGATCTCGTTCGCGGACCTCGAGGAAGCCGCGACGACCGGCCTCGCCGTGATCGACCCGTACGCGCCCGTCATCGTGGACGATGGCCTTGACCCGGACGAGGCCATCGAGGTGCGCGCCCGCCTGTCGGGCCTCCCCGGTCTCACCGTCGAGGCGAGCCCGTCCCGCCGTTATGTCGACGAGCCGACCCTCGCGCACATCCTCGGCTACATCGGCAAACTGCCCGCCGAAGAAGCCGAGGCCCTCACGGCACAGGGCTATCCCCTGGACGGACATATCGGGCTGTCCGGCGTGGAGTCCGTCTACGAGGACGCCCTCCGAGGCGATCCCGGCCGCCGCCTCGTGCTCTCCGACCCGCAGGGCCGCGAAGTCGAGCTGCTCGCCAGCGACAGCGCACGGCCCGGCGCGGACGCGGTGCTCTCGATCGACCTCGGCCTCCAGCGCGCCACCGCGAGCGCGCTCGCGAGGGGGATGGACGCGGGCATGGCGGTCGTCCGCACGAACACCGGCCAGCAACGCGAGGCGCCCATCCAGCTAGGGGCCGCCCTCGTGATGGACGTACACACCGGCGAACTGCTCGCCTCGGTCTCGTTGCCCTCGTACGACACGAACCTGTTCATCGACGGGGACGACGAGGCCATCGAGCGAGTGTTCACGGACAAGGCAAACCCGCTGATCGACCGCACCTACATGTCCCCGAGGTCGCCCGGCTCGATCTTCAAGCCGCTCGTCGCGCTCGCCGCGCTCGAGGAAGGCACGGCGACGGAGAACACGCACATCTACTCCAGCGGTGCGATCTCGATCCCGGACCAGTACAACCCGGGCGTGGCATATGTCTTCCGCGACTGGATGGCGCACGGCGACCTGGACATGCGGCGGGCGCTCGCGCGATCCTCGGACGTCTACTTCTACTACCTCGTCGGCGGGTACCAGGACTTCGAGGGCATGGGCCCGGACACCCTCGCGAAATGGGCGCGCGCCGCCGGCCTCGGCCGTACCACGGGCCTCGACCTGCCGGGCGAGATCACCGGTCTCGTCCCCGACACCGAGTGGAAGGAGGACGAGTTCGGGGAGTCGTGGCTCCTCGGCGACTCGTACCCCTACTCCATCGGGCAGGGGTACCTCACCGTCACGCCGCTGCAGATGGCGGTGCTCACCTCCGCCATCGCCAACGGCGGCGACCTCCTCGCACCGCGCGTGGTGCACGGCTTCCGCAGTGGCGGCATCGTGAAGCCGCTCCCTGTGCAGACCACCGGGCACCTCGAAGCATCCGAGGCGCACTACGAGGTGGTGCGCGAGGGGATGCGCGCCGCGGCGGACCCTGCCGGGACAGCGTTCACCGGCGTGCCCCAGGGCGTCACGATGGGCGGCAAGACCGGCACCGCCGAGTTCGGCCAGCCGTACCCGGACGGCGAGTTCGACACGCACGGCTGGTACATGGGCTTCGCCCCCTACGACGACCCCGAGGTCGCCGTGGTCGTGTACCTGGAGTACGGCGTCGGCTCGACCCACGCCGGCCCCGTCGCGAAGGAGATCCTGGAGGCGTACTTCGCGGCCAAGGATCCCGGCCAGCGCGTGGAGGCCCAGCCGTGAGCGCGATGGGCGGCACCGCCAGCCTCGCCGGGGTCGTCGGTGTCGCGCGTCGCGTGGTGCCGGACCCGCTCCTCCTGCTGGCCGTCGCGGGCCTCGTGGGGCTGGGGACGGTGATGATCCGCGCCGCGACGATGCCTGCCCCCGGCGAGCTGTCGGGCGAGACGCTCCGCCACGTCGTGTATGCGTCGGTCGGCGGGGTCGCCCTCCTGCTGACGTCCAGGTTGCACGTGAGCTTCCTCCGACGCCTCGCCCCGCTGATCTACGCCGGCAGCCTCGCCACGCTCGTGCTGGTGCTCGCGCTGGGGTCCGAGGAGTTCGGCGCGCGCCGCTGGA
>Ga0265293_10005358_pt1 | contig 21498 bp, 15 predicted proteins | sample Munlanlewell138R_FD_192505 | JGI IMG/M metagenome (GOLD analysis project Ga0265293, IMG submission 192505) | Leachate microbial communities from a municipal landfill in Southern Ontario, Canada - Leachate well 138R | ecosystem: Engineered > Solid waste > Landfill > Unclassified | place: Canada... | reverse complement strand
CTGGGACAATAGTCATAACTCATGAAGAAGCTCTGTTATGGACAGACTCACGCTACTTCATTCAAGCAGCGAAAGAGCTTAAAGAGACCCCCTTTAAGTTGATGAAGCAAGGAGAGACTTCAGTAGAAGACTTTCCCACTTATGTAGCTCGTGTATTACCACCTCACAGCCGAGTAGGCTTTGAAGGTTCTTGTACAACAGAACTCTCTTACAATACCCTAAAAAGTGTTTTATATGCGAAAAATATAGAAGTAGTAGCAACCAAAGACTACTTTGATCATATATGGAAAGATCGCCCCTCTCTTCCTATTTCAGAGACTGTTGAGTTAGCTGATGAGGTAGCAGGCCTCTCTTCAAAAAAGAAAATTGAACAGGTGCGCCAATTGTTGCTTACTAAAGGGGCCACTTCTACCATTATCTCTTCGTTAGATGATATCGCATGGCTACTAAACCTCAGAGGATCAGACGTCTCTTATAACAGAGTCTTTGTTGCGTATCTTATTGTTACTACCAAAAGTGTCCTGTTATTTACCGATGAAAAAAGATTCTCAGCTGAGATACGCAATCGACTTACTCACTTTGTCGAACTATATCCTTACGAAGAGTTCTTCACTACCATTACTACCTTGTTTTCTCCTTCAGATGTACTTTATTACAGCGCTGAACGAACAAGTGTTCGTACTCTCTCATCTCTTAGTCCAAAACTCAAACTCATTGAAGGAAGAGATATCTCAACAGATCTAAAAGCGGTAAAGAACAACACTGAACTTAAGGGGATGAGAGAAGCTCACATCGCTGATGGTATTGCGATGGTGCGCTTATTAGCTCATCTTGAAACTACCGACTATCTCTATACAGAACTCTCATTAGAGAAGAAGCTCGAAGAGTTTCGTCAAAAAGGAGAACACTACATTGGCCCCTCTTTTCGCACCATCGCTGGATTTGGTGAACATGGTGCTTTAGCTCACTACAGTTCAACAGATGAAAGCGATGTCCCTTTACAAGGAGATACACTGTTAGTTCTCGATTCTGGGGGACATTATCAAACAGGTACAACAGATATCACTCGAACCTTGTTATTTGGTAAGCCCACTAAGCAGATGAAAGAAGATTACACATTAGTGTTAAAAGGACATATTGCCTTAGCTACCCAAAAGTTCCCCTCAGGGACAACAGGGTACCAACTAGATGCATTAGCTCGACAATTTATGTGGAATAACCATATCCAATATGGACATGGGACCGGACATGGAATCGGCTTTTGTTTGAATGTCCACGAAGGGCCACAATCGATCTCCCCTCGAGCATTAAGTGTTCCACTTCAAAAAGGGATGATAGTAAGTGATGAGCCGGGAATTTATCGTGAAGGTGAGTATGGAATTCGATTAGAAAACCTCATCGTAGTACAACATGACTCAGATACCAATTTTGGAGAGTTCCTCTCTTTCGAAGTCATCACATTGTGCCCATTTGAGCGAAGACTTATTGATCTCTCTTTACTTCAAGAAGAAGAGATTGCCGTAGTCGATGCCTACCATCAGTGGGTATATTCAACATTGGAATCTCACTTAGATGAACAAGAGAGATTATTTTTAGAGCAAGCTACACGTAAGTTAAAGTTACCTTAAGGAGTTATCATCATGGTAGAACCACTAAAACACATATATCCAATCAAACGCCGAGGTCCTGTAGTATTAACTATTATGGACGGAGTAGGATTTGGAGCATATAAAGAGGGAGATGCTGTTGCCTCAGCCCTTACTCAATCACTCGATTCTCTCTATCAAACAGAGCCGTGGACAAAACTTAAAGCCCATGGAACAGCAGTAGGGCTCCCTTCGGACGAAGATATGGGAAATAGTGAAGTTGGACACAATGCCATTGGATGTGGAAGAGTGTTCTCCCAAGGGGCTAAGTTAGTCTCAAATTCAATTCAAAGTGGAGACCTCTTTACAGGAAAAGTGTGGAACAACCTCACAGCCAACACCCAAAAATACCACTCTACCCTCCATTTTATCGGCCTGTTATCAGACGGAAATGTCCACTCACATATCAACCATCTCAAAGCTATGGTTGCTCAAGCAAAAAAAGATGGAGTTTCACGAATCAGAATTCATGCCTTACTTGATGGGCGTGATGTTGGAGAACTGAGTGCATTAGAGTACTTCACCCCATTTGAAGAGTTTTTAGCATCTCTGAATGACGATTCGTTCGATGCTCGGATTGCTAGTGGCGGTGGAAGGATGAACATTACCATGGATCGCTACAATGCGAATTGGAGTATGGTAAAACGAGGGTGGGAGACTCACGTCTTAGGAGAGGGGAGAATATTTTCTTCAGCGACTGAAGCGATAGAAACACTTCGAGAAGAAAGTGGTGCCATTGACCAAGACCTTCCTCCATTTGTGATTGGAGAAGATGGTACTCCCATTGGAACCATCGAAGATAATGATAGCGTTATTCTTTTTAACTTCCGAGGAGATCGGGCATTAGAACTCACTAAAGCATTTGAAGAAGAGACATTACAAGAGTTTGATCGTAAACGACACCCCAAAGTAGAGTTTGCAGGAATGATGGAGTATGACGGGGATATTCATGTCCCAAAGCAGTACTTAGTGAATCCTCCGGCTATCGATCGAACATTAGCCGAATACCTTGTTGCCAGTGGTGTAACACAATACTCGATTAGTGAAACTCAAAAATTTGGGCACGTTACCTACTTCTTTAACGGAAACAGAACAGGGAAATTCAGTGAAGAGTTAGAGACATACGTCGAAATCCCTTCAGATATTGTCCCTTTTGAACAACGCCCTTGGATGAAAGCTGCTGAGATTACCGATGCTGTGATTCAAGCCATTGAAAGTGGTGATTATCAATTTATTAAACTCAATTATCCTAATGGAGATATGGTTGGGCATACGGGAAACTACCAAGCTGTTCAATGTTCCATTGAAGCGTTAGACCTCCAAATAGGGAGATTAAGAAAAGCAGTTGAAAAAGCAGGTGGAATTCTTATTCTTACAGCCGACCATGGGAATGCTGATGATATGTATGAACATGGAAAAAAAGGAGAGCTTCTAACAAAAGAAGATGGATCTCCAAGAGCCAAAACAGCCCACTCATTAAATCCAGTACCATGTATCATCTACGATCCAGAGTACAACAATGAGTATGCTAAAGAGCTTAAAAAGGATTTAGGGATAAGCTCTCTTGCTGCGACATGTATGAATTTATTGGGATTTGAAGCACCAAAAGATTACGACGAATCTATCGTAACAATGAACTAATACACTATTGGAGCTGGGAGAACCTTTGACGAGGTATTCCCAGCACAATACCTAAGCTAAAGAGTATAAGCGCAACTAAAAGAACAACATTGTTCATCCGTGTGAAATAGAGACTATTTCCACTTACAATCAAAATCATACTGACATGTCTTAAAATGACATATTGGTCTCGCTCTTTAAGCATAAGCATGATGGCTGTTATTACCGACAACAATCCAATTACTACAGGCACATAGATAAAGTTGGGATAAAAGAACCATTGTGTAGGATTGTATGGGTATTGAGAAACCGAAAGAGGAATTAAAGATCCCACTAATACACTAAAGGCAAAAGCTAAAAGCATATACTGCAATAGCTTACCTGTGTTGATTCCTACATGAAAGAGACTTTGAAAGAGTGCTAAACACATTGAAAATAACATTGCAACAACATATAGGCGTGCAATGAAGGTAAAACTCATCCCAAATGGAAGATTGTGAATGAAAAAGGGGATAACAAGAGGGAGATTCGTCACATTCAAGCTGATATAAAAAAGAGGTAAGATCCGAGTCTCAATTTCATTACGAGATGTTGCAGGAAGACGAATAGTGAGAAACAGACCTATTGTAGCTAAAAGAATATGGAGGATAAAGAGTCGTAAAGGCCATATATTCACATCGAATAATCGATACTGAATATATAAAGAAGTGGCGATATATAGCAACAGTGAACTGAGTACAATGTGTACTACACTATATATCGCCGTAAGAACGTTTCTCTTCATACCTCTAGATCATGTGGCTTAAAGGCGTTCTTTCCTTCATAGCAACAATTCGGGAGGTAAAGACACTACCGAACGAAATTGAAGCCGCATCTAAGAATAAAGCAGCCATTTGCAATAAAGGAAGAAGGGTAACAACTGTAGCCAACACTACAGGATGTGCTCCCATTTGTATGCCTTGAAGAACCATCACTACGATAAAGGGGACTTCTAAGCCGATTGAGAACGATGATAACAGTGAAAACAGAGCACTAAAGAGTGCGATGTAGACCATGTGAGTGACTTCAACTGAAGCGCCTGTCATTGCTTGAATGATAAAGATAATGGTCATTGTTGCCACTAAAGCACTTCCACCTCTCCCTACAAACGTAAGAATGGGAACACTTAAGCCTGCTGCCCGTTTCTTAGCTCCATTATTCTGTTGAGCAACAGCTAAAAGGGAAGTTGTTCCAAAGAGCATGCTTCCTGTCATAGCTGTAATAATAAAGGATGGGTATGAACCAATTAACACTCTCCAAGGATTTCCACCTCTAAAGAGGGTGAGAATCATAAATAAAAGAGGGAGAATCACTAAAATGACAGCAAGGACGACCCCTCCTAGAGCAAGGAAGAAGAGCTTAGATGGTTCAATTAAAGCACTCATTGCTGGGAGATTTCGACACATATCAGCGCTTAAGAAGAGGAGAAATAGAGCACCAATGGCGGTGAACAACCGAGCGAGGCGGTACATGACTTCCCCAAAGGATTGTAACACAACGTATGCAGGGCGAGCCATTTCACGATCTGGTTTCATCACAATTCCCAACAACCAAGCAATAAACATCAAAGGTAACAACGTAAGAGTTGTTGCAGTAAATTGATTAAATGCGTTGCCAGAGAGAATCATCTCTTTGAGCGTTGTAAAATCGAAAAAAGAGAATGAAGGTACAGCCGACGAACTTAAAGCAAGAGCCTGTGTTGATTGAGGAAGATACATTGCTACAGCAACACCAACGAAGCTCAATGCGAGCGTCGATATGAGACCCCAAACGAGGGAGCCAAAGAAGAGGCGACCCCCCTCTTTAAAGCGGCGTATCGAAGCAACAGCGCTTGCAAAGGTAACAAAAACAATAGGGAATACGATAAATAATCCCAATTGTTTAATCAAAGGAACCACTATATCTAAGGTCATCTCGTATGGTGCCCACCCCCCTAAAAGGAGGTTTGTAGAGAACCCTAGTAATAGTGCGGCCGGATAAGTAATCCACGTTTTCATATTAGCAACACTATCCCATCATAATCTATAAGTCAATTCACATTATGGACCAATAGATTTACTTTGTACTCAGAGAGTAACTCCGCTTGTAACCACGAACTCATCAGAGCTTCTATTGCGGGTCGTTTCTCCCCTTGGGTTTGAATACAGGCTCCCAATCCTATTAAATAGGTAACAAGTTGGAAGTCCTCTTTGTTAAACCACGTCGTATTATTGTGTTCATTATACCTAATTGAGCGTCTAAATTCCATGTTTTCTAGTGCTTTTTCTAAAACCCTTCTCCAAGAGGGAGATTGTTCATCTAAAGCGCTGTGTAATGGATCAAAAGAGATCGATAAAAAGAGAGCCTTTCTCACTAGTTCTTCAATCTCATGTTTATGTAGATGAAAGTGATCACACACATCTTTACACATGTGCTCAATCATCAACGATGCATAAATGTGCCCAGCTTCATCAAACGATGTTGTATCAGAGACAAACATCTTCATCATTAACGAGGTAAGTATAAGAAGAGGAAGTTCTTCAATAATATTTCCTCCAGTTACAAAGAACGACTTATTCTGATCTTTCTTAAAACACAGAATGAGTGATTGAAGCTCATCTAACAACTCTTTTGGTTGAACCTCTTCTTTAAGAGGAGGGAGATAATCGAGTTGCGAAGGAGATAAACTCTCATACAACGCTGCTGTTCGAGCATATGCCTCTCCTGCAAGCAAGGCAAACTTCTTAAGCTCCTTGGAGTGGACATCTTGGCCACTTAAAATTCCTTTGAGAGTTGTAAACATCTCAACAGAGAAGAAATTCTCCATAGCCTTATGGAGTGGTTGTAAGCGAATGAGCTGAACTTCACGCTCTAGATCTTTAATACCTCGTCCACCAAGAGAGTTGTATAACTCCTCATACTCTCCGTTGATATCTTCCACTTCTCTGATGTGCAAGAAGATTTTAGTCTCATACCCGCCTAAAGAGACCCAAAGCCCCTCATCAAACACGATAACTGAAGGAAGAATATAGGTGAGCCCTTCAGGGAAGCTTTCGTAAATCATAAAGCGCTTCCCTTCAAAAGAGAGTTTTAAAGCATCTCCTAAACTAATACTTCTTCCATAACGAGATCCTTCACTATTTCTGACTGCCTTTTGTGCACTGTGTAATATTCGCCCTTGAGCCATCTCATATTGGTTGTTGTATAACACCAAAGCTCGTAAATTTTCAGTTCCATTCACATAGGCAAAAATCGACTCACTCACCGAATGGTTATCATGTGCGTCAAACATCTCAAAATAGTCGACTCCACTAAATGCAAATCTCATCTTAAGAAGGGGGAATATACGTCTTTCATGTTCTTTAATAAAGTGCTCATCGGGATACTCATTCCAATACGCTTTGCTATACTCCATCCCATATTTTTCATGGAAGCCTTCAATCTGACCATGTCCAATCATTGGCAATCCAGGCATAGTACTTAACAAGGTACACACACCAAAGTACTTATCTCCATTACCAAATTGGGCAATAGCTGTATCTTCATCGGGGTTGTTCATGAAGTTCACAAAACGTTTCAAAATTTCAGGGTCAAAACTGATGGTGTTTTTAACAGTGTCGCGATACTTCTTGTTCTCTTGGTTTTTTAACATATTCATAAATGCACTGTTGTAGACACGGTGCATTCCCAAAGTCCGAACAAAATAGCCCTCCATCATCCAAAAGGCTTCGGCTAACAACAGTGTGTCGGGTACTTCTACAGCTATGCGATCAACAACCTCTCTCCAAAACTCAACAGGAATTGCTTGAGCAAACTCTTCATCACTCATCCCAAAACTCGATCTTCCTGGGATATCTCCTCCACTGCCGGCAGCAGGGTACCAAAGGCGTTGAATATGTCGTTTGGCAAGAGTCATTGCAGCATCAAATCGGATAACTTGGAAGTTGCGAGCAACATGAAGAATTTGTTGCATGACAGCTTCTCGTGTTTCAGGATTGAGGAAATCTAGCTGTGCTGTATCATTCCAGGGCATTGACGTGCCATCATTACCATGGAAGATATAATCGGTCTTCCCTGTTCTTTTATCAATTCTTCGATACGTAACAGCTGCATCTGTTTGATCATAATAGTGATCCTCAATTCGGATATCGACATCGGGATCTACTGAGAGGTTTTCACCATTATAGGTGTACGAAGGAAATGGAGGATAATCCATGGAAATAAACAAATCAGGACGATGAAGCGCCCAATCACTATCTAAGCCAGTGTGGTTAGGGACCATGTCACTTGCTAGGCGAATCCCCCTCATATTACACCTGTTTCTTAAATCTTCTAAAGAGGACCATCCCCCGATAGATTCGGCGATATCATACGAGATAAGAGAGTAAGCCGAAGCTTCAGCTTCGGGATTCCCACACAGGTGCTTAATTCGCTTTGAAGCGGGACTACGCTCCCACAATCCAATAAGCCACAACGCAGTAATACCTCGCTGAGCCATTAAATCGAGTTCATAATCTGGAATCTCATGTAACTGAGTAATAGGATACCCATACATCTTTGAGAGCTGATCAAGCCACACTAGTGTGCTTTTAGCAATCATCACTACATTAGGCATCCAGTGCTCATCTGCACTATAAGCTTCATATTCTAAATCAAACCGATCAAAAGAGAGCACTTTCGAAGGGCCAGGGCCATCAAAATGGGGTCTTTGCTCCTCTTTAATATAATCGATGGCACGTAAGGCAAATTGACGTAAAGATTCAGGAAGGATATCTCCCCAGTGAGTTAAGATGAAAGAGATTTGGTCTAACAACGAATCTGGATGAATTTTTGCTGGTCTACTTAAGAATGAGAATAAATCGTCATTTCGCTCCCCAAGACCTTGTGTACTTTTTGCATTCTCAATCAGTTGTGTTAAAAACAGCTCAGAGTGGGGTGGGAAGCGGACTCCTCGAGGCTTAAGTAGAGGTCGAGCTGCCTTTTGTAATGCCCTATTTTCATTCATCACGTAGTGGATAAACAATCCACGAGCATTTTCTTCCATGACAAAAGGAGCTGTTGGAAATTGTTGGGTAAGAGCTGGAGAGGGAAATTGAGATGAGTAAAATGAGACAACTTGCTGGTTCTCTTTATTTAGTGAAATTTGTTTTGCTATTCGAACAAAGAAATCTTGATCTTTGACTTCAAGAAAGTTTGTGACCACAGCCTGATACAACAGATGAATGACAGCAGTTGCATGAATTTGTGCAGCAGATAATGTTTGATTAGAGTGTCGCTCTTTTTGAATGGTATTGTAACGGTGGACAAGAGCCTTAGCCTCATCATATAAACCGCTTAAGTCGTTTTCAACAGCAAATACGGGATCATGGTAGCTCATCTCATTACGAGCTTTTAATGCAATTCTAAAATCTCTCACGCCCATTATATAATCTCCCTATAGACTCTTTTATCAGTATCCCAGCCTCATGTGCCCTCGTCAATAAGAATTCACTTTCCCAACGAAGATATAAGTGGCAGGCTTTTTGTTTGTGTGTTGTGTTCACACCATGTGTACAGTTGGTTATACAGAGCATCAAATATTAACGGAAGTTGAGACTCTTCGATGGGATCAAATCGAGATAACACAAACGATGAAACATCTTGATGTTGTGGTCTTCCAATCCCTATTCGTGCACGAAAGAAGTGAGAACTTCCAAGGTGTTGAACAATCGATCGTAATCCATTGTGTCCTCCCAGGCCTCCCCCTTGTTGGATTTTAGTAGTTCCAAAAGGGAGTTCTAAATCATCATGGACGACTAAGATCTCATCAACATTGATTCCAAAGTAGTGAGATGCTGCTTGAATGCTTCTTCCACTTTCGTTCATGAACGTATGAGGTGTGAGGATAATAACAGGTAGTGAAGCAATGTGTGCTTGAGCCCATGAGCCATGAAATGCTTCTTTGTACCGCGATGCATCGATATGAGGTAGAATATGTTCAAGGAAAAGTTGGCCACTGTTGTGTCTAGTTTTTCTATAACGAGAACCAGGATTACCTAAGAAGAGACACAACTGAATCATGCTTCCATCATAAAGGTATCTTGCCTCACGGGCAAGAGAAGGGGGAAAAGTATGTATATTCTTATCTTTTACGTTCCAACAACCCACACCGAAGAGGTTAAAGAAGCACTCTTTAAAGCAGGTGGAGGAAAAATAGGAAAGTACGAAAGATGCAGTTTCCAAAGTCTTGGAGAGGGGCAATTTTGCCCTAAAGAGGGATCTGACCCATATATCGGATCTACCGATGTACTACAACGAGTTGAAGAACACCGTGTTGAATTAGTCGTAGATGATCCATATATTGGTGCAGTAGTTCAAGCACTTATTGATGTCCACCCATACGAAGAACCTGCTTATCATGTGCTTAAAAATGAGAACCTTGTCTATTAATAGAGCAATTGTTACACTGCCTACAATAAAAAAGAGTAGGAGATGTCATGCATATTACCACGCTAGCTAAACAGAAGGTTCTTCTACTCGATGGGGCCATGGGGACGATGATTCAACAACTTCAACTCCCCAATGAAGCATTTATCATTGATGAGATAACGCAAAGTGTGGGATGCCTAGAAGCTCTGAATCTCTCCAATGCCCATTATATCCATGACATCCATCTTCAATATCTACATGCAGGAGCCGATATCATAGAGACCAACACCTTTGGTGCTCACCGATTCGCCCTCGCTCAATACCATCTTGATTCATATGTATACGATCTCAACCTTGCAGCAGTTGAAATAGCTAAAGCTGCTATTGAGACCTATAAAGAAGAAGGCTCTTCTCGACCTTTATATATTGCTGGAGTATTAGGGCCAACAGGAAAAAGTGCCTCATTTTCTAGTGATGTTGATGATGTTACCCACCGAGATGTCTCTTTTGAAGAGTTCGTCTCTGCCTATGAAGAGCAACTTGAAGCATTTGTTGATGGAAAAGTGGACCTCATTCTTATTGAAACAGTCTTTGATTCTCTTATTGCAAAAGCTGCCATTGTTGCAACGTTGAAAGTAGCAAAAGAGCGTCAAATTGAATTACCTATCATGGTAAGTGCCACCTTTAGTGATAAAAGCCAAAGGATGCTCTCAGGACAAACTCTTGAGGCCTTTGTCGATACGATGAGCCCATATGATCTTTTCAGTGTTGGGCTAAATTGTTCTACAGGGGCACAAGAGATGATTCCTTTAATTACTCAACTTAACGAGGTTAGCCCCTTTAGAGTCAGTGCACACCCCAATGCAGGCTTTCCGGACCAAGAGGGACATTATACCCAAAGCCCACAAGAACTCGCACACCTATTAGAACCACTGATCCACAAAGGGGTTATCTCTATTGTTGGAGGGTGCTGCGGGACCACTCCTGAACATATCGCCCAATTGCACAAGATCACTCAAAAAGCTCCCCCTCCGAAAGAGAGACAACAACGTAAACAATTAAGACTCAGCGGTCTTGAATCAATGAGAGTAGGGAGCGACGAACTTATTGTTGTTGGAGAGCGGTGTAATGTTGCAGGATCGAGAAAGTTTGCACGTCTTATTAAAGAGAAAGCTTACGATAAAGCTGTCTCCATTGCAAAAGAGCAAGTGTTACACGGAGCAACACTATTAGATATTTGTATGGATGATCCTTTAATAGATGCCCCTGGTGAAATGGTCCGCTTTATCCGACACCTTCTTGCCCATCCAGAGGTCGCCTCTCTCCCTTTTATGATTGATTCATCCGATTGGAATGTGATTAAAACAGCGCTGTATGAACTACAAGGAAGAGGAGTTGTAAACTCAATTAGTCTCAAAGAGGGAGAAGAGTCTTTTATTGAAAAAGCACAATTCATCCACACCCTTGGCTCTGCCATGGTGGTAATGCTTTTTGATGAAGAGGGGCAAGCCGACACCTATGAGAGAAAAATAGAGATAGCATTACGCTCATACAATCTGTTAATCAAACACAATATTCCTAAAGAGTCGATTATCTTTGATCCAAATGTATTAACTATTGCGACAGGAATCCAAGAACATGATGTGTATGCCAAAGCATTCATCGATGCGACAAAGTGGATAACTGAGCACCTTTCACATACCACAGTGAGTGCTGGAGTGAGTAATCTCTCTTTTGCTTTTAGGGGGAATAATGCTCTTAGAGATGCTATGCACGCTCTTTTTTTAGAAGAAGCAGAGAAAGTGGGGCTTCGTATGGCTATCATCAACCCTTCAGCTCAACGAGATACATCTCACATTGATCCAGAGATGGGGTCTCTTTTACGCACCCTAATTACTGCTGATTCGCCATCTTTAGAAGAGGTGCGTCACCAACTTGTTGAACGTGCTCAACAACAACGTGCTGTTGAGTCTCCTATCAAAAAGGAGACCCAAGAAACACAGTGGCGTGAATTTGAAGTAGAAAAACGCCTTGCACATGCTCTACTCATTGGAGAAGATGCTTACCTTAAAGAGGATTTACACGAGTTAGAGCACCTTGAAGCAGTTGAGATTATTGAAGGACCTCTTATGAGAGCGATGGGTGATATAGGGCAACTATTTGGAGATGGGAAACTCTATTTACCACAAGTAGTCAGATCTGCTCGAGTGATGAAACAAGCTGTCGATATCCTTCAACCCCGATTAAGCGAAGGAGCCACACAAGAGAATTCCAAAAAGGCGACTGTTGTAATTGCAACGGTAAAAGGGGATGTGCACGATATTGGGAAAAATATCGTTGCATTAGTGTTACGGTGTAACAACTTTGAAGTTATCGATTTAGGGGTGATGGTCCCTTCTGAAAAGATTGTAGAAGCTGCTATTACCCACAAAGCAGATATTGTGGGTCTGAGTGCTTTAATCACCCCATCTTTGCATGAGATAAGTCAGATATGTACCCTCTTTGAACAACAAGGACTTAATACACCGATTGTTGTTGGGGGAGCGACTACAAGTTTTGAACACACTGCAATTAAATTAGAACCGCTGTTTCCACACTATGTGTTTCACGCCAAAGATGCCTCAAGTGGTGTTACTGTAGCGTTAAATCTTCTCTCTTCACAACGAGAATCCTACACCAAGGAAATTTTTGATGAGTATGAAAAAGTTCGCCATAAGCATGCTCAACAAGAAGACATTCCGCCTCAGTGCTCGTTTCAAGAGGCAATAACAAAGAGATTTGTAAAACCTCGCCCTGCTCCTCAACCAACTTCTTTAGGAGTACATGTATTAAAAGATCTCGATGTTGAAAAGATCGCTTCTTTGATTAACTGGAATATGTTTGTCCGTTCTTACCGTGTACCACAGCAATCTCAACAAGCACATGATCTTATAAAAGAGGGAAAATCTCTTTTATATCAACAAGAGACACTCTCTTTATTCTCTTCCTCCTTAGAAGGAGTCATTGGCCTTTTTAAAACTCGTAAAGATGATCATCAAAGTATCACCATTCAATCAGATCAAGTAATCACACTACCACTACTAAGAAGTCAAACACCGAACAGAGATGGACTCTGTCTCTCATTAGCCGACTTTATCCACCCCACTGAACAAGATTATATTGGGATGTTTATTCTCAGTGGAGGAAAAAAGGTTAAAGAACATATCGAAAAATACACCTCAGAAGGAAATGACGAAAAAGCACTCATGTTGCAACTTCTCGCCGATCGAATGGTCGAAGCTCTGAGTGAGTATGTTCAACAACTACTTTCAACACAGTGGTGGGGTTTTGAAAATGAGACAATTATTCGTCCCGCTATTGGTTACCCAATACATCCCAATCATCAAGATAAGGCTCTTGTGTTTGACCTCCTTCATGCTTATAAGAACCTCGAGGTTACACTCACTGAAGGATATTCAATGGATCCTTCATTTAGTGTGTGTGGATTATATGTTGTTGGAGAGGGGGTACGCTACTTCTCTATTGGGAAGGTAGAAAGAGAACAAGTAACCGAGTATGCTACTCAAGTAGGACGTTCGTATAACGAAGTTGTCGACTCATTAGCATTAGATGTATATGAAAGGTAAGCTCATGAAAGTTGTAGATTTAATTAAGAAGGCAAAACGTCCATTATTCACATTTGAATTAGTTCCCCCTTTAAAGGGAAACTCTATTGAGTCGATTAACGCTACCATTGAGCGACTACTGAAATACGACCCAGCCTACATTAATATTACCAACCACCAAAGCCATATCATGTATGTTGAACGTGAAGATGGAGTCATTGAAAGAAAATTAATACGTAAGCGCCCTGGCACCATTGGACTCTCTGCTGCAATTCAATACCGCTATAAAGTACCAGTTGTTCCACACCTCATCTGTGGTGGAAACACCAAAGAACAGATTGAAGATCAATTAGTTGAACTCAACTTTTTGGGTATCGAAAATATCTTAGCTCTACGAGGAGATCCCTCTTCAATCGAAAAGAGATTTACCCCCACTGAAGGGGGACACGCCTATAGCGATGAGTTAGTAAAACAAATTGCCGATACCAACAAGGGGATGTATCTCGATCCAACACTCAGAGAACCCTTAGCGACCAATTTTTGTGTTGGTGTTGCGGGGTATCCTGAAAAACACTTAGAAGCTCCAAACTTGGAATATGACATTGCTATGTTGAAACAAAAAGTGGAAGCCGGAGCAGAGTATATTGTCACTCAGATGTTCTTTATCAATGATTACTACTTCTCGTTTGTGAAAAAATGTCGGGATGCTGGAATTCATGTCCCTATTATTCCAGGGATAAAACCAATTCAACGAAAAAGAGACCTCGAACTGCTTCCTCAGACATTTAAAGTAGATCTTCCTTCTCACCTCGTTTCAGATATTACACAAAGCTCTTCGGTACAAGAGGTGCGAGAAATTGGAATTGACTTTTGTATCACTCAAGTCAAAGAGCTTCTTTCAAAAGGGGTGCCCGGAGTCCATTTCTATACACAAGGGAGAGGAGAGCCTGTTGCTCAAGTAGTTGAAGCAACCTTTTAACGACTTTTTGTCACTCCTACACGCTTACACACATCATACACTGGACACTTTGAGCAGTGAGGAGAAACGGGAGTACATATTGTTTGTCCAAAGGAGACTAATAGCTCATTCAGAGGAATCCAAAATCGTTGAGGCATCACATGCTGAAGTGCTTTTTCAGACTCTTCGGGAGTTTTAGTCGCAATCCATCCCATCCGATTACTAATGCGATGCACATGAATATCGACACAAATAGCATCAATGCCAAATCCCAAATTGAGTGTTAAGTTCGCAGTCTTAATACCCACCCCAGGTAGGCTCATTAACTCTTGTTGAGTTGAAGGGACTAAAGAGTCGTATTGATCTATTAATATGTGAGATATTTCTAAGATGTTTTTCGCTTTATTTCGGTAAAAGCCTGCAGGGTAAATAGCCTCTTCAATCTGTTGTTGATTCAAGCTTACCATTTGTTGAGGTGTATCAGCTAATTCAAACAAACGATACGACGCACTTATTGTCACAGCATCTTTCGTTCTCAGTGAAATAAGTGTTGAGATAAGAACGTGATATGGGTCGTGCTTTTCTAAGGCAATGGTCGATACTGAAGGGAGATCTTTCCCCTCTTTTACAACAGCTAATCTCATCTTCTCAAATAGGTTATCCCAATCAATATTCATAGTGTGTATCGTATAAGGGAAAGAGGGGAAGCTCAATGGCTTGTTGACAACAAGGATAAAAACATCTAGCTTTTGCGTACCATGATAATAGTATTAAAGAGTCACATCACAGAGGGACAAAAGTACTCAATTAAAAAGTTTCTCACATCTCACGACTTCCAAGTCAAAGAGATTGTTGGAGAACAAGAGACAATCTTTGGAGCTGTCGGAGTACATAGAATAGACCTCAGAGAAGTAGAACTTCTCGAAGGGGTTGCAAAAGTCATCCCCATTTCAAAACCGTATAAACTCGCTTCAAGAGAGTTGAAAAAATCTGACACCATCGTCCAAGTGGGAAAAGTAAAAATTGGTGGACCGCGAGTCGTTGTTATAGCTGGTCCATGTGCTGTTGAAAGCAGAGAACAAATCATGGAAATTGCCCGCTTGGTAAGAGAATCAGGAGCTGTTATTTTACGTGGAGGAGCATTTAAACCACGAACGAGCCCATACAGTTTCCAAGGTCTCGGCGAAGAGGGTCTTCAATACCTCAAAGAGGCTGGAGAGGCATACGACATGCCTATTGCCACCGAAATTGTAAATCCTAAAGATACTGAATTGATGATGAAGTACATCGATATGTTTCAAATCGGTGCACGGAACATGCAGAATTTTGAACTACTGAAAGAGGTAGGACAAACAGGCTTTCCTGTCCTTCTTAAAAGGGGATTGTCAGCAACTATTGAAGAGTGGTTAATGGCAGCTGAGTACCTCATGGCAAGTGGGACCGAAAAGGTTGTCTTGTGTGAAAGAGGAATTAGAACCTACGAAACAGCCACTCGAAACACATTAGATATTAGTGCTATTCCAGTGATTCAAAAACTCACACACCTCCCAGTCATTGCTGATCCTTCTCATGCAACGGGACTGCGGGATATGGTGAGTCCCATGTCGCTCGCTATTGTAGCATCAGGAGCAAGTGGGCTTACTGTCGAAGTGCATAACAATCCAGATCAAGCGTATAGTGATGGTCCTCAATCGTTATATCCCGAACAGTTTGATAAACTGATGAAAGATATTCAGGCCCTAGCCCCAGTTATTGGTAAATCACTAGAACGAATCCCCAGAACTCGTAAAGGTGTGGAAGTTTGGGGAGCTAAAGAGACGCTCATTCCCTCATTTGACTCATTAAAGATTGCCTTCCAAGGAGAGAAAGGAGCTTATAGCGAACAAGCTATTATGCAAATCTTTGATGAAAGTGCCGCCACACTCCCATGTAAAACCTTTGCCTCCGCATTTGAAGCGGTCGAAAATGGGGAAGCTCGCTATGGTGTATTACCTGTAGAAAACACCCTTGGTGGGACGATTAACGAAACTCTCGATTTATTGTTGAGGTATCCTAATGTGACCGTTGTTGGTGAAAAGCAAATTAGAATTTCACATCAACTCATAGGACTACCAAAAAGCTCATTAAAAGAGATTAAAAAGATCTACTCTCACCCTCAAGCATTAGCACAAAGCGTTGAATTCATTGAGAAACAAATGCCACATTCTGAAGCAGTTCCTTTCTTTGATACAGCTGGAGCTGTTGCTTATATTGCCAAGATGAACGATCCAACTCTTGCTGCGATTGCCAGCACTACAGCAGCAACGACTCATAAGATGAAGATTCTGGCCTCGGCGATTGAAACTGATAGTAGTAACTTTACCCGCTTTTATGTTGTGTGTCGTGATGAGGATGCCTCAGTCTTTAGAAGTGCAGTGAAACTCGACCGAGTTGCCATGGTATTCTCTGTGGCTGACAAACCAGGGGCTTTATTTGAAGTTCTCTCGATCCTCTCTCGGTATGGATTAAACATGAAAAAACTAGAGTCTCGTCCTATACCAGGTAAGCCTTGGGAGTACTCATTCTTTATCGAATCAGAGATGGTTGAAGACGATCAGTATGCTTTGGCAATCGAAGAGCTTGGAAAAGCCTGCTCTATGTTTAGAATTCTTGGAACGTTTCGAGGTGACAGGAGATAGAGATGGGAGTAGCCTCTCTTTTTACCCCAGCGAAGCTAATCATAGGACTTCTTTCGACCCATGAGGAGATCCACCAGTCACTGTTTAAGAGATTAGAAGGAATATGGGGTCCTATAGAGCGTAAGAGTCGATTACACCCTTTTACTTACACATCGTATTATAACGAAGAGATGAAAGCAGTTCCGCTACGCCAGTATCTTATCTTTAAAAACCTCATTGACCCCTCTTTATTAGCTTCCATTAAGATAAAGACTAATGAGATGGAACACGACTATATTGTCGATGGGGGACGAAGTATCAATTTAGATCCTGGAGTACTCACTGTCGAAAATGTCATGTTAGCAACAACCAAAAATAGAGGACACCGTATTCCACTTCATGATGGAATTTATGGAGAAGTTACGCTGTTATATACTCAAAAGACGTACATCGATTTTATGTGGACGTACCCCGATTACAAAACAGATGAGAGTAAAACGTTCTTTTTGGATGTTCGTAAACACTACCTTAAACAACTGGAAGAAGAGTTCAATTAAAGCAAGATAACACTGCCTGTCGTGTTTTGTATATGAGATACGTTACGTGTGTTCTTATACTTTTATTCGCCTTCAGTGGTGTCAGTTGTGATACTAATCGGACAATCACTATCTCCATAAGTGAATCTCACCCATGGGAACGAGCAAGCGGAAGAGTCTTTTGGTATACGTTTGTCTATCCTGAGGGAGATGAGCTGATGAAAATTAATCTTCCTATCGGAGTGAGGGAAATTACTATTAATCGACCAAAACTCCACTCATTTGTGTGTGCTGCCTATCCACTAGGGGAGGGAATTCCTTTTGGCGGGGCATATGTTCTTCCTCAACAAAAAAGTGTTGAACTTCACTTACAAGAAGGCCCTTTAGTTGAAGCTTTGTTACACACATCAAAAAAGTGGAGTCGTGTTGTGAGCCAAGTAAATTACAACCAACTTAAAGAGCTGGTGAAAAACGTAGATCACACCATGATAGCTCTTCAGTGGAACGCTTTGGTGAAAGATATAGTAGATGGAAAGCTAAAAGAGAGTTCGGTGAAAGCAGGCAATCGAAACAAGGTGGTTATTGAAGAACTCCCTCCTGGAAAGTGGGTCAGTGAAACAGACGCCGTTCCCTCTTTTACAGCCTTTATGGATCATGAAGTGACAATGGAGAATCTTCCATCTGGGATGATACGGTTTTTACATGTTGAACAGAATATGGAGTTACGTATCATTGTTCCTGAAGAGAGTAATGAAGAGGTCTTTTGGCATATCACCACAGTTGACCCTCTATTGTTGCTATCTGATTCGTTATACTACGAGTTGCTCTACGGAAGAAAGTAGTTCTTTATGATTCCACAATCTCCTCATATTTCATCCTGGTAAGTAGTTCAGTAATGCTCTTATATGGCTAAGACTCATATGTGATGTATAACCTGTTGACAAAGTCTAGTAGAATACTAGACAATCAAGAATTGTTAGCCTTAGCTAACAATAACGGTGCCGGTATCACAACGTTATACCAGCGGGGATGTGTACGTTTTTCGGGCTCTTTTGAGTGATCGAGTAGCGAGCCAACCAATTGAAATTGAATCTAATTAATTAAAAATGTGTTGTAGGAGTAAGATATGAGGAAGTTCAATAAAGTGAACCCTTTAGGTTTCATGTTGTTGGTTGCAGTGTTGCTCTTTGGGCTCTCAAGTGTGAGTGCTGGTGGAGTCAAAGAACAAAGTGTTGTGTTTTCCGATTCTACGGAAACCGTTGTGATAGAAGATGTTCATCAAGCGGTAACAGTTCCAATAAACCCAAAGCGAGTGGTTGCATTAGATAATAGAACATTTGAGACATTGGAAGATTGGGGGTATTACTTTGGCTGCAGTTCCAAAGGGAGTGATGCCCGCAGATTCAACGTATGTCTCAGATCGCTCTGTATTAGATGTAGGGATGCATACCGACCCTAACCTTGAGATTATCGCCGCCGTTAATCCTGATCTTGTCATCATCGGTCAACGATTCGCTCAATTCGATAAAGATATCCGAGCATTGGTTCCCAATGCTGCGGTCATTGATTTGAATTTTGACGTCTCGGTAACTGCTGATAAGGCAGGGGAGAACTTAATACACGGGTTTAAGAACTCCACTCGTGCCTTGGGGCAGATCTTCGATAAGAACGAAGAGGCTCAACAATTGATTACGAGTCTAGACGCTGCGACCTCCAAACTGAAGGCGGCATATAACGGGAAGGACACAGTTATCAGCGTTGTGGTCTCTGGAGGCAATATCGGTTTTTCTGCCCCAAAGACGGGACGCGTGTGGGGACCGTTGTATGAAGTATTCAACTGGGTTTCAGCTCTCAGTGTATCTCATGCATCCTCTGATCACATGGGTGATGATATCTCTGTTGAAGCGATTGCCCAAAGCAACCCTGATTGGCTTCTGGTCTTAGATCGGGATGCTGCGGTCTCTTCTACCATAGATGCCGTTCCCGCACACGATGTGATTGATCGTTCACCAGCTTTGAGAAATACTACTGCCGTCAAAAAGAATCAGATTGTCTATGCACCACATGATACCTATACCAACGAATCGATTCAGACGTTTATCGAGTTGTTTGAAATCCTTGGTAGGGCGTTTAGCGAAAAAGAGTAACACTATGAGATCTAGACTATGGACAAGGTCCTTCATTGCCTTGGTTGTAGCTGTGTTAGCCCTGGGAATTGGGTCATTATTCATCGGAGTCTATGATATCTGGGGAAAGGAAGATGGACTGAACATGTTCTTCATTACCCGAGTTCCCAGAACCGTAGCATTGATGCTCACCGGAAGTGCGATGTCAATGGCAGGTCTAGTCATGCAGTTACTTACCCAAAATAGATTAGTAGAACCAACAACAACGGGAACAATCGAGTGGGCAGGCTTAGGTTTGATGATTATCTACCTGCTATTTCCTGCTCCTTCGTTGATGTTACGAATGGGTGGGGCAATCATCTTCTCTTTTGTCGGGACAATGGTGTTCTTTATGTTCTTACGGAGAGTGAAGCTCCGCTCCTCTTTAATCGTTCCGATTATCGGGATGATGTTAGGGGCGGTCGTTTCAGCGATTTCAACGTTTATTGCCCTCACGTTTCGAATGTCTCAAAATGTAGAAGCATGGTTTGTGGGATCGTTTGCTCCGATACAAGTGGGGCGATACGAATACCTGTACCTCATTGTTATTGTCACAATTGTCATATTCATCTATGCAGATCGCATCACATTAGCTGGGCTAGGGGAGGATATTGCAACTAGCCTCGGGGTGAACTACAACACGATTGTCATTGTGGGAACCGCCCTTATCGCCATAGCTGTTGGTGTCGTTGTATCGGTTGTTGGAAATATCCCTTTTCTTGGGTTGATTGTACCAAATATCGTTTCAATGTACCGAGGCGATGATTTGAGAAGTAATTTGCCATGGGTGTCTGTATTGGGAATGGGGATCATTACTCTTATGGATATCATCTCTCGGACGATAATCATGCCCTTTGAGGTTCCCGTCTCTTTGATATTGGGAACTGTGGGTGCGGTGGTGTTTATCTTTATCTTACTGCGTAAACGCACATCTATATGAGTGTATTAAAAAAAGGAGAAGAAGCAATGATGTTCAGTGTCACTGAGCGTGCTATGAAACCCAAAGTCCAAAGATCTTCTCAATCTTTTCGTTCCCGTAAAGATCAAAAAAAGTATTGGGCATTACTGACGATATGCTTCATATTAGGTCTATTCGCTTCTGTTGGGCTGTTGGTGTATCAAAACCCTGTACCGGTCACATCTCCTTCATTTATCCCAGTTGTCCGTAGAAGGGCAGTAGCTCTTGTTGCAATGTTGATTGCCGCAGTAGCTCAAAGTATTTCGACGGTGGCGTTTCAGTCGACTACGAACAATCGAATTATTACCCCCTCCCTTTTGGGTTTTGAGGCACTCTATTCGACAATCAACACCGCCACAATCTTCTTTTTCGGATCGGGAGTGTTTCTTCGATTCAACGAGGGCCTTGTCTCATTTCTCTTTCAAATTGGAGTGATGATTATCATGTCGCTTATGTTGTATGGATGGCTGCTCAGCGGTAAGTATGGAAATTTACAACTGATGTTGCTTGTGGGAGTTGTGATTGGCACGGGTCTAAAATCAGTATCGTCGTTTATGCGTAAGTTATTAGCCCCTTCGGAATTTGATATCCTACAGGCACGACTCTTTGGCTCAGTGAGTAACGCAGATGAGTCATACTTTCCCATTGCAATCCCACTTGTAGTTGTTGCTTCAATTCTTCTTTTCATGAATGCAAAACGATTAAATGTTCTCGCTTTGGGAAAAGCAACAAGCACTTCTTTGGGGGTGAATCATCAAAGAGGGGTGATATATACGCTGATTTTGGTCTCTCTGTTAATGTCTGTTTCCACAGCCTTACTTGGACCGCTTACGTTTTATGGATTTTTGGTGGCAACGATGACCTATCAATTAGTGCCCACCTTTGATCATCGATACATCTTCCCGATGTCTGTGGTCCTTGGGTTTC
>Ga0265293_10005356_pt1 | contig 21514 bp, 17 predicted proteins | sample Munlanlewell138R_FD_192505 | JGI IMG/M metagenome (GOLD analysis project Ga0265293, IMG submission 192505) | Leachate microbial communities from a municipal landfill in Southern Ontario, Canada - Leachate well 138R | ecosystem: Engineered > Solid waste > Landfill > Unclassified | place: Canada... | reverse complement strand
GACAAACTAGCTGGAAAGCATGGGAATAAAGGTATTATTGCTGTTGTTGTGCCAGAAGAAGATATGCCTTATGTAAAAGATGGAGAGCCGATAGATGTGGTTTTAAATCCTTTATGAGTAATATCTCGTATGAACTTATGACAATTATTTGAGGTTCAGCTTTGATATATTGCTAAAAAATATTGAATTAAATTTTCTGTTGGAGCATTTTCATGATTTGGATTAGAAGAATTTAATAAACTAATAACAGAGCTTTGAATAGAGGACGAAATAAGTACTCAATTATATGATTGACAAACCTGAGAACCATATAGCAATAAAGTTACTGTTTGATATATGCATTTGCTGAAATTAGTACATATGGTAGAAGATAAAATTCACTCTAGATCAGTTTGACCATATTCTTTAATTACTCAACAACCATTGTGATGAAAATCAAGACAATGATGACAAAGGTTTTGAGAGATGGAGGTGCGAGCATTGGAGGCTTATTCAGCAGTATATACATTACAAGAAATGTTAACTGTAAAGTCAGATGATGTTATTTGAAGAAATAAAATGTATGAGTCTATTATAAGAGGTCAAAAACCAAATATATGATGATTGCCAGAGTCCTTCAATTTAGTTACATATTTGTTTAAGTGATTATGACAAAACATTCAGGCTATGACAAAAGATGAATTAGATGAAATCACAAAAGAAAGAATCAGTAAAATTAAAGAGCTTGGACTTTGAGCACTAATGAAAGAGTGAGCAGTGGTAACTGATGATGAGGAAATTGATTCTAAAGAAGAAATTGTTCCAGAAGAAAAGTGAGATATTATGGATAAAATATTAGAAGATATGGAAGAAAGCTGAGAATTAGATGGTTAAAACAATAACAAATTCCTAAGTTAGTTTACAGTCAACAAAACACATATTATTCTATGATAAAAAAACTTCATTGTTATAAAATCATCACTTCATTTATTTAGACCATAATAATGAATCAAACATTGTAAGAAACATAAAAAACTCATCAAGTTAAAACCAATTAAATAATCTTAGTTAATATAAATTTATTTTTGTTTAAATTATTTCTAATGCAAAAATCTAAATTTGATTGAATTCTTGTAACACTTGCTTCTGTAGAAGATATTTCAAAGCGATCTAACGGAGCTGTTGACAATCCAGATACGGTAAATTACAGAACCTGAAGACCAAAACAACATTGATTGTTTTGTGAAACTATTTTTGGACCTGTAAAAAATTATGAATGTAGTTGTGGAAAGTATAAATGAGTAAGATATAAATGAATAGTGTGTGAAAGATGTTGAGTGGAAGTTACAACATCTAGAGTTAGAAGGTCTAGAATGTGACACATAGATCTAGCTTCTCCAGTTGTTCATGCTCGATATAAGTCTAGTCCATCTTGAGGAATTCACAATTTATTAGAACTTTCATCAAATGAAATAGATAGAATTTTGACATTTGTAAAGTATGTAATTCCTGAAAAAATTACAGAAGAACAAAAAAAAGTATTAACAAAAAAGTTACAAGAAACTTTAGACGAAAAGTTGAAAGACTTGGAAGATCTCTATAAAAAAGAATTAGAAGAGGGTGGAACAAACAAGAAAAAATTAAAAGAAATTGATAAACTATATAATGAAAACAAAGAAAAGCTATCTTTGGAATTTAACAGACTAAAGTCTATTGTGTCTGATTTAGATTTTGGAAAAACAATCTTAGAAAGTGATTATAGAAATGTTTTCTACAAATATTCTGATATAATAAAATTTGTTTCTGGACCAGAGTGAGTCTTAAAAACATTGCAAAATATTGATGTTAAAAAAGAAATAAAGCTTAGGCTAGAACAATACTTAAAATTAAAATCTGTAGAACAGAAAAAAAAGCTTATGTCTTTAATTAAGCTTCTTATAAATTTACATGTTTCTGGGGTTAAGCCAGAAAACATGATTTTAAGAAAACTACCAGTTATACCGCCTGATTTGAGGCCTGTTGTTCAATTAGATTGATGAAAATTTGCTTCATCAGATGTAAACTTGTATTATAGAAGAGTCTTGATGAGAAACTTAAGACTTAGAAGAATGATACAAGTAGGAATGCCTGATGTTGTAAAGAAAAATGAAATAAGACTTTTACAAGAATCTGTAAATAATTTATTAGTAGGAGAAAAATGATGACCAGCAAAATGATGAGCTTGAGTTAAGGTATTTAAGTCTCTTTCAGATATGTTGTCAGGTAAGGAATGAATATTTAGAAAAAATTTACTTTGAAAAAGAGTTGATTATTCTTGAAGGTCTATTATTACAGTTTGACCAAAACTAAGATTAGATGAGTGTGGTTTACCAATTTCTGTTGCGGTTACCATGTTTACTCCTTTCATTATTTGAAAATTAATAGATAAAAAAATTGCATACACCCCAAAACAAGCAGAAAAGTTGATAAAAGAGGAATCTCCAATAGCACTAAAGTTTTTGGAGGAAGTAATAAAAGACAAATATGTACTTTTAAATCGTGCCCCTACACTTCATAGGCTTTCAATAGAGGCCTTCAAAATAAAATTAATGTCATGAAAAACTATAAGGATTCATCCATTAGTTTGTTCTGCATTTAATGCCGATTTTGATGGAGACCAAATGGCAGTACATCTTCCATTATCAGAAGAGGCTCAAAAGGAAGCAAGAGAATTTATTGCAGCAGATAAAAATATATTAAGACCAGGTTCTTGAGAACCAACTATTACACATTCTCAAGATATGGTATTGTGAGTATATTATCTAACAGATTTTTTCAACAAAAAATATCCTGATTATAATACAATAGAGGAACGAGAAAATAAAACACCAGTGGTTTGATATTTTGAATCTACAAATAGTGTGTTAAAAGCATTTGATAATGGTGATTTAAATGAAAAAGATAAAATTGTAGTTAAATTTAGAGGTGAATCTTTAACCACAACTGTTGGTAGAGTTATTTTTAATTCTGTATTACCAGAAAAAATACAGTTTGAAAATCATACTCACAAGAAAAAAGAATTAAAAAACTTACTTAGTAAAATTTTTGATACTTATGATATGGCTACTACAGTGCAAGTAGCAGATGACATTAAAGATTTAGGATTCCATTATGCAACAGTAGCGGCTAATTCGATTAATATTTCAGACATGAGGGTTCCAAAAGAAAAAGAAGCTATTATAAAGCAATGAGAAGAACAAGCAAATGATATATATAAATATTTCTTCAAGTGATTTTTTTCAGATACAGAAAAACATAGGTTAGTTGTTGAAGTATGGACAAAAGTAAAAATTGATGTAGAACAACATTTAAAAAATATTATATGATCTGGAAACGATCTTTATAGTATGGTTGACTCTTGAGCTAGATGATCTCAGACACATATGACACAAATTTCTGGTATGAAGTGACTTGTAGTTAATCCAAAGTGAGAAATTATTGAACTTCCTATTAAATGAAGTTTTGTAGAATGATTAAAGCCTACTGAATATTTTATTTCTGCTCATTCTTGAAGAAAATGAAAAGCAGATACAGCATTAAGAACAGCAGAATCATGATATCTTACTAGAAAACTTTGTGATGCTTCTCAAGAAGTGGTAGTTAGATCTGAAGATTGTAAAACTGAAAAAAATATTTTTATTACAAAAGAAGAATCTGAATTAAAATGAGAAGATTTCTTTGAAAATATTTATTGAAGAGTTTTGGCAAAAGATATTGTTGATAAAAAATGAACAATAATACTAAAAAAATGAGATTTGTTGGATAAAAATAATATACTCTTGTTGAAAAAACTAGAAGTTGATGAATTATATTATAGATCTCCATTAACTTGTATGGTAGCAAGTGGAGTCTGTCAGAAATGTTATGGAATGGACCTTTCTACTAGAAAAATAGTAGATATATGAGTGCCTGTTTGAATAATAGCAGCACAATCTATATGAGAGCCTGCGACACAATTAACAATGCAAACCTTTCACCATGGTTGAATTGCTGGAGGAGCAGATATGTCACAGGGTATAGATAGAGTTACTCAACTTTTTGAAGTTAGAACTCCAAAAAAATCTGCAGTGGTTGCGCCATTTGATTGAGTAGTATTGTTTTCAGAAAAAGGAGCAGATAGTTATATAAATATAGAATCTGATTATCAAAAGAAAACCTATATTCTAAAAGATAATTATGAGTTTTCAGTTAAAAAATGAGATATTCTAAAAAAGTGAGGTGAATATGCGACTAAATGAAAAAGTAAATTAAAAGTGCAGGAAGAGTGAACAGTCTTGGAGGTCAAAAAAGATTTTATGACATTTGGTGTAAAAGAACTATTCAAAAAATCTTATAAATGATTATCCCTTATGTGTAAAGAGTGAGATTATGTGTATAAATGACAACTGCTAACAAATTGACCATTAGATATTAATGAGTATAAAGATATTGTTTGAGATCTGCAAGCTCAAAAATATATAATAAAAGAGGTACAAAGGGTATATGCTGATCAATGACAATGACTTAATGATAGACATACAGAGGTGGTTGTAAAGCAGCTCTTCTCAAAAGTGTTTATAGAAAGGCCTGGTGATTCAGGATATGTACCATGAACTCATGTTAAATATGAAGATTTTGTTAAAATGAATGAAGAATTGGAATCACAATGAAAATTAGTGACTGAGTGAAGAAGATTAGCTTTGTGACTTACAAACATTGCAAAATGAACAGATTCTTGGTTATCTGCAGCATCTTTTCAAGAAACAATTAGAGTTATGGTTGGTGCTTCCTTGAGATGAGCAATAGATAACCTATCTGACCTAAAATCTAATGTGATAATTTGAAGATTGTTGCCTGTAGGTGAGATATATAAAAAAGAACATTGATACGAATAAATCTTATGTTTATTTAAATAGAGTTTTAGTTAAGTATTTAACCTTGACAACAAAGCTCAAATTAGTATAAAACAATCTACTGTTTTGATTTATAAATTAATGAATAATTATGGCTCATAAAAAAGCAGCGTGATCCGCAAAAAACCTCAGAGACTCAAAACCAAAATATAGATGAGTCAAAGTATTTTGATGACAAAAGGTTCTTGCATGAAATATAATTGTAAGACAAAAATGAAGCAAGTATGAAGTTGGAAAAAACACATATATGTGAAAAGATTTTTCTATTCATGCTGGTATTGATGGAATAGTAAAATTTTCAAAAGCAAATATTGCTAAGTTTGATGGAAGAAAATACCTTAAAACATTTGTAAATGTTATTCCAGAGCTTATATCTGAGGAGCCTTTACTGGACAAAAAAGAAACTTCAAAAACAGCTACAAGCAAAAAACCAGCTGTTAAAAAAGAAGCTTCAAAAAAACCAGCAGTTAAAAAAGAACCTGTAAAAAAAGAAACTCCAAACAAATCAGCTACTAAAACAACAACTAAAAAATCAGTTGCTAAAACAACAAGCAAGTAGATTATATTTATTATTTTAGCTAAATTCAAATGGCAGGAATTAGTCCTAAAAAAAAGATTACAAAGAGTGTTAGAAACACAAGGCATTCAACATGGGAAAGGTTGCAATTAAAAAAATTGTCAAACAAATATTCTTTATCAAAATGCAACAATTGTGGTAAACCTAAACTATCTCACAGAGTTTGCCTTAATTGTGGATATTACAAAGGTAAGCAAGTTATCACAATAAAGACAAAAAGTAAAGATACAGTTGTTGATGCTTAGATGTTTAGTCATTAAATCAAACTCTAAAATATGAAAGTTTGAAACAGAATAAATGCAAGAAAAATAGTGTTGAGTTACTTTTACCAACGCTGTTTTTTTCTTAATTTAGAAAAACACTTAGATTTAATATCCAATGACATTTTGTTTATAGAAAATATTTTTAAATCACAATGAGAAATATTTGAGGAGGCAAAAAAAGACTTAGATAAAAAAATTAAATTAAAGACACAATCAAATGAAGATGAAGATTTAGAGTATTTTATAAAAATGTTTTTTGACAGGCGAGATGTAAAAAATATAGATATGGATTATGTTTTTAAGATTTGAACAGCTTTTGAAAAATACTATCAAGAGGTAGTTTCGCAAATTGATTCTCACACGCAAAGTTTTTCTTTTTCTGAAATGAACACTATGAATCAAACTATTTTTATTCTTTGATATATAGAGCGAAAAATTTTAGAAACTCCTAAAGAAATATTATTAAATGAGCTAATAGAATTATCCAAAAGATATGACGATGAATGATCTCCCAAATTAATAAATTGAATTATGCATAAAATAGTTACAAGTTCGTAAAATTGCAAATCTTATAAATCTTACAAAATGTACTTTTATTATTTTAAAACATAAAAAATGAAAAACTTTTTAATTGTATTATTGCTTTTAATTGTAGCAGGATTTGTGTTTTTGTTTTTAAAGCCAGATCATGATCTATCTCAAAAAGTTTTTGGATACTTAAATGTTACAGTAAGCAAAAATCTTGAAGTAGAAATTGACTTAACAGATTGTTTAACTTATTTTGATTGATGTAATACTTGTATGGTAGAAGATGGAGAAATACAATGATGTACAAAGATGTTTTGTGACAGCTATCAAGAGCCAATGTGTTTGGAATATGAATGGACAGGAATGGACCTTACAGATTGTTTAAGCTATTTTGATTGATGTAATACTTGTACAGTAGAAAATGGAAGACCTTTAGCTTGTACTTTGATGTATTGTGAAACGCCGACAGAACCAGAGTGTTTAAAGCGAGTATGAGAAGAAGAGGAATTAGATTTAACAAATTGTTTATCTTATTTTGATTGATGTAACAACTGTTCAGTAGAAAATGGAGAAATATGAGTATGTACAGAATTGTTTTGCGAAGAACACCAATATCAAGAAGCAAGATGTACACAATACATTTCAGAAACAATTTCTTTGGAAGAATCTATAAACATTGATGCTATAGAAGAAAACGAAAACATAGAAGAACTGTTTTAATAACTAAAATAGCATAAATTTAAAACAAACTTTTGTATAAAATATTTTTTAATTTTATTTTTTAGTAAAACAATTTTCTCAATCACACAAATGTTAAAAAAAACATTTTCTTATATTATATTTTTAATTTCACTTACCACTATCAGCTTTTCGTTTACAAATGCATATGTTTTTGGTATTAAGTCTTTTGATAATACGATAGAAAATATCCAAAAAATAGAATCTAAATATAATTTTGATTTTCCTGTAATTGCCTTTATTTTTGATCCACGATTTGAATGAGATATCACACAAACACTAAATAGCTTTAATGATAAATTTTGAAAAGAAAAAATATATCATATTACATTATCTCCAAATAACTATTCAGCCAAGCAGGTTTCAGAGTGAGTATTTGATCAACAATACAAAAAGTTTTTTCAGCTCATAAAAGAGAATAACTTAAAGGTGATTTTTAGAACAATGCACGAAATGAATGGAGGCCGATATCCTTGGTGATCCAATCCAGATACTTTCAAAAAAGCATGGATTCATGTTCGAAATTTATCTAGAGAAATGTTGTTAGATCAGCACAATATTCTTTTTGATATGTCAGTAAATCATTGGGATATGCCCACAAAATCTACCCCATCACAGACAGCACCATTAATTAACTGTGATCAAAAAAACAAATTTACTGAAATAGAGCATCAGATTTTTGTTTCAACTGGCCAAAAAACTGAAATTATAGAAAAAAGAATTCCTATTACTCAATCTAAATTAGATAAATTATTAAATAGACCAATTAAATATAATACTATACAAGAAACTATTCAAACAGAATATCCTATTTATAAAACAGAAATAGAAAAAAAACAAAACTGTTACACTTTTGAAGATTATTATCCATGAAACAAATATGTAGATATTCTTTGAGTGACTTTTTACAATTGGTGAAAAGCTTGATATAATAGACATCGATTGCTACCAGAGCAAATATTGATTGACAAAAATTGGAACACTTTAAGTAGATTAAAATCTTTCAAGAAACCGATTTTTATAGATGAGGTAGCTACCACAGCCGTTCGATATCCTTGAGATTACAAACAATCTACTTCAATACAATCCTACCAAAATGATTATAATTTAAAAAATCAACGACTACTTTCACTAAAAGATTTTATGTTGAAAACACCAGAAATATTAGGTATGATCTATTTTAATGTTGATTATACGCAAGGATTAACGCAACGAATGATATGAGAGGCAGATCGAGCAATTATTAACTTAAATGCCAATAAATTTTATAATGCCAGCTATGATCTTTATAATAATCAATCAAATAGAACTAAATTATTAAATTTATTTAATACAAACACCAATACAACAAACAAAACTCTCGACAAAAATGCTAAACCTTTAGCTGATTTGTTGTTGGAAAGATTTGGAGTAGAGGAGTCTAAAAAAAGAATAGAATTAATATTACTTAAAAGCAGAAGTGTTGCTTTAAATAATTTATTAGATGATGTTTTATATTTATTAAAAACAGCATGAAAAGAACAAAAATAATTTCCACAATATCAGATATAAATTATTCTGAAGAGAAACTAGTGTCTTTATATAATGCGGGGACTAATGTATTAAGGTTTAATTTTTCTCATGCTTCACAAGATCAGGTTACTAAAATATTAAAGTTGGTAGAATATTTAAACAAAACTGGCAAAACTAAGTTAAGTGTCTTACTAGATACTAAATGACCCGAAATTAGAACTCAAAAATTAGATGAAAAAATAGAGATCAACAAATGAGATCATTTTAGAATTTTTGTAAATGAATCTTTATTATCAAAAAAAAATGATATTTTTTGTGATTATAGGTATTTAATAAGTGATGCAAAAGTGGGTGATAAAATAATATTGGACTCATGACTTTTAAAGACAATAGTTCATGAAATAAATAAAGATTATTTAGTTGTAGAGTCATTAAACAATCATGTTATATGATCTAGAAGGCATATAAATTTACCATGAAAAAGATTAAAATTACCATGAATTACAGAAAAAGACAAAGAAGATATAATATTTTCAATAAGACACAATATAAACTTTATTGCTGCATCTTTTATTAGATCAAAAGAAAATATTTTGGAAATAAGAGATTTATTACAGCAACATAATGCAAACCACATACAAATCATATCTAAAATAGAAAATGAAGAAGCACTAGAAAATTTAGAAGAAATAGTAAAACATTCAGACTGAGTTATGGTTGCTAGATGAGATTTATGAGTAGAAATTGAAATATCTAAATTACCTTTCTATCAAAAGGAAATTATGGATATGTGTTTTAAATATGGTAAAACAATCATAATCGCAACAGAATTACTTAAGAGTATGGTAAATTCTCCATTTCCAACCAGAGCAGAAGTTTCTGATGTTTATAATTCAGTAATATTAAGAACAGATTGTGTGATGTTGTCAGACGAAACAGCTGTTGGTCAATTTCCTATTCAAGCATGTCAAATGATGAGTGATATAGTGGTTGAGGCAGAATCCCACACCAACAATAAGCATAAGGATTTTGAAATAACCTTTGTTGATAATTATGCTGTAGACAAAAAGATGATAGCCAAAAACGCACTATTCATAGCAGATGAAATAAAAGCAGACTATATTTTATTATTTACCAATTCTTGATTTTTAGCTAAAATAGTATCTGCATTCAAACCTAATCATAAAGTATTTGCTTTTACAAAAGATACATATGTATTAAATTCATTAAATATTTTGTATGCTATAGAACCATTTTTAATATGAAAGTGGTGAAATTACCCATTGGCAGATGAAAATAAAGCCATATCTATATTGAAACAAAAATGATTGATAATGCAGTGAAATAAAATTGTAATAATAAACGATGTAGTAGATGGAAGCGCTATATCACCTTATGTTAAAATTGTAAATATATAACAAAATATATTTACCAAATTAGGTTCTATTAAAAATTGTAGATTATGTTTTTTTTAAATTTTTATTTTTGGAATTTAGAAACAAAATATACGGGAATGTAATTATATTTTACAATCAGATGTATATTGGTTTAATATTAAAAATTAATAGAGATCAGTTTGTTCATTTCCAAGTATTCTTCTAGCTATACCAATTATCTTTATCGAAGATTAAATTGTTAACTATACAGAATTGTTAACTATACAGAGAGCATAATCTATTTTGTTATTTAGTTTTTCAAATATAAAAAAAATCGGAAGATGGGGGATTTGAACCCCCGTTACCTTGCGGTAAACACCGTTTCCAACGGTGCGCATTCAACCACTCTGCCAACCTTCCAATTTGCATTTAAACACTATTATTTATTTTCATTTTTTTGATCAATAGATTTTACGATTTCTCTTATAGTTTGTGGAGTATATTTTCTTTCATGTAATAATATAATATCGTCATCTTTCATTTTTTTAATATTTTCATCACTTGGATAAGAGTGTCGATCAAGCAAATCCACATCCATACGCCAAAACATCGGTTTTTGATAATTTAGAGAATTTAGTAATTTATTTATTTCATCTTTGTTTTGTTTAGATGGCTCATTACCATAAGGGTATCTAATATATTTTTTTTCCCATCTTATTCATGCTTCTTTATAAACAGAATTTATTATAGAATCAGATTTTAGTATTTGATATCTAGCCTGTTCTAAATCAAGATTTTGAAAATTTGGGTGAGAAAAACTATGGTTTCATATATGATGTCACATTTTTAGTATTTCTATTAAATCTTTTTTGGTTTTTTCATTAATTCATCTAGTTACCATAAAAAAAATTCATTGATATCCTAAGGAGTCTAGTGTATTTGCTATTTCTTTTGAATAAATACTAGGACCGTCATCTATAGTAAAAATAATATTGTTTCTAGTTTTTTTTATTACTTGTTTTTTACTCGGTTCTTCTTTATTCTTACTTATATCCAACTCTTTTTTTGTCTCAAATTTTAAAAAATTATTATCAAAACATGGGCTTTGACAATTTAAAGAATATGTTAAACCACTCAAAAGAGTTAATCATGCTAGATATTTGTTCATTCAAAAAAGCAAAATATAAACAGTTTATATTCTAACTTAATCCTGGAATTCCACCACCAGCCATCATACTCGCCATATCATTTGGATCAAAACCAAGAATTTCTTTTGTTTTTTCTGCAACTACTTCTTGTGCTTTATTTTGAGCTTTTTGAAAAGTTTTTACTATCAATTCTTCCAATTCTGATTTTTTTTCAGGAGATAATAAAGATTGATCATTAATATGAATATCTCTTAATTTCATTTCTCAGCTAATATCTACTACAAGAGCTCATTCTTGTTCTTCTCCATCTAGTAGATATTTTCATTCCTTAGCTCTAATTACTAGATTTTGCAAAGCTTTTTGAAGGGTTTTGTACTTGTCATACATTTTTTTCATTTCTCCAACTTTTCCAAACATTTTTGAATTTTTATAATTTAAAATAACTTTTTATTACTAACACTATATATTAACGTTTATTTATATAGTGACCTTTATATTTAGGACAAATTTGATATGTGTTTTGATTTTCTCTAGTTTTATATACTAATGATTAGCAACTCCTCATATTTCATATATAGTATTTGTTTTTAGGAGTTTTGTATTTTTTATTTATAAGTTCTCAACAGTATTTACATTTTTTTTACTCCTATTTTTATTTTTCAATTACAATAAGGGCAGTTTAATAAATTATTACTCATCTAAGAGTAGTTTGTGTAATTAAAGTAATAACATTATCGTTTGAACAAATTTTATTATAAATATTTCATTATTTTATTCAACAATTAAATTAATTTTTTCTAGATTTATTCTTTGATTATATTTTTTAATAGATTCAACAAGTTTTGTAGATAAATAAACTTATTTGGATTTTTTTATTTTTTCAAACAAAAACTCTGCATCAAATTCAAAGTCTTGGCAAATATATTCATTTAATATTGTTGTAAATTTTCAGTATTCAGGATAAATAAACTTTATATTAAATCCTTTTAGTTTTGTTTCTACAAGTTTTTCATAAAATTTAGTGTTTTCAATATCTAAAATAAAAATCAGATTTTTTGAATTTAGTTTCAAAATTTCCATATCTAAACTTAATTTATTTAGCAAAACTATACTTGTAAAAATTCAATTTTCAGCAAGCAAATAATTTACTCTAATGATTTCAGATATCATAGAACCACTAGAAATTAAAACCAAATCTTGTCCATCAAATCATTTACTGCTCAAATCCAAAAAATCTTTATTACTGTTTTCTTCTCCAAAATTAAGTGGTAATTCATTTTGATTGATTCTAATATAATTTTTTCCATCTAATTCTAAGTTGAATAAAAATGAGGATAAGTCATAGGGTTCGTAAATATCTATATGTTCATCCAAAAAAAACTTAACATCTAGTTTGGATGTTGTTAACTTATTTCCACAAGAATTAATTCAAAAGTTCATATCTATGATGGAAAAGTTTTTCATATCAAAAAATTCTTTTATATTTTTATATAGAATTTTATCTATAATAAAAAGCGTTCTTTTTGTTTTATCTATTTTTTTAAAATCTCAAATATTGTCTATTTTTACAAATCACTCTAATCTTCCAAAATCAAAATCAGAAACTATTTGCTGATAATGTCCTTCTATTTTTTCAAACATTTCTCAACTTTTTACAAATTCCACTAAATTAATTATTTCCATTACATTAAAGTTCATAAAATTAAAAGTTCATGAAACTCAGAAGATTTTTAAATTCATAGAGTTTTTGTTTTATAGTTTGATAGTTTTCAAATTAAAGCAGGCTATTTTTCTATAAATGAATATCAGATTAAGAATTTTCAAACTTCAGAGAATATTTTCCCAGCAGTTTGAGCTCACCAAATTGTTGCTCTAGGTCTACGCACTTGGACTACTACTACATATTCTGGGTTTTCCTTGGTTACCAATCATATAAAAGATGTATTTGTCCATCCCAATCCCTGCATATAACTACCTCTAAACGATATTTGGGATGTTCAGCTTTTACCTCAAAGAGTAAATCATTCTACTCTCATCATGTTTACATAGTCTGGGTTGGTTTCCATGATCATAAATAGGGCTTCTTTCATCTCCTCTGCGGTTTCTGGTTTGAAAATTTGTCTTAATACTTGAGTTTTATTTTCATGGTATTTCCCTGTTTGTTTGTCATAGGTTCATGCTATAATGGTTGGTTTAACATAGTATCCACCATTCACAATAGCACCATAAGCGGCAGCTAGCTGGATTGGTGTACTCAATAGTCACTGCCCAAAAGAGTTGTTTAAAAATCTCGCCATTGACACTACGGTAACCAAATCCATAGACCCAGGATCTTCTCAAGCTAATTCTATATTAGTCATTTGACCAAAATTTAACTTGTTTAAATAGTTGTAAAAATTATTTTTCCCTACTGCTTGTACAATTCTCACCATTCATATATTGCAAGAATAGGCGAAAGCATTCATAAAAGATTTATCTCACATGCAGTTTTTATTATCAGCATTTTTGATTGTATATGGGCCAACTTTTACCTCACCAGGATCGTTATAAAAATCATATAAACGGATTTCATCAGTATCCAATCCTATTGCCATAGTAAAAGCTTTGAAAATACTTCCAGGCTCATAGGCCATAGATATATTTTTATCAACAAAAACTTGTGGGCCAAAAATATTTCTTGTAACATATTTTTTTAGTTCCAAATCTGTTCTTTCTGTTGTTGTGGCCAATTTTGTTTCTCCTCAACTTATAATATAAATTGGGACATCCATATAAGTATCGTTGTCTACAATAAATGACTCATCAACCCCCAGTGGTTTTAAGGTATAAACATCGTTATAATTGTTTGGATCAAAAGAAGGGTAGTTGATGGAAGCCTTTACTTGTCCTTTACTTGGATTGTAAATAAGAATACTCACTGAGTCTGCCCTCAAGCTTTCTTGTCGTTTTTTTGCCATTAGTTCCACCTCTTTTTGAATTCATATATCTATAGTCAAATAAACATCATTCCCATTAATAACATCTTCTATTTCAAACTCATTTGCCCCAACTCCCCCAATCCAAGCTGATGCACGGCCTATTATTTTTCAATCCTTACCACGCAACATATCATCAAAATATTGTTCTATTCAATAAAAAGGCACTCAATTTTTATCTACATATCATAACACATTAGATAAAAAAGATCCATAAGGATAATACCTATTTACAAATGTTTCCAAACCTAGTCCATGTAATATAGGAATTCTGTCTTTTGTTGTTTCGTTGTAATGTTCTATTTTTAAATCTTTAATCATTTGTGCTATCACTGGATTTACATTGGATAATAGCTTAATATATCTATATTCTTGTTGATAAAAATTTTTATCAAAATCAGGATAGTTATTTAAATAGCCATATTTGTTTAATAGTTTTTTTAGAGGAGCTCATTCTCTGGAAACATTTGTGATTTTTGTAGGTACTATATATACATAATTATTATATTTTATATTTATATATTTCAATTCCAATCATTCCAATTCAGCCAAAAAATTTTTATTAGAAAAAAATCAAATATAGTTTTCTTCTTTTATACCCATTTGAACTCTTTTTTCCAAAGCTCATCTTACTAAAGTTTCTGCTGTTCAAGTATTAAATCCAGATAGTATGGCTTCTGTCTGTTCATAGTAGCCAGTCCGATCATAAGTATCATACCCATCACTAACAATTCAGCTTCCCATATAAAAAAACTCAGGAGTTTTTGGTAAAAGGTCTTTTTTTGCAAAAATTTCAAGATTTTTTATACAGTCAATTTTATCTACTTTTTCCATCCCATTTGTTTCACATAAGTGGGTGTAGGCTACAGGCCAAAATATTTCAATAAAACGCTCTTTGTCTCAAATATATTTTGGATCTATAAAAACATTATACATAGAAATATTTTCAGTCAGCTTTACTTCATTGTGAGATTTATCATAAGCCAAAATGTTTCATCTTTCTGCTTTTAAAAATGATTGACTCATATGTTGCCTATTTAAAATATCATCGTATTTTTTATAATTAATAATTTGCACCAAAAACAACCTTATAAATAGTATTAAAAATAAAAATAAAAATATTAAAAAAATATAAGATTCTGGTGTTCAATAAAAATCTCTTAGAGTCTTGTTATTTTTTAATTTATTTGCTATAAAATTTTTTAACATAAAAAAACAAGATATAAATCCAAAAATAAAGTTAAGAATGTGCTTTGTTTTTTCAATAGCTAAATCTAAGATGTTTACAAGAAGCACTACGGCATCTTGATATTTTACTTTAAATGACTATCTTTCTCATCATAACAAAAATAACAAAAATATGATAAAAATTCAACTAGAAAATTTAGCTCAGTTTCCTGGCTTAACTGTCGGGGATGTGATAGTAAAAAGAGAAAAAGGACAATTATGTGTTTATATCCCAAGTCCAAGAATGTTCTTTTCTAAATGGTCTTTCAGGGGTATAAATAAAGATGGGCATTTTATATATTCTAAAATGTCCAAGATAAGTAAAAAAAATTAGTTAATAAAAAAGCTTTGTTATTTTTAACAAAGCTTTTATTTATTTAATTTATCTATTTTTTTATTACGGCTTCAATAGCAGCAAAACCTCATTCATCTTTTTCGTTTATTAGTATAAATAGTTCATCTCATGGTTTACCTTTAAAAAATGTAACAGCAGCTTGATTTAAAAAATATGTTTTTCCATCATCTGTTACGGCAGTAAATTTATTCTCATCTGTCATACTAAGTATGGCTCTTACGTGCTTTCTTTCGACAGGATTAATTAGTTTATAGACAAATTGTCAGTTATCTAATATTTTTAATTTTAAAATATCTCCAGGAACTAGTTTGGTTTTACTAGAATAATTTAGTGGAACAGGATATTTTTTTTGATCTACTCACACCATAAAATATCAATCAAATTTTCATTCTACTATTTGCACATCATCTTCTTTGTATGCTTTTAAATCTGTTGTGCCAATTGTTTCATCTAACTCTTTATCGTTTAAAGATGCACTATCTTTTGGATCAAATTTTGACAATTTGTTTAATATAATTTTGATTCTTTTTAGATCTGTTTCTATACCAGAAATCGTGTTTTTTACAAATTGAACCATTTGAGTGTGTTTTTCCATCAATTCATCGTTTGATACCTTTACAGAAGTTTTTTTTGTTTCAGTCATTTTTTTTGTTTTAAGAATAAAATTTTGTTATCTTTATTATAGCAAGAATTTTTCATTTTGCAAATTTTTTTACTGTTTTTCTTGTATTCTTCAAAAATACTACTTGCGATTTTGTTATATTTTGTTATAAGATATGATGTTGATTTGATGATTTATCAATAACATAGCCACAGGACCCGGTCGTTTAGTGGATAAGACACAATCCTGCGAAGATTGTAACCCAGGTTCAACTCCTGGTCGGGTCAAAATATTACAGACAACATGTTGGGTGATTGGTAATTTAGTCTCTCGTAAGACTACGAGAAGCACTCTCCAAATGCTTAAATTAAAATCTTATTTAGACTAAATATAAAAAACAAAATCTTAATTCATTTACATTTTATAATGAATTTAGATGAACAATAGGTGTTTTGTTATTAAAATAAAAAAATAAGTTCCAAAAAAATTAAATATTAAATAACAAAAGACTTTGTCTTATTTTTATTTTTGAAAGAAACTGATTATGAACGATTTGCTACAAAAAATTAAAACAAAAACAGGAATGGATTTATCAGTTATATCCAATATTGTTCAACTTTTGGATGAAGGAAACACTGTTCCTTTTATTGCTCGTTATCGTAAAGAAATGACAAAATGAGCTACAGATGAGCAATTGAGAGACTTTAATGAAATATACACTTATACAAAAAACTTAGAAGCTAGAAAAGAAGCTGTGATTCGTTTAATAGATGAAAAATGATTACTTACTCCAGAATTAAAACAAGAGATTTTGGAAGCAGATACATTAGCAAGAGTGGAGGATCTCTATAGGCCCTTCAAGGAAAAGAAAAACACAAAAGCAACAATAGCTAAAGCAAAATGATTGGAGCCATTAGCAAAGATATTAGCTACAGCCACATTGACCAAAGAGGAATTTGAAACTAAAGCAAAAGAGTTTATCAAAGATACTTGAGATATTAAAACTTCTGTAAAAACTCTTGTTGAAGCAATTCAGTGAGCAAAAGACATTGTAGCAGAAGATGTTTCTGATCATGCGAATTTGAGAGAAAAGATTAAGACTCATGAAGAAAATCATGCCACTATTGTTTCTAGACCCACCAAAACCTTTGAAGAAAATTGAGTTTATAAAATATACAAAGATTATTCAAAATCTATTTCAGAGATTCCATCTTATGCTTATTTGGCTATAAACAGAGCAGAAAATGAAAAACAATTAAACATTGGCTTGAATATGTCTGACGACAAAATAGAATCTTTTGCAAAAAATTATTTTTTACCAAATAATGCTAACACTTCTTCTTGTTATCTAGTTGAAGCAATTGAAGATTGATTGAAAAGACTTTTGTTACCGTCTATAGAAAGAGAAATCAGATCTGATAAAAAAAGATGGGCAGACGAAGCAGCTATCAAGGTTTTTGGAGAAAATTTGAAAAATTTACTTCTCACTCCGCCAGTAAAATGACTCACTGTTCTTGGCTTTGATCCAGCATTTAGAACTTGATGTAAATTGGCTGTAGTAGATAAAACTTGAAAATTTTTGTATAACACAGTTATTTATCCTACAGAGCCACAAAATAAAATAGAAGAAGCAGAACAAACATTATTAAAATTAGTGAAAAATTATTCTATAGATTTGATAGTAATTTGAAACTGAACAGCATCCAGAGAGTCTGAAAAAATAATAGCTAATTTCATCAAAAAAAATAAACTAAAAGTTCAATATATGATTACTTCTGAAGCAGGAGCTTCTGTTTATTCTGCATCCAAACTTGCTCAACAGGAATATCCAGACCTAGATGTAACAATTCGTGGAGCTATTTCTATTGCACACAGAGTTCAAGATCCATTAGCGGAACTTACAAAAATAGATCCCAAATCAATTTGAGTTTGACAATATCAGCATGATGTAGATCAGAAATTTTTAAAAGAAAAATTAGACGAAAAAGTAGAAGATGTGGTAAACTCTGTTTGAGTAGATGTAAATACAGCCAGCTATACTTTATTACAATATATAGCATGATTGAGTGAAAAAGTTGCTCAAAACATTACAAAATATAGAGATGAAAATGGAGAATTTACAAGCAAAGCACAGCTAAAAAAAGTTCCATGATTGTGAGCAAAATCTTATGAACAAGCTATTGGTTTTATTAGAATAAAAGGATGAAAAGAGCCATTAGATGCTACAGGGATTCACCCAGAAATTCATAAGCAGGTATATGAACTTATAGAAAAAGAACTTTGAATAAAGAAAAAAGATTTAGTTTTACCGATTCAAGAATCAGTACTTTCACAAGCAAAGAATACAGAAATTTTAAAATCACGATCTCAAAAATATGAAATTTGATTTGAAACTTTACAAGATGTGGTTGCAGAATTACAGAGACCATGACTCGATCCTCGTGAAGAAATTGAAACGCCAGTATTTAAGTCAGATATCTTAGAAATTTCCGACTTACAAGAATGAATGGAATTGGAAGGAGTGATTAGAAATGTAACAGATTTTGGAGCATTCGTAGATATATGACTTCATAATGATTGATTGGTTCACAAATCACAAATGGCAGATTTTTTTGTAAAAAATCCAATAGATGTTGTTTCAGTATGACAAAGAGTAAAGGTGAAAGTCTTAAACATAGATTTAGAAAGAGAAAAAGTAGGACTTTCTATGAAAGATAGCGATAATTCAGAAATCTTAGATAAAAAAAGAGAACAGGCAAAAGAAGATTACAAAAAACAAGAAAAAAGAAATGAATTTCAAATAGAAAGTGAGGCAGACGACAACAGTTCTATTTCTGGGAATATTTCATTTAGTTAGATTGTCAAAGATTCTATTACTCAAATTCCATTGTTATCACTAGGTGATAAGAAAAAAGAATAATTTTAAAATTTACAAATTTTCAATTAATGTATAGGTCTTAATTCAAATTTGCATTTACAAAATATAATTTATTGTAGTTTCCAATTTTTACTTCTTGAATTTATAGTATTATTTTAATTTTAGTTTAGCACAATGAATAAAAATCCAAAACATTTATGACAAGAAAAAATATGAAAATTATTAGCAAAGCAATCAGCTCCAGCAGTAGTATGAATGCTAGTGATGGCTTTATATAATTTTGTAGATACGGTTTTTGTTGGTAGAGGAGTATGAACAGATGCAATAGCAGCAGTTTCAGTAGTGATGCCAATACAAATGATAATATGAGCTTTTGCTATGGCTTTTGGGGTAGGATCAGCATCTATTATTTCCAGAAGACTGGGAGAAAATAATCATAAAGAAGTTTCAAAAACTTTTTGAACATTTCAGTCCTCCAATTTACTGTTTGCAATTGTTCTTTCAATACTATGACTAATATTTGCAAAACCATTATTAACATTTTTTTGAGCGATACCAGAAATTCTTGAGGCTTGATACGAGTACTTGTCTATATTGTTAGTGTGAGTAGTTTTCTTTTGTTTTAATATGTGAAATAACAATATTATTAGATCAGTTGGACATGCCAAATCATCAATGATTATCATGCTTAGTTCAGCTATTTCAAATGTAATATTAGACTGGTTGTTTATTTTTAAATTTAAAATGTGAATAGCTGGTGCGGCACGAGCGACAGTGCTTTCTTGGATTATCGGTACAATAATGGTTTTGATTTATTATTTTGGTAAAAATAACATAATTAAAGCTAAAATCTCAGATTTCAAAATAAAATTCAAAAAATTAAAAGAAATTCTTTCTATTTGAATATCATCCTTAGCTAGACAAAGTGCAGCAAGTGTTACCACAATTTTGGTTAATAACTTATTGTGAATATACGGTTGAAGTTTGGCAATAGCAGCTTATGGGATAATAAATAGAGCTGTTACTGTATTCTTTATGCCAATGTTTGGAGTAATTCAATGAATGCAACCCATAATATGATACAATCATGGAGCTTGATTTAAACAACGCGTCAAAAAAGTGACAATTTTAGCAGTAAAAGTATTAACGATATTTACTACAATCGTATTTGCAATAAATATAACAATGCCATGAATTCTTATAAACATATTTTCAAAAGATATAGAATTAATTGCACTTGCCGTGCCAGCTATGAGGTTGATGGTACTAATGTTCCCAATTATATGATTCCAAGTAGTAGCGAGTGGATTTTACCAATCACTATGAAAAGCAAAAGAAGCATTTTGGTTCGCAATAATTAGACAAGTAGTAATTTTAATTCCAATATTGATGATTTTACCAAAATTCTTTGGACTTAATGGTATTCGATATTCATTTCCATTATCAGATTTTTTAGCGGCAGTAATAATTTTCGTAGTCTTCTATAAAGACTTAAAAAAATGTTGAGCTTAGATTAAAAAAAGTCATTCAAAATTTGACAGGATTTTTTTTTTGATTATAATTTATATGTGTCAAACTTTATATTCAATATACAAATGTCTATTTATATCAAAGCAATAGAGGAATTTCAAGCACTTAACTCTCAATTAAAAAAAGAGAAACTTCTTTCTTTGCTAAGTAAATTTGAAACTTTGGATGAGATATTTGTAAAATTAATCAAATCTGTAAGTAGCAAAAATTATACAGATAGGGTATTGGTTTGAATTTATAAAGTATTGGTGTCAAGCTTGGAAAAAATCGAGCAAATGGATCTACAAAAATGATTGGATGAACTCCAGAGCTTATTCTTGGTATTAGAAAAAATTCATCAAGCAGAAGCTTTAGATCGTCAACAAGAATGAGATCCGGAATTGTGGTTAGAACAAATTTTATCTACTAATTTTTAAAAAATGAATATTAACACACTTAATCAAAAAAATCAAATCGAATCGTTCAGTAATGTTGATAGTATAAACAATAAAGCAGTCGAATTAGTAAAAATACTAGAACAAGAACCGAAAGAAAAAAAACAAGAAGTAATTAATTGGATAGCAAAAAGTTTGGGAATAACAAAATATGTAGAAGATCCCAATAAAAGCACAGAAAAGAATAATGCTGATAAAAAAGAAGTTGAACAGATAGCAGATGCAATATGATGAGAGATTGAAAATGTAAGCAATTCTTCAGAGAATTGATACGCATAAAATTAGTTTTTAATTAAACAAAAAACTCTAAAGCTTTAGAGTTTTTTATATTATTTTACAATTTTTGGCATAATTAAAAAAAATGTGTGGCTAAAACAATAGGAAACAGTAGAAGGTAATTGTTTTATCTACTGTTTTTTTATAAATGCAATATAAAATTTGTAAAAAATGTTGAGAAAAGAA
>Ga0265293_10005354_pt1 | contig 21524 bp, 18 predicted proteins | sample Munlanlewell138R_FD_192505 | JGI IMG/M metagenome (GOLD analysis project Ga0265293, IMG submission 192505) | Leachate microbial communities from a municipal landfill in Southern Ontario, Canada - Leachate well 138R | ecosystem: Engineered > Solid waste > Landfill > Unclassified | place: Canada... | reverse complement strand
GCACACGGCACACCTTTTAGTTGTCAGTTATCAGTGAAATATCCTAAAAAAAGTGGACACAAAACAACGTTTTTTTATGCTTAAAAAGAGGGTGTTTTTACTTCCTTTTTTTGAGACCCCATTCTCGTCGTCACGAGTTGGCCAACTCGTCGCTCTGAGTTGGCCAACTCAAAATGACCCTTCCAAGGTCTATAATAAGATACACATATTCAATGATTTAGCAAAATCGCATTTTTAGCCTTTTTCCCCTCCAAAAAGCCTCATTTTTCTCCCAAAAAACACCTTTTTTTTACCTTTTTTCTGCATATAAAATTAGCGGGAAAAAGGAGAAAATTTGAAGTAGCGAGAGGTTTTTGGGATTAAAAATGGGAGTGGGGTGGAATGGTTAACGTTTTTGGGCTTTGCGTTCGAGCGGGTTTCGGAGCACAAAACTGTCAGCCTGCACTGAACTTGAATAGAAGTACAAAGCTCCAAGTTTGCACGTCACCCCGCCTTACGCAAAAACGGTGTTAGTGGCTGCCGTTCTATTTTTCTGCGTTGTCATTTTGCGTTTTATTGTCAGTTACAAACTAACTAACGAAAATCATTTTGTTTCTTTATGTTTTTTGTAAATCATTTGGCTCACTTTGTCCACCGCTTTGAAAATTGAAGTGTCAAGATTGGCTTCACTTGATAGGTTGGTTAATATTTCGACAGCTTTGAATAAATTGACATTGTCTTGTCGCCCAATACGTTCTATGAAATTTATTTTTTTACTTCCTTTTGAAGACTCTGATACGATTACTTCTTCTGTATTCGTATCTATTGCAAATAGTATATTCATATTCAGTTGTTATTAAATTGTTTTATAAATAATTAGTGTAAATGACATCGTCCACTGGAATTAGTAGTCATATTTCTACATCTTGCCCCTTTCTTTGTTGTTCCTGTGCATTGGCTTGAGGTGCCAGAAGATTTTTGAGATTGATTAACATTTGACTTTCCGTCACAGCAATTGCTACCAACTTTTTTGTTGTGTATTTTACAGTAACAACTATTTGATTTACTTCTATTGCATTTTAAACATAGTAATTGAATGTTTGAAGCGTTACTACTTCCGCCACAAGAATATGGTATGATATGATCATACTCTAAGTTTTCAAAACTACCACAGCATTGACACTTGCCTCCGTCTCTTGTATAAACAACTTTTTTTGTTGTTTCTGAAATATATCTACTTTGAGAAAAGCAACAAAAACTGAATAAAAGTAGAGTTAAGATTAAAGATAATTTTTTCATTGCAATTTGATTATAAGTTATTCATTGTAATTTTGATTTCTGCCGTTATACGGTTGCCACTAACTAGTTTATATGTGCACCTTTTCTTAATGTAAAGGTGTTCTCTTTTTATTTTGCAAAAATAAACATTTTTTAATATAAAGGGAAAGATAAAATTTTCCAAACCGATAGCTTATATAGGTTATTTTGTTAAGGTTAAATCCTATTTTTTTAGACCACTTTAAAGGAGAAATAAAGTCAATTTGACCGTAATAATTAGTGTATAATGAAGTATTTTGACACTTCGTAAAATCAAGTCTATGAATTCTGTACTGATTAAAATTCTATGTATTTATTAAATTATTTACATGGTATATCTTCAAAACAAATTTCAGAAAGTTTTTCATTGGTTAAATTGAACTCTTTCGACAAACGGTTTGCTTGTCTTTCAATAGTTTTCTCAAATAAATTTCTAATAAAACGAGCATTTCCAAAATTTTTATCTTTATTTTTTATCGTTTGTTCTAAAAATATTTTTAATGGATTTTTAACATCTTCGGCAAATTTATAATCAAATTGCTTTAAGTTTAATTCAAAAATTTTATATAATTCTTCTGCAGAATAATCAGGAAACTCAATATATCGGTTAAAACGTGATTGTAATCCCGGATTTGAATTGATAAATTGTTGCATTTCATTTGAATATCCAGCGAGAATTACAACAAGTCGGTCGCGATTATCTTCCATTCTTTTAAGTAAAGTAGCGATAGCTTCTTTACCGTAATCATTCTCACTATTGGAAATAAGAGAATAAGCCTCATCAATAAATAATACGCCATCTAAAGCTGTATCAATAATTTTATTTGTTTTAACCGCAGTTTGTCCGACATATTCAGCAACCAAACCGGAACGATCTGTTTCAACTAAATGCCCTTTTTTTAAAATTCCCAATTCTTTGTAAATCTCAGCAACAATGCGAGCAACGGTAGTCTTTCCGGTCCCGGGATTTCCTGTAAAAATGCAATGATAAGACAGTTGAGATGTTTTTAATCCTTTCAATTGTCTTTCTTGTTGAATTTTTATGAAGTTAGTTAATGTTTCAATTTCTGTTTTTACAGAATCAAGTCCTATTAGAGATCTTAATTCTGTTTGTGAGTTTGAATTAAGTTTCGGGTAATATCGTTCTGATTTTTCTTTTTGTTGTTTAATGGTTTTTTTAGTATGTTTTGAAGATAAATTATTTAATAAAAGTTCTAATTCATATTCGTCATTAATTAACACTTTTCGTGGATTAGCACCATCAAAAGCTCCAATAATTCCTGCGGTTTCTAGTTGGTCAATAATTTGACCTGCACGATTATATCCTAGTTTTAATTTTCTTTGTAACAAAGAAGCAGAACCATAACCACTATTAACCACAATCCGAGCTGCTTTTTTAAATATTGGATCTTGAAATGATGAATCTTCATCTGGAATGTCGTTATTTTCTTTTTCTTCATCCAGCAATGGCATTTTATCAGTTAGATCACTTAATTTCAATAATTCACTCAACCATTTTTGTTCGATTTCGGAAATTGTTCCGTCTGCTTTTGCAACAATTGATACAAAGCGATACATTAATATAATGTATTGTTTCATCATACCGCTGTCTGTTATGAACAACAAGTCTGCAATTAAAAATTCGTGTTGTAATTCTCCCTTCAAATTGACCAATTCTATCAAATTTAAAACACCCTCATTTACAATTTCACTCAAATTTTGCAAATTTTCAAGTTGATTGTACTGTATGTTGCCAAATCCTAATGCTAGTTTTGAAAAAATAAAAAACCCAAGACCTTCCTTTGTGCTGAAATTAATAGGTATTTGCAATTTATCGTAACAGGTTTTAATATCTAGGCAAAAGAGCATATAAAGCAAATCCGAATCTTTAACTGTTTCATCCGTTTGATTTAAATGTTTTTTCACTACCGTTAAAAACTCTTTGTCATTATTTAGTTGATTAAAGAATGACACCAATTTTTCTGTTGCTTCATTAACCTGATTAAAATATTCTTCTGTGATATTTTTTTGTGCAATTTCAATATGTGATTGGATAGATGTTTCCACATTTTTTGGTTTAGATGTAGTTAACTTTATAATAGCCATGATAAAACTAAATATTGCTAAAGCAACTAATCCTATAATTACATCATAAATAAATAGTCCAATGATTAAGAGTATTCCAAGAGAAATAAAACAACCTTCAATTGTACTTGCATTGTTTGATTTTTGATTTGAAATATTCGAAGATGGATTTATAGTGTTTTTTCCACCACCTATCTTTTGTCTTCTATATAGACCTGTTCCCGGAATGCCTGTGTTCAAAAAAGTTCCATTTTTACCAACATTAATACTTGCACCTCGTATTCCAAAAGTAGTACTAACTCCTTTTTTACTTAGATTCAACTTAACTCCCGGAGCAATAGTTATTCTTTTTCTAAAATTCCAAGCCATTTATAATTTTGTTTTACAATTTGATTTCTTCTATTGCTTTTTCAACTGCTATTATTGTTTTTTCCAAAATTTGAATTTATTTTTCTTATTTAAAATATTTTTATTTGCCGTATCAAGATTTGTTATTTCAGCTCCTTTTTCAATAGCTTTTATGATAATATCCTCCTTTAATATATCAAATTGGTCATAATTCAAATCAAACATTTCTTGTAAAATAAAATTATGTTCGGCTTCTAAATGTGTGATTAAATTATCATCATAAAGTTTTTCAAATTGTTTATTTAATATATTTTTTATTTCTAAACGTTTATTCTTATAAAAATCACCTTCTTTTATGCCAAAATATAATTTCAAAAATTCAAAATTTGTTTTTTCTGTTTCCGATAATACATTATCTCTTAATACAATATTAGAATATTCAATTAAAACATCAAGTAATTCATTTTTAATGATTCCGACGTCTTTTATTGAATATTTAGAAAGAACAATTTGAATGTTTTTTCTGTTTAGTTTACTTTCTATAACTAAATCAACGATTTCATGAATGTAATTACTCCTATTTTGTTTTGATATTTCAATAAAAGCATCATGTAAACTTTGATCGTTTTTTAATGATTTTATATGCATACTATATTGTTGATGAAATTTAAAGTTTTTAAATATTTATGCAAAAATAAACATTTTTTTAAATATAAAGGGAAAGAGAAACTTTTCCAAGCCGATAGCTTATACCGGATATTTTGTTAAAGTTAAGTCCTATTTTTTTAGGACGCTACATCAGTGCGTTGAATTTTATCCACCCTTCGTTTTTGGCCATTTTTAGCCCGTTTTAGACACACTTACCCATTCCCTTGCTTATAGTAAAGGTTAGATATGAAATGCCGAAAATACCCCCTAAAAATGCGTTATACAGCGTTTTGCCTAAAAAATAGGGCGATTTTAGCGGAAATTGGTGGAAGTTTTCAGTTTTCAGTTGTCAGTTTTTCAGTACGTTGATGGAACACTGATGACACGGATGCTGCCGATTTTCGCGGATTATTGAGATTTATTTGCCCACAGATTATCACAGATTATTTTAGGACTTATAATATGTTTTTCAAAAGCAAAGAACGCAGAGAGTTAAAAAGTTTTCAGTTTTAAGAAGCTCTCAGCTGTCAGTTTTTCAGCGCGTTGTATCAAGTTTAATTCTTAATTCTTAATTTGTAATTTTTAATTGATCTCCGCACCCGGCATTACTTTTCCCTTTCCCCTTTTTTAACCGATTTCTTCTCCTTTGGAATTTGCATGCGTACAAACGACAATTTGTATGCGTACAAACGACAATTTGTATGCGTGTAAACTACAATTTGTATGCGTACAAATGACTATTTGTATGCATACAAATGATCGCCGGAAAGCCTTGTAATTTTTTTTGAATGATTTTTGGTTTTTTTCGTAAAGAGATGGCACGCGGATGACACGGATGCAACGGATTTGTGCGGATTTTTTATTCTTAATTTTTAATTGATTTCGGCATTCTTCTCTTTTTCGCCCACGGAATAACTAAGTCAGGGGGTGAATCCCAATCACCCCCTGACTACATTTTTTCGGCACGAAAAAACTCTCGGCACTCGGGACTCGGCACACGGCACTTTTTTTTCAGTTTTTCAGAGCGTTGACTTGTGACTTCATAATTACTGTTTTACAATCTTTTTATATAAACTTTCCCCTTTATCGCATATGATTTTTAAAACATACATCCCCGACGGCAAATCATCCATAAATAAGATGCCATGGGTGTTATGAATGGATTGTTCTTTCACTGTTTTGCCGTGTAGGTCGAAAAGTTTCACTTCTTTGATTAAGCCGTTCTTGTTCTGTATGTTTAGTTGTTGTTGGCTTGGGTTAGGATAAACCAATATATCTGTAGTATCCATTTGGACTACGTTAACCCGAGAAATTGGATAAAACCATTCGGAAGGGAAACCGAAAAAAATGAGGGACAGAGCATCTTTGGATCGTTGCAAAGAGCAAAGCATCTGTACATAAACTTGCAAATACATATCGCCCAACATTATATTCTCCTTGTCTGCCGGGACTAAATCGTTAAATAGTTGTTGAGCATAAATGGCGGCATCCCAATCAATCAAAGAAGAAAACATCAATGCGGAACGGGCGCCGCAAGCTTGATTTCTACTTCTATAGGATACATTCATCCATTGCTCTGCCAAACAGCGGCGGCCGGCAAAATGTCCGTCCAGACATGCCGAAGAAAATATATTCGGAAACTGCGTGGTATTCTCTAATTTTAGTAACTCATTGTTGTTAATTCCTCCTGTTTCCCATGTATCGTAAGAGCCGTAACCTAAATAGTTTATTAAGCTAACGCCTTGATTTACCGCCGCTATAATGTCATCCGGCAGGGGATTTCCTTCACTGTCTTCTTCTCTCTGTGAACCTTCATAAAACTCATATACCTTTTCATAATCTCTATTCATTAATTTATTCCGGATGTTACGCATATATTCCCAGTCGTACATCCCCGTAAGGTTTGAATAACTGTCGGACGCGATACCAATTGCTTTTTTGGGTGGTAAAGGATATAATAAAGGGGGTGAAAGTATCTTATCAATTTGTAATGCAATCTCATCCGTATCATTACCGGCTATTCTTCCCACTATCATTTCCGGAAAATCGTCCAATCCTTTAATCATACCATAACGCAAATCCGACAGTCCTTCGTCCATATCATAAGATTTGATATGCTGATAATCCCCCACCAATATCAGAAAATCGGTTTGATTCATTTCATAATAAGATTGTACAATCTGCTGCAAACTATCGACCGACCATGTTGAATCGACCGTAACAAGCAAACAGTCAAAGCCATTAAACCTTACTCGTTGAAAAAATCTATTTACAGTAAGGCCAAAGGGCTCATAACAAAGAAATAATATTTGCATTAAACCTTTATAATCATAATTTCTCTCATTGAAATTAACAAACAATTTGCGATAAGTCGGATAAAAGACATCGGAAATCCTTTGTCGTTTCGAAGGAAAAGAGTATGTAAGTTGAATATTAATGGCACTGTCTTCACAATTACCATACAGATGTAAACGAAGACCAAAGCAATCGCGGAAATAGAAAACAGAAGTATCCATATGCAGATAATCCGTATCGCTACTGTTTTCAAAATATATACTGTATTGATTTTCGGGAACTACCAAATACAAAACAGTATCAATTTTATGCCGGCATTGAATGCTGGTAGAAGTGTCGGTGAATGATAGTTGAATGTTTCCCTGTCCGAAAGAAGAGAATAATAAAGCAAAAAATAATATAAACGGATAACAGACTTTATGGTATGGTTTCCGTTTCTTCAAAAACTTCACCATAGTTTGTTTCTTTACCTACAATTAAAGTTATTTTCGATTGATAAGGGATTTTTTTTCCTTCTTGAATAATTCTACCTTTATATCGTTGTTCCAAAACGGCATTTGGAAACTTACTTTCTTTATAAATAACCTGTCCTAAGGTTAAATTATTTGACTCCAACATATTTATTGCCTGACGTAAAGAGAGATCGATTAAATTTGGCATTTCGACCTTAGGCGGTACCAACATGGTAACGGAAAGATAAATTTTTCTTCCTTTTTTCACTTTCATGCCACTTGGCGGGTCTTGCGAAACAACAATCCCTCCCTTTGTACCGGGTTCAAAAACCGAATCGTTGATTGTTAATTCAAAATCATATTCATTACTGTCTTGTTGATACAACTTAATTTGATCCATATTATATCCTAAAAAATCAGGCACATCATATTCTTTGCCATGATTGGTGAAAAAACGTAATCCCAACATTATTATGATTAATGCCACAAAAGAAACAACAACGGCAATCACTAAATCTTTCACAAAAGGATGTGCTTTAAAAAAAGATGATATATTCATAATTATTTATTGATAAACAAATGTCTATAAACCTATATGTTTACGTTACTAATTTAATATTGTTTATTTTATTCCGTCGCAAAAATAAACATTTTTCACAAAGGGAATTTGTTTTTATACTATTTTATTTTATAAACATTAAAACTAAAAAACGAATAAGTAAAATAGAGTGAGATTATTTTTTACGTGATAATGTCATGATAAATATGCAAAAAAATGCAAAAAAACTTTTTTAAATACTAAGCTATACCTGTACCGCCTTTATAATTAAAAGAAAAACAAACCAATATTAAATTCATACTTTAGTCTCATGTAAAATAAAAAATTATACCTTTGCACGATAAAAAATTTTATAAAAAAATGAGCATACGTAAAAAGAAAAAAGAAGATGCCATCATACAGGTTGATACGTTCATTGAAAGGATAGAAAAATTTTATGAAACGTATAAGAAACCTATTAATATCGGAACAACAGCCGTATTGGTAGTAATTGCTATAGTTGTTTTATTTTTTGTGTGGTATATGCCCAAAGAACAAGCCAAAGCGGAAGTGGCTATTTACAAAGCCGAGCAATATTTTGCTTCCGATTCTTTGAATTTAGCCTTGAATGGAGACGGCATGTATGAAGGATTATTAGAAGTAATTGATAATTACGGTTTAACAAAAACAGCCAAACGCGCCCGTTTTATGGCAGGAATTTGTTATCTGAAAACCGGTGATTATGACAATGCCATTTATTATTTGAAAAAAGTGAGATCGAAAGATAAATTAATATCCGTTCAAACATTAGCTTCTATAGGTGATGCTTATGTTGAAAAAAATGATTTCGCTAACGGACTTAAATATTATAAAAAAGCCATTGATAAGAATCCTAACGAGTTGATTACTCCTATTTATTTGCTTAGAGCCGGTCAACTTTGCGAATTGGATAATAATTGGAAAGATGCCGGCATGTTTTATGAAAAGATACAAAAAGAGTTTCCTACCAGTAATGAAGCCGGCGATATAGAAAAAAGATTGGAATACGTAAAAGCTAAACAAGGAGAATAATATTTTAATGACGCTGACAAAAGAAAAGAATCTTTCTAATGTGCATGCCATTTCCAAGCCTTGTATTCACGACAAACGCATAGGCATTGTTACTGCACAGTGGAATCCGCAAATAACGGAAGCTTTACGCATCGCTTGTGTGAATACTTTATTGGAGCATCATATCAAAGAAACCGATATTACTCAAGTGTATGCTCCCGGAAGTTACGAATTACCTTTTGTTGCAAAACAGCTCATTAATAGAGGTATGGATGCCGTAATCTGCTTAGGCTGTATCATACAAGGCGAAACCCGTCATTTTGATTTTATTGCCGATGCAACTGCCAATGGTATCATGAACGTTGGTTTACAAACAAATACTCCGGTTATCTTTGGCGTTTTAACAACAAATAACATGGAACAGGCTTTAGACAGAGCCGGCGGAAAACACGGCAATAAAGGAATTGAAGCTGCCATGACTTGTTTGAAAATGCTCGAAATAGAATAAATTCTGTTCTTTACTTTAGAAAGAACTAATCTGAATTCGTTTCATTCTATATATTTTCATGAAAAGGAAAAAATATTTTTTACCGGTTTTATCTTGCTTTATCATCCTCTTGTTTGCTTGCAAGCAAGCTCCAAAAAAAGGAGGAATTATCTTTTCTTTTGATGACAATTATATTAATGAATGGTTTGAGTTCAAAAAAGTATTTAACAAATACCAAATAAAAGCTACTTTTTTTATTGCACATTCCTATTTACTTGATTCCGGCGACATACAAAAATTAAAAATATTAGAAAAAGAAGGACATGAAATCGGATGCCACGGGTATCGCCATTTGAATTGTATGGATTACGTCGATTCGATAGATAAATACGTTGAAAATGAAATTATTCCTTCTGTGTATCTATTAGAAAAATATGGATTTCAACTCCACTCTTTTGCTTATCCCTTCGGGCCATCAACAGATTTAATTGATTCTGTGCTCTTAACCCATTTCGACTATATTCGGAAAGCTACCTATAATATTAATGATACAACTATCGATACTTATGATGATATTTTTGTGTCGGACAATAAAACCCGCATCAGCAATGCGATGGGGATAGACTATAACTACAACATATCCTTCGAAAATTTGGAAACGGCCTTACAAAGAGCTGCTGACAACAATGAAATTTTAGTTTTATATGCACATAAAATTAATGATTCCAAAAATGATTACAGCATAGAACCGGCTTATTTGGAAAAAGTGTTTCAGTTATGCAATAAATACGGTCTGCAATCCATTAGAATGAAAGATATTGGAACTTTCACTTTTAAATAAAAATCATATGAAAATTGTTTTCATGGGGACTCCCGATTTTGCAAGCGGCATACTAAAAGCCATTTTAGAATCCGGAAAACATGATGTTTGTGCTGTTGTAACGGCTGTCGACAAACCGGCCGGTAGAGGAATGCAACCCATGAAATCGTCGGTTAAACAATTGGCCGAAAAACATCAATTAACATTATTTCAGCCTGAAAAATTAAAAGACCCCACCTTTATCGAATGCCTGGAATCCCTACATGCCGATTTATTTGTTGTGGTTGCCTTTCGTATGTTGCCTGAAATGGTATGGAAAATCCCGCCCAAAGGAACAATAAATCTACATGCTTCCCTGCTACCCCAATATCGTGGTGCTGCGCCCATCAATTGGGCTATTATTAACGGAGAAACACAAACAGGAGTTACCAGCTTTTTTATTAATGACAAAATTGATGAAGGAAATATGATTCTTTCTGATAAAATAAACATATCTCCCGATGATAATGCCGGCAGCTTACATGATAAATTATTGCATTTAGGTGCAAAAGTTATACTCGACACTTTAGAAAAAATTGAAAATAATACCTATAAAGAACAAAAACAAACTTTATCCTCCCAACTAAAATCAGCACCTAAAATCTTTAAGAAAGATTGCCTCATTAATTGGAATTTAACCGCTACTGCCATTCATAATTTAATACGCGGATTATCACCCTATCCTGCTGCTTATACATTATTTACCGACGAAAACAAACATGAAAACATTATTAAAATTTTTAAAAGTAGAACGGAATTAGTTTCCCATAATCTTCCTTCCGGCCTTATTGAAACCGATAACAAACAGTATTTACGCATAGCATGTAAAGACGGGTTTATTTATGTAGAGGAATTACAAGTGAGTGGCAAAAAACGCATGGGCATCAAGGAATTTTTACTGGGAAATAAACTTATGCATTTAACACAATGTTTTTAAGCGCTTTTTTTAATAGATTAAAACTTTTTTATGAAAAGAATGCCAACTTAATATGGTTAGCAGCAATTACCTTGATAGGAACAATCACTCGTTTATATGGTATACTTGATTTGCCATTTACCGATGATGAACTCAGCGTTGAAGCACGTTTACATTATACTACTTTTTCGCAATTAATACAAGAAGGTGTTCTTTGTGAAGGACATCCCGCCGGAGTACAGGTTTTTATTTGGTATTGGTCAAAAGTTGTGGGTTATTCGGAATTGGCATTGCGTTTACCTTTTTTAATACTTGGAATACTATGCATCCCTTTAGCATACAAAGTCGCAACCAAATGGTTTAACGACAATGTGGGTTTGTTTGTAGCTGCTTACTTTGCAACAAGTCAATATATTATTTTTCATAGTGTTGTTATTCGACCCTATATACCCGGACTTTTCTTTTCTTTATGTATGTTATGGTATTGGTCGAAATTGATTTTCGATTCCGATATCCGTTGGAAGAATATTATTTTTACGGGTTTATTCGGTGCATTGTGCGCTTATACACATCAATTTTCAATGTTTTTTGCGTTTCTGCTAGGTCTTGCCGGTTTAATTATTATTGATAAAAAATATTTTTGGAAATATTTAATCGCTTGTTTATTTGCTGTTATTTTATATATTCCTCACATTCCGATATTAATCAAACAAATACAAATGGGAGGTGTTGGTGGTCCCGACGGATGGTTGGGAAAACCAACTACCGAATTTTTTATATTATACCCTAAATATGTTTTTCACTTTTCTCGCTATGGATATATAATAGTAGCTTTTATTATAGGATTTTATGCAATTAAAAACATTAAGTTTTTGAAATTGCTTTGGAAAAAACAGCTCCTTGCCTTGCTGTTGTTCCTTATCCCTTTGCTAACAGCTTATTTTTATTCCATTTATGTTAATCCTGTCTTACAATTTAATATTCTTATCTTTTCTTTTCCTTTTTTATTATTATTCTTATTTTCAATGATCGATGCCAAGCCCGGCATCTTTAAAAAGATATTACTATTGTTGATGATGGCTGCCATGCTATACAGCTTAATCTATCAACGTAAACATTACGAATTAATGAAAAAACAATGGTTTGAATTATCGGCCAAACAAGCTATAGCATGTAAAAAAACTTATGGCGAACAAAATGTCAGCATAATGTTGCGTATGGAAAAACCATTCCTAAATTATTACGAACGAAAATATAATGAAAACATTAAAAATCTTGTTTACGTTGAAACACCTTTTACGAATAAAACATTTCATGCCTTGGTTGAACAACAACAAAGTGATTATGTGCTTGCCGGAAATTTATCGGACTTGCAACTTTTGATGATAAAAGAAAAATATCCCTATCTATTATATTGTGAAAAATGTTTTACAACGGAAATTCTCTTGTTTTCGAAACATCCTTCTCCGCAACAAATTAACTACACACCCATTTACAATTTCAATCTTTCTTTTGATAGCATTGGCGATATTACAAAAGAAGAATATGTTATTATAGATGAATTCCCTTTTTTAAAAATCAACGATTCTCGTTTTACATTACTAACAGTGGCTGTTGAATATATGAATGAAGATACGAATGCCAACCTTAGCCTTATCATGGAAACCTATTTCAAAAAACAATTGGTGGATTGGCGTCCCATCGAAACCAAAAATATTAACCACAATATAAATGCAAAACAATTTCTATATATTCCTTTACGCTATGAATTGCTATTCAAAAACAGCCGAAAGATGAAGGATGTGTCTGTGAAAATCTACCTGTGGAATCCCGAGAAAACAAAGGCGATAAAGCTTCTAAACGCTTCTATTACTGCATATAAAGACAATGAATTTATCTACGGTTTAGTGGAATGTTTGCAATAAAATAATTATGAATCATATGTTAATTTTTTATACTTTTGCACCACTATAAAAAAAGGGGCATTAGCTCATTTGGCTAGAGCGTTTGACTGGCAGTCAAAAGGTGACGAGTTCGATTCTCGTATGCTCCACTTCCTTACTTAAGATAATATCTCTTTTATATTTTATAAAAGTAATAATTCATGGATACGGAAATAATCGTCGATTCTCAAAACACAAAAGATTTATTGTTGGTTTCCAATCAATATTGCACTTTTATAGAAAAAATTCATTTGTTTGAACAAAGCGATGCCTTGGACTATTTATTAAAAATAATTCCTTTACTCTATATTAAAGGCACATTAATACCGCGTTTTGAAGTGGATGACGATGCAGCCTACGAACGCTTTGTTACTGAAGAATCATATGAAATCATTTACCTGCAAATAAAAGATAAATTTGAAAAAATCAACTATTTCGAAGCTTATGATATGTTGAATCTTCAAAACCTGACCTTCGATTTGGCAGAATTAATAACCGATATTTATCAAGACATTAAAGATTTTATCTTACTTTATCAAAAAAACACTTTTTCGGCTCAAGAAAACGCTCTGCTGGCTTGCCGGAGAAATTTTTACGAACGCTGGGGAAAACACATTACTTTTCTTATGCCCTATCTCCATCAAATCTTATATCCAAATCAAACAGGAATGGCTCAGGATTTGTTTGATTGATTCAAAGCAACAAATAATTTTTCAAATAAAAAACCATCTCGCGATGTTGCTAAAACTACCGCGCGATGTGATTAGAACCTTATTTTAGAATAGAGAAAAACCCCGTCACTATGAGAGAAAATAACTTCTCTTTTAATGATTATTGACGCTAAAAACTACTTCATCATTTCAATGCTTCGATTAATGAAATCGGAAAGGGCTTCTCCTTTAAGCATTTGTTGAGAGAGCATGGCTAAATCGACCAATTGCTTTGAAAGATTTTTTGCTTTCGTTTCGTCGGTTTCGTTTACAATGGCATTCACCAAGGGATGGTTAGTGTTTATGTTGATATTGGCTTTTTCCATTTCCATACCGTAAAATCCTGTTTCGCCGGTCATTTTTTGCATATCGTTCCAACGGCGCAAAAACTCGGGTTTAGTTATATAAACCGGCAATTCATCGTCTTGCATGTTTTCCAGCATCACAGAGAAAACATCTTTGTTTACCGTTTGCTCAAAGGTTTCTTTGAGTTTCTTTTGTTGTTCTTCACTTAATTTAGATGGCAGTGCTTCTTCTTTTTGAATCAGTTTATCCATCACATCGGCATCAATGCGTGTAAAACTTACCTTTTCAAGTTTTTGTTCTAAAAAGTTAACAAAGTGCATGTCAAGTATACCGTCAAGATTTAGCACATCATATCCTTTTTCCTTGGCCAATTTTAAAGGAGTGAATTGTCCTTCCTTATCGGTAGTGTATAGATGTACAAGGGTGTTGTTCTTGTCTTTCTGTAATATTTCAATGTGTTTTTCGTATTCGTCGATAGTAAAATATTTGTTGTCGGTGTTTTTTAACAACATAAATTTCTTTGCTCTATCGTAGAATTTTTCATCCGACAAAATACCGTATTGCATAAAGGCTTTGATGTCGTCCCATTTCTTTTCAAAGTCTTCGCGGTTGGTATTAAACATTTCTTCTAATTTATCAGCCACTTTTTTAGAAATATGAGCCGATATTTTTTTTACGTTACTATCGCTTTGCAAATAACTTCTGCTCACATTAAGCGGAATGTCGGGCGAATCGATAACACCGTGCAGCAGCATCAGGAATTCCGGCACTACGCCTTCAAGGTTATCTGTTATATATACCTGATTGCAATACAATTGGATTTTATTCTTTTGAATATCTATGCGTTGCTTGGCTTTGGGAAAATATAAAATCCCTGTTAAGTTAAAAGGATAATCAACATTGATATGTATGTTGAATAAAGGTTGTTCGAAAGAATAGGGATAGAGTTCACGGTAAAACTTTTCGTAATCCTCGTTTTTCAAATCCGAGGGCGACAATTTCCACAGCGGTTTGGTATTGTTGATGATGCGAGGCACTTCAATTTCTTTTTCTTTTTCTTCTCCTTCGGGTTTTTCCCATTTTTTTTCATTCCCGAAGCGAATAGGAACGGGCAAAAACTTGGCATATTTTTTCAGAAGATTTAAAATACGAGTTTCTTCCAAAAATTCTTTTGCGTCTTCGGAAATATGAAGTATGATATCGGTGCCTCGACTTTCTTTTTTATCTTCTTTTAAAGTAAATTCCGTACTTCCACTGCAAGTCCAACGAACAGCTTTTGTTTCCGGTTGATAGGACTTACTTAGAATTTCCACTTTATCGGCTACCATAAAAGCGGAGTAAAATCCCAAACCGAAATGTCCGATAAGTGAATTAACATCAACCCCTTTGTATTTTTCTAAAAACTCATTCGCTCCTGAAAAGGCTATATTATTAATGTAGCGTTCCACTTCATCCGCCGTCATTCCGATACCTTTATCGGAAATAATCAATTGCTTCTTTTTTGTATCTAATTTAATTTCAATGGTAAGGTCGCCCAGTTCTCCTTGGGTTTTTCCGGCTGCTGCCAAGGCTTGCAATTTACTGGTCGCATCTACGGCATTAGAAACCAATTCTCTTAAAAATATTTCGTTATCAGAATATAAAAACTTTTTTATAACAGGAAAAATATTTTCCGACTCTACACTTATGTTTCCTTTTTGCATTTTTCTAATATTTATTTAATTTGACCTAAAACTACATCCAAAACATGTGCCAAGTTAATTTTACTGACAATCTGTCATTGTTCTGCTGTTTATATTCTCCTTTTATTACGCTCATATTCAATGGTATAAAATCCGCTGCGGCGCCTCCCCTCGAAACAAGCTTGTGTTAAAAAAATACAGGCTTGGTTTGCTCACGAAACAAGCTTGTTTCGCGCTCCAAACAGTCTTGTTTGGAACACCAAACAAGGCACTATTTTACGCAAGCTAGTTTGTTTCAGGGGGGATATCTGCAGCGGATTTTTGAACCCCTTCTAAACATCTTCAATTGACCAATTTCACACTTAAGCAATTTATATGGGAAAAGAATGATTGTAAACAAAAAATCGTATACTTTTGCAAAGAACGAAATAAAAAGCAGGAGATAAAATGCAAAAGAATAAAAATTGCAATGTGGTATTATTAGGGACAGGAAATGTGGCCTGGCATCTTGGACACGCTATGTTAAAAAGTCAAATAAGTCTGATTCAAGTGTATGGACGCAACAAAACACAGCTTACGGCATTGGCAAATGAATGGCATGTTCCTTTCACCGACAATTTGAATTGTTTATCGCCGGAGGCGGATATATATTTATTTGCTTTAAAAGACGGTGCCTATCAAGAAATATGTTCTGTTTTCCCTTTTCGCAATGCTTGCATGGCTCACACTTCCGGTAATGTCGACAATTCCGTATTTCAATCATTAACGCGTCACGGCGGTGTAATCTATCCTTTTCAAACCTTTACAAAAGGGTTTCCTTTGGCTTTTCATGAAGTTCCATTATGTATTGACACCAATGATCCTGAATGTGAAGAAAAGCTCTTATTCCTTGCCGGTAAATTATCGAGAATATTTTGCAAAATAAGCAGCATTCAGCGCAAACAATTGCATTTGTCGGGAGTTTTTGCCTGTAATTTCACCAATGCTTTGTATACGCTTGCCCAAAAAATTGCCGAAGAAAAAGAATTGGATTTTAATCTTCTTCGTCCTTTAATTGCCGAAACAGCACGTAAGGTACAAACACATTTTCCCGAAGAAATGCAAACCGGTCCGGCTATCCGCAACGACATTGAAATAATTAAAAATCACATCGAATTGTTAAAAGATCCACAAATTAAAGAATTATACCACATCCTGACGGAATGCATAATTAAAAATGCAAAAAACAAATCATAAAGGGATGATTTTTTAATAAAAATCCCAACAATATTAAGCTTTCGGATTCGTTATTTTTACGGTATTGAAAATTAACATATGTAAATATCTATTAAGATATTATTTACAAAAACATTGCAACATATTAAAAGCATGAAACACTTCATATTTGTTTTATCGGTTTTGTTTTTTTTGTCGTCATTACATGGCCAATATCAAATTGAATATTGGGAAAATCAAAACAAACGCAGTGAAGGTAACTTGGTTAACGGAAAAGAAGACAGTGTATGGACCTATTATTATTCCAACGGCAAAAAACAAATGGAAGGTCTTTATCAAAATGGGAAACACATAGGCAATTGGAAATCTTGGTATTCAACCGGGCAATTATGGTCCGATTATTATCCCGAAACAGGAACATTTACATCGTGGTATCCTGATGGAAAATTGGAAAGTAAAGGTTTCTTTAAAAATTATCTTAAAACCGGAGAATGGATTTTTTATTATAACAACGGCAAAATAAGTAAAAAATGTACCTATGTAAACGATTCATTGGAAGGGTTATGTGAAGAGTTTCATGAAAACGGTGTAAAATCTTTTGAAGGAATTTATCTAAACAACAACTTACATAATGTAGGTAAATGGTGGTATGATAACGGAAAAATGGAAATGCGGGGAAAACTCCGTGAAGGATTGCAAGACAGTATTTGGCATTATTACTATGAAAACGGACAACTGGGAAGCAAAGGTAATTTTATTGACGGACTACAAGACGGTGTTTGGATATATTATTATGAAACAGGCGAAAAATGGAAAGCCGGAGCCTTTAAAGAAGGAAAACGAACAGGCATTTGGACAGCCTGGTATGAAAATGGGGAAAAACAACGGGAAGGTAGTTTCCTGGATGATAAAGAAAACGGGAAATGGACACAATGGTATGAAAGTGGCAAAAAAATGGATGAAGGAAATTTCTGCTTAGGTGAAATGTGTAACACATGGGAAGGATGGTATCCATCCGGTATTCAGAAATATCACATTCAATATCAACATAATGTTAAGCATGGGAAATATATTTATTATTGGGAAAACGGGAAATTAAGAAGCAAAGGAAGCTATAAAAACGATATAAGAAACGGAAAGTGGATTGAATATTCACAATTAGGGAATAAACTGGAAGTAGGTAAGTTAAAAGAAGGTAAAAAAGAAGGCATGTGGTCCTTTTATGGAAAAAGAGGAGAACTGGTAAGAAAACAAAATTTTAAAAATCATCTTCCCAGCGGGAAATGGATTGAATACTATCCTAACGGATTAAAACAAAGAGAAGGATCATATGATAATCTTGTGAAAACAGGCATTTGGACCTTTTATGACGAAAAAGGTAAAATTACCTATCAGGTGTTATATAAAGGAGGAATAATTTCAAAAGTATTAGTGGATGTTAAACCTGAGAATAAAAAGTCATCTGAAATTAACTCAAAACTACGATAATGCCCATAATTCAAAACTTTGTAATACAATTTCCACGTGATCAAATGAAGCGTTCCTCTTCTTTGATTGAATGCAAGGTTAATATCATTACATTAGGCTGTTCGAAAAACACCGTCGACTCCGAACAATTGGCATTGCAATTAAAAGCCAACGATTACAAAGTTGCTTTTGATTCAAAAAAACATCTTCCTATAACATTAATTAATACCTGTGGATTTATACACGATGCCAAAGAACAATCCATAGAAGTAATTTTATCTTGTATAGAAGCTAAATTAGAGGGAAAAATAAAAGTATTAATTGTTTTCGGTTGTTTATCAGAACGCTATGATTCCGAATTAAAAAAAGAAATGCCCGAAGTGGATGCTTTTTTCGGAGTTAATCAAATTTCCGATATTCTTAATTATTTGCAAGTTAAAATTAATCCCGAATTATTATCCAATCGTTTGCTAAGCACCCCTCAACATTACGCCTATCTGAAAATTTCAGAAGGATGTAATCATCGGTGTTCTTTTTGTATTATTCCTAAGATCAGAGGGAAATACACTTCCAAGCCCATAGAACTAATTAAAAAAGAAGCCAAACTATTAGTAGAAACAGGAGTAAAAGAAATAATTTTAATAGCACAAGACCTCACTTATTACGGATATGATTTATATAAAAAACGATGTTTACCTAAACTTGTTGATGAATTAAGTAAAATTGTTGGGTTAAAATGGATACGTTTACACTACACTTATCCCAATCATTTCCCGATAGAACTTTTAGATATAATGCAAGCAAACGATAAAATATGCAATTACTTGGATATTCCTATACAACACATCAACAACACCATATTAACGTCAATGCAAAGACATATCAGCAGCGATGAAATTAAAAAACTCATCGATACCATAAGAAATAAAATTCCGGATATAGCTTTGCGTACGTCTTTAATTGTCGGTTATCCGGGTGAAACTAAAAAGCGATTCAATGAATTAGTCGATTTTGTTGAAAAAACAGAATTTGATCGTTTGGGAATATTTACCTATTCACATGAAGAAGACACAAAAGCTTATGCCTTAAAAGATAATATCTCGAAAAAGGAAAAACAAAGAAGAAAGGAAGAGTTGATGTTGATACAACAAAATATTTCTTTGAAAAAAAACAAACAACTCATTGGAAAAACGCTTAATGTAGTTATTGATACGAGTGATAAAAACCATTATATCGGACGCACCCAATACGATTCTCCAGAAGTAGACAACACGGTGTTGATTTCAAAAAAACAGTCAACACTTTCAAGCGGGAATTATTATCCTGTACTAATTGAAAAAGCCGATTATTATGATTTGTATGGAAATGTTAATCAAGAAGAAAAATAAAATATATATTAAAAGAAAACTATTTAAATGAAAAAAATAATATGGGGACTGATGTTCGTTTTTTTCATCCTTCAGTCAGGATGTAAAAAAGATATGACTATACCTGTTTATTTTCAAATAGATTCCGTAGATTTCACAGCCGATTATACCCTTTATGGTACAGCTTCACATAAAATTACAGATGTATGGGTTACGGTTAACGGTCAGGGAATAGGAGTATATGAATTACCTGCTAAATTTCCCGTATTAGCATCAGGAAATACAAAAGTACAATTTACCCCTGGAATCATGATGAACGGACTCTCTTCCAAACGACCTGCTTATCCTTTATACAATACTTACATTACAAATGTTAATTTAGAAAAGAAACAAACCTATACATTTAAACCTTCTTTTACTTATGAAAAGTATGTTAAAATTGCATTAATAGAAGATTTTGAGGAAGCAGGAATAAAATTTACGCATAGCGAAAACAGTCCTCCCATAACAAAAACAGGAGAAGATGCATTGTTATTTCATTATCCCGGCGAACCGAATAATTATTCCGGCATTGTTAACATCAACGATTCAAGTGCTAATTTTTTTGAAATTAACTCATTAGAATCATTTCAATTAAAATATTCAAGCATTCAATATTGTTTTTTGGAACTAAATTATAAGTATAATGTTTCTAATAAAAACGATTCCACTAATCTTGAAGTTGGCATGTATATGAATCTTACTACAGGAGCAAAAGAACAATATCCATTAATTCGAATAAAACATAGCGAAACGTGGAAAAAAATATATATCAATTTAACGGAAATCATTTACAGTAAAGGATTATATTTAGAATCATTTACTTTATACTTCAAAGGCACCACACAAGCCGGTGCTTCGGCAACTTACTTGTTTGATAATATAAAATTAATGTATGTCTCCCTATAAAACGATAGAAATGAACAGAAAGAAGCAAGTCGTTATATATGTCTTTTTCGACGTATTGGCGGCTATGATTACATGGTTTTGTTTTTTCTCATTCCGAAAATTTAATGAGCCTTATTATCATTCCGTTGAAGAAGTGTTTTCCGCCATTTTTTTCGACCCGAAATTTTATTTAGGAATCACACTCATTCCTTTTTGTTGGATATTACTTTATATGTTTACAGGCACTTATCGTTCTGTTTATCGTAAATCACGCATCAAGGAATTGGATTTGTTATTAAAAAATACTTTTTTTGGTTCTATCCTATTGTTTTTTGCCATAATATTAGATGATCATATTGTTGATTACAGAGATTATATTAAATTGTTTTTACTCTTATTCGGATTACATTTTATAACTACCGGATTCTTTCGTTTCATTATAATAACCATTACCAACAATGCAATTCACGACGGTAGATTACAGTTTAATGCCATTCTTGTTGGATGTGGGCCTGTGGCTTTGGGATTATATCATAGCTTGCAAAAACAAAAACAACATTCAGGAACAAAATTTATAGGATTTGTTACCACAAATGGAGAAATTTCCGAAGAATTAGAAAAACATCTTCCATGTTTAGGAATGTATACTGATTTACCCGACCTAATAAAAAAAGAAAAAGTTGAAGAGCTTATAATTGCAATTGGTAACGGACAAAGAATATTTTTAGAAAAGATTTTTTCTCTTATTAACGAAAGAATATTAATTAAAATTCTTCCAAAAACAGAAGATTACATACTGGGAACTATTAAAAATACAGCTATATTTAATGAACCGCTTATTCAAATTAATTTGGATTTTAAACTACCTTTATGGCAAAGAATTTGTAAACGAGGCATGGACATTGTTTTATCATTAATATTTATACTATTATT
>Ga0265293_10005351_pt1 | contig 21544 bp, 15 predicted proteins | sample Munlanlewell138R_FD_192505 | JGI IMG/M metagenome (GOLD analysis project Ga0265293, IMG submission 192505) | Leachate microbial communities from a municipal landfill in Southern Ontario, Canada - Leachate well 138R | ecosystem: Engineered > Solid waste > Landfill > Unclassified | place: Canada... | reverse complement strand
TGTCCTACAACTCTGTCGGGTGGAACATCGGCGGAAAAGACGTAGGCACGATTGCCCGTATTCAGTTGAGCGTTTAAAAGAGCAACCTCAACTTCCCTTATGGCGTTACCGACAAGGTCGGGCACTATCACTTTTTGTATACCGAGCGAAACAGAAAGAAATATCTGTTTTCCGGGTTTTACAACAGTATGTGGTTCGGGAAATTGTGCGATAACGTGATCTTTAGGCAGTTTTGGATCGAATTTTTCATCTCTTCGAACTATTTCGAGCCCTTCGGGTTTCATTTTCATAACTTCAACAAGGTGCTTTCCCCTGAAGTCCGGAACAACAATAGTGCCGCCTCGGTTAAAAAAATCGTTGAGTTTATTATAAGCCATGTAGACTGCTCCAAATCCAATAATTGTCATTATTGTAATTAGCAGAGTCATTTTAATCATAATAGCCAAACAAGATTCACCGGTTTTTTTAGCCATAATTCAATCCAATCAAATAATTAGTCTTTTTGTGTTTTTCCGGAAAGCTGTCCGCAAGCCGCCAAGATATTCTGCCCGTGAGAGCTTCTTACCGTTACCGCTATTCCGGCTTTTTTTAGTTCCTTTTTAAATTCTTTTTCGTTTTTATCTGAGGCCGCTTCAAATTCACATTCTTTAAAGTTGTTGAATCTGACTAGGTTTACATGCACTATGAGTCCTTCGCAAAAGTTAATTAAGTTCATCAAATCGTTATACTGGTCGTTTGTGTTTTTAAGAAGAACAACTTCCATTGTTACTCTTCTTCCTGTTTTTGAGCAGTATTCGGTCAATGCTTTTTTTAACACATCTAGGGGAAACTTTTTATTCATAGGCACCAGTTTGTCTCTGGCGTCATCATTTGCAACGTGAAGCGATACGGCTAAGTTAACTTCTCCGGGTCTGTTTATCAGCTCAAGTATACCTTGTACATGCCCTGAGGTGGATATTGTTATTCTTCTTGTTGCTAATCCCAGCCCTTTGGGGTCTGTCAGAATGTCTATCGATCGGTAAAGCTCTTCAGAGTTAAAGAAAGGTTCGCCCATTCCCATATATACAATGTTGGTAGGTTTTTTTCCTGTTTTTTTTACCAAAACCATTACTTGCAGAACGATTTCTTCGGCAGACAGATTTCTTGTAAAACCCTGTTTGCCTGTTCTGCAAAAAAGACATTTAACCGGGCAGCCTACTTGAGTTGAAAGGCAGAAGGTCATTGTATTGTTGCCCGGAATTGCTACGGCTTCTATTAGTTCTCCGTCAGATAACTTTATAAGAGCTTTCCCGGTTTGGTCGGCTTTATCAACTAAGTATTTTTCTACCGGCGGTAATATTTTAGAGTAAACTTCTTTTAGTTTTTTTATATCGCTTTCAGAAATATTAGACATTTCATCGAAAGAAAAAACAAATTTTTTAAATATCCAGTCTCTGACTTGATTCGCTCTGAAAGCGGGCATATTAAGTTCTGTTAAGGTTTTTGCGAGGTCTTCAAAACCGGAGGAAAATAAACATTTGGTCATAATTATTACCTTTCTAGTGATTCATCGGCAAGTTTGCGCGACAAACCCAGATGTTTTTCTTTAAGCTGAATAGATCAGGTAATTAATGGTTAAGATTAAATTTATCTAACATTTCGCCCATCATTTGAACTAATGTAAGCAGTTCTCTTGTGGTTGCCATATATTGCCTGATGTGTGAGAGTTGTTCGTTGACGGCTGAAGCAACTCTTTTTGTTCCTTCAGAGGTTATTTTTGTGGCTCCTGATATGCTTTCAATGCTTCCTCTGAGGGAATCTATGTTTTGAGATTGTTCTTTAGATGCAGTGCTTATGTCTTGTATCATTCTGTTAACATTCGCTACTGAAGCAACTATTTTATCAAGGTTGTTGCCGGCTACGTTAGCTATGTTAACGCCTTCAATAACTTTTGATGCTCCTCTGTTTATGGTTTCAACAGCTTTTCCTGTTTTTAGAAGCATTTCTTTAATTTTTTTGCCAATATCTTCAGCGGCTTCTCCGGATTCTTCGGCAAGTTTTCTGACTTCTCCTGCAACAACAGTAAACCCGTGTCCGTGTTCACCTGCTCTTGCAGCTTCTATTGCTGCGTTTAATGCAAGCAAGTTTGTTTGATAGGCAATGTTGGTTATAGTGTTAACTATTTCGCTGATTTCTTTTCCGGCGTAGTTCAAATTGTCGATGACGTCTTCCAGCCCCAGAACTTCATCTTTGATTGATTCCATCTTGTCTATGGTTTCGCTGACCGCGGTTTTTCCATCGCCGGCAATTGCTGCTGTTTCAGCGCTGTCCGCTGCCGCCTCCTGAGATCTGTCGGCTATCGTTTGGGCAGAGGCAGATACTTCTTGTATGTGATCGGTGGTGGATTCAAGTGTGTTCGCAATATAGTTTGAGCTTCTTGATATTTCTTGAACATCTGTGAAAAACTGTTTAACGTTCTCATCAGAGAAAACAGAAATTGAAGTCAGAGGTTCGAGTTTTTTAGCCAGTTCAAGTGAAATTGAATATGATTCTCTCAGAAGTGTTCTCGCTGTGTTAAGAAAATTGTCGAATGATATTGCACATTCGAACAGGTCTATTTGCCCATTTCCGGAGTTGTCATTTTGAAAGCTTTTTAACTTTAACACTACGTCTTTAACAGGCATGGCCATGTGATTCATCACTATAAATAAAAACACTCCCGCAATGGCTAAGAATACCCAGATGACCAAGTTGAAGATGTATACATAGACTTCAAGATCTTTGAGCGCGTCGTCAAATTTAGCAATCGAATCCCTGTTGTCGAGGGCAAAGTTGTCCAAATTTTCCGCTAATTGTGCCTGAATTGTAATTTTGCGTTCTGCTTCATCGAGCTGTCTCTGTTTTTCGATTTTAAGCTCTTCAATCGTCATTTTAGTTACATTTTTTTCTAATATTGCTTTTGCGGCTATTTCTTCGGGAGTTAAAGAGACGATTTCTTCTTTATAATCTTCAAGATCTTCGAGTTCTTCATGGTCTTCAAGTTTAATGGCTGTCGGTTTATAGTTTGCTTTGTCAAAAGCCTCTAATGGCATTGCTTCTATTTCTTCATATGAAAGAGTTTTACCGTATGATCTTCCTGCATCGGCTCTTGAGATTATGTTTCTGATTGCTACTATAACCCCTCGTTTTGCAAAAATGTCGTTACATTGGCTAAAAATATACAGCATAGCCATAATAGGTACGAGCATAGTTACTGTAAATACAGCTAAAAGCTTAATTTGTAGCGATATTTTTTTCATAATTTTCCATGATAATTAAAGTGTAATTTTTCCCTGTCTGAGAATTTTAAAAGGCGAAACAGAAAAATCTGCTACTGTCGACGGAAGAGAATCTTGAATTATTCCGTCTTCAATCAGCCAGTCGATTTCGTTAAAAAATTCATTTTGAATTTTAACCGGGTCGTTTTCGGAAATACTGCCCGAGCGGTTAGCACTTGTAGTAAGAATTTTAAAAGGAATTGTTTTTAGAAGTTCTAAGAGCATTTTATGGTTTGGTATTCTTATGCCTATGGTTTCAAATTTAAACGCAGATATTTGCGGGTTTGTTTTTGCGGGTAAAATGGCTGTGAGAGCTCCTGGCCAGTTTTTTTTCAGAATTTGGTCGGTGTTATCATCTGTATTAAGACCCATTTTTGTAAGTTCGTTAAAATTATCTATGAACAAAATTAAAGGTTTTGCAAAATTTCTTCCTTTTATCTTATAAATTTTATCAACAGCCGATTCGTTGTTGGCGGCTGCCGCGAATCCGTATAACGTGTCTGTCGGAATAGCGGCTACAGAGCCGGTGAGCATGTCGTTGCAAAAACTTTCTAACAGCTCTTTGTCTTCAATGAGTTGTTTTATGTTAACGGTTTTCATTCGAACATTTTAACATAAATATTTCTATGTGCATAATATTTTATAAGGGTTGCGCAATGTACGAATTATCAATATAATTAACGTTGAATCAATTAAAAGGACTGCTAAATGAAGTATATATTAGTTTCTCTGTTACTGTTTATTTTGTCTCCCAGCAGTTCGGCAAACGCCTGGGGAAGCAAAGTTCATCAAAAAGCCGCATCAGATGCCTATCATATAATGCCTAAGGCTTTTAGAGAATATTTAGGGGAGAGGGTTTTGCCTAATAAAACAGTTCATCGTCCTGCTTTGAAATTGCTTATGACGGCCAGCGTCGAACCTGACAAGGTTTTAAGAGACTTTCAAAATCATATATTTCACATACAGGTTTCCTCTATGGGCAAGGCTCCATTTCATATCGAAAAGCTGATAAATGAAATAACCGATGACATAAAATCTGCGAGACCGCGCACTGAAATAATTAGAAAGCTGGGGCATGTGTCTCATTATATAAGTGATTTGGTTCAGCCTCTCCACACCGGAACTCAATTCGAGGGCAATATTGAAGAAAAGAGCTACCATTCTGCGACAGAGCGTGATGCGGATAAGTATGTTTTGACCTACGGTGTAAAATTTGATGGTTGTTTTGTCGTAAAGAGAATAAGTGCAAGAATGATTTATGAAGCTTTATGGGCAAACCAATTTTATGATAAGTTGGAATCTGCTTACACAAGTGGCGGCAGATACAAAGAAGTAAGACCTGTAATATCAACCTGTTATTCTCGGGCTGTGAACAATATAGTAGATTTATGGTACACGGCTTGGGTTAATGCCGGGGGTAAGACTTTGCCAAGTGATGAAAAGGCAAAATATTACCCACCGATAGAAAAATTTAGATTTGCGGAAAACTGACTTAGGGAGCTAATCAGATATGAAAAAATTAGTGTTTTTGTTGGTGTTAAGTATTGTTTTCGAGTGCGGCGGCATGGCTTTTGCCGACGCAAGGTCTGATTACGACAATTACGTTTCTACTTATAAAGCGTATCGCACTGCCGTAAACGAGGGACGTCCCAAGGCCGAAGTCTCAGCTCTGCTAGAGTCTTATAAGTCGGCTAAGGCAGCTTATGAAAATTCGGTTAATTTAGGTAAGCCTGAGGCAAAGGCTTATGAAGTGCCTACTTCAAGCGCTCCTTGGCGAGCAATAAGTTCCGGAGCTCCGGCAGTTTCTGCTTCTGTTTCCGGTGCTGTCGCAGACAAAGAAGAGCCCGCAGCAGAGTATTCGTCTATTGCAATTGACAGCGAGCTTAAAAAACTTGTTGATGATTTGTGGTCAGAAGAAGGTCGAAAGTCGCCTGATTCACGCATGCAGGCGTTAGTTGCTTATTTAAGTAAAAATCCGGTTGGTGAAAATGCTGATGTTGCACGTTATGAATTGGCCAAAGCTTATGAACTTTTGAAAGAAGATATTACGACCTCAACGAATCTTTTAAAGCAGATAGGAGTTTCGGGTGCCGGCGGTCGTATCGCATCTCTTGCGGCAGAACGTATTAAATATCTTGAAGCCGGGGTTAGAAACGTTGAATGGAAGCAGGCTTTAAACAATACTTACGGTGCTGTTAAAGAAAAATATGTCAGTTATGACAATTCTTCTTGGTTGGCTTTTCCTGTAAAAATCGGCAGATGGGTTGGTTATGCCGGCAAAATGTTCAGTTTTAACAAAACACAGGATGAATATGAAAAATTCATGGTTTGGTATGAAGACATGGGCGCTAAGTTTGCGCCGCCCGTAGAAATAGCTTTTGATAATTTTAAACCGGCTTATACCGGCGAAACCGGTAAAACAGAAGACAGCCTTGTGGTACTGCATTACGATAATCCGTCATCTTGGTATGCTCGTTGGAAAGTAATAAACGATGCTCGCGAAAGTATTGATTTACAATACTTTATTATGGATGACGACATTTTTGGGTATTCTTTGCTTGGCTTGATTTACAAGAAGGTATTGGAAGGCGTTAGAGTAAGAGTTCTTCTTGACGCTCGCGGAACCAAGAAATTAACCAGAAGAATATTTACCCAAGATATCCTTCAAGAAATGGGTCAGTATAAAAACGCTGAAATAAAAGTTTTTAGCCCTGTATTAGACAACTTGGCAAGTATGTTCAGTGATTTGCGTAAAATTATATCATCTAATCATGACAAAATTATTGTTGTGGATAATGAGTATTCTATAATTGGCGGAAGAAACGTTTCTAAAGATTATTATCTTGATTCAAGCGATCACTCGGGCGCATACAGGGATTGTGACGTTTTGATAAAAGACGTTACCGTTGCTAAAGAACTGAGATCTGCCTTTGAAGAAGAATTTGACGGTCTTAAAACGGAATCCGTAAGAAAAGATTTGATAAATCTTATTTCTCAAGAAGACAAATTAAATGCCGCTCACGATGCAATGGATCATTACCTTGTCGGTCAGATTCTTTCACCGAGAAGTACAGATTCTTCAAAGTATAAGAAGTTCTTGTCAGAAAATGTGAGTGAACTCAAAAACTACAAGAAATTGAGCGGTTATGCAGATTACGAATTATATGACAGAGCTGTCATGGCCCCCGTAAAAATAATTGATAAGCATTCTTTGCATGGTCCAAGAAATGATATTACCGAACAGGTCATTAAGTATATTGACGGTTCTAAGCGCGAAGTTATGATTCAGAATCCTTATGTGGTTTTAAGCGAACGTATGTTTGCTGCATTAAAACGAGCCGACAAACGTGGAATTCCTGTAATCATGCATACTAATAGCCCCGCATCTACGGACAGTCTGGCAACTCAGGCTATGTTTTATGCAGATTGGAAGAAGATTTTCGAAGAAATTCCCGGAATCAAGATCTATGTTTATACCGGCTCTAACAAGCTTCATGCCAAAAACTGGGTTTTTGACAGAAAAATTGGTGTTGTTGGTACATATAACTTAGATTACATGAGCGAACAAATAAATTCAGAGGTTGTTGCTGCTGTGAAATCCGATGAGTTTTCTAAGCAGCTCAGAACCGGTATTTTATCGGATATTTCTAAATCTGTTCAATACAAATACGGAACAAACGAAAGAGGCGAGTTTGAATCGGTTGGCCCCGATGATTATCAAGGTAAGAATTTCTGGCTTCTCAAGACTTTGTCTAAGTTTGATTTCTTGAAAATATTTATTTAAAGTGACGACTCTCGGTTCTGTAATAGATGAATTAAAACGGCGCATCGTCGACAGTAATGTCGATGATGCGCTTTTTAACGTGACTTGTATGGCAGCCGATCTTTTGGGTTGTCGCAACAGCGAAGTTTTTCTGATGCGCGATAAAGAGGTTGATTCAAGCTTTGTAGAAAAAATAGAGAAAATGGTTGAAAGAAGATGCAAAAATGAGCCTCTTCAATATATTTTAGGTGAATGGAGTTTTTTGGATTTTGATGTAATTGTCGGGCCCGAGGCCCTTATACCGCGCCCCGAAACAGAAGATGTTTTTGAAGTTGCGGCAAATCTTATTAAGAGTAATATAATCCCGGTTTTCGGCGCAGATTTTTCGTTTGCGGATGTTGGCACAGGTACGGGAGTGCTTGGCATATCGGTTGCGAGAAAATTTACCGAATCACGCGGAACACTGGTTGATATTTCTGAGAAAGCTTTGTTTTTGGCAAATAAAAACTTGAAACGTTTTCCCGGATTGGCTGACAGAGTTTTGTTAAGACAGGGCGATTTGTTGTCCGGTTTTGATTTTGAATCTTTGAACTTTGTTATTTCAAACCCGCCGTACATAGATGCTCATGATATGGGTTGTCTAATGCCCGAAGTGAGGTGTTATGAGCCACACCTGGCTTTATACGGAGGCGAAGACGGGTTAGACCTAATAAGAAAGCTGATAATTCAGTCTGCAAAAGTGTTGAAGGCGGGCGGAATTTTAATATTTGAGCACGGACATGGTCAGCAAGAAAAAATTTTAGAATTATTCAGTAGCGACGATTGGCTGATTCCTCAGGGAAAAAATGACTTAAGCGGGCGTGAAAGATACGTTTACGCACAAAAAAAAGGTTTTTTATTGCAAGATGCGTAATAATGATTATAATACCTGAATAACCAGGAGGAAAAACATGAACGAAAAACTTTTTTTGCTTTTCATCTGCTTTACTTTTTTGTTTAGCAACGCCGCCGATTGCGCTAATGCGAAGGTCTCAGAAAAAATAAACGTATTTGCGGTTGTTTCGCCTAATATTGAAGCGGCTGCGATTAAGGCTTCGGAAATATTGCATAAAGAGCAGGGTTTAGAGGCTTTTCCTTTTATGGGGTATCAGGTTCATTGCACGCTTTATATGACACAATACCCGGCTGAGGCTCGCGATAAGGTGCGGTCAAAGATTAAGCGTTTGGCAGATGGCGTGAGAGAGTTCAGGGTAAGTACGACGGGGCTAGAAATAACTTCAGGTAATTGGTTCTTTATCAATCTTGAGCGCAACAGAAATTTGCAGGCTTTGTCTGATGCGGTGGTGAAGTTGCTCTCGCCGTTGCGCGTGCCGAGCGATTTTATACCTGATTGGGCAAAGAGCATGCCGAACAAAGTTGAATATATTTCAAAATATGGCAGCCCCAATGTTTTTGATGAATTTAACCCTCATCTTACGTTAACTGCTTCAACTGACGGAGAAAAGTTGGCCAATTTTTTAGAAACTCATTTTGAAAGCGATTTTGCGCAGAATATTAGCGGTGAAATTATTGCTATCGGTTATGGAATTGCGGACAGGAACGGGCAAATTGAGAAACCGATTGAGATTTTTCCTTTAAGACATAAGTAAAAAATTAAAATCTGATTGGTTTTCTGTTAGTCTTTTTGGGTTTAGGGAGCGGGGTATTCAGGGCGGTTTTTATATCTTCAACTGTTTTCCCTGTTCCCATGCCTGTGATTATTCCGTTTTTAATGGGCCAACACCCCTGTATTCCATGGTTAACTTCGTAGTGGTCGTTGATTTTTTTTAAGAAAAGTAATAATTTGCTTCCGGTTTTAAAAGTTGGAAAATCTTCGATTCTTCCGTAAGTTTTTATTTTAAGCTTATCTCCGGTTTTTGTTTCGCCTTTTATGGGTGTTTCAACTTTTACCAGGTTTGCTATAACATTTATATCAGAAGCCATTGTTCCGACTGTTTTAATAATTTCTACGTCAGCAATCACTATTAAATCAGATGAATGAACCAAGTTAGGAAACGGCACTTCTTTTATCATTGCATAAGTCGACTGAGATGCGGCAATTAATATGAAAATTGCAGACAGGATTTTTAATCTGGCCATACTCATAGTCGAAAGCCCCTTTCTAATATATATAAATATTATAGCATAAAAAAATAAAGTGAATGATATAAACCATTCACTTTATTTTAAAGTTCAAGCTGTTATCTTATTGCTGTAAGAGTTGCAATGCTGTTTGAGGCATAGAGTTAGCTTGAGCGAGCATAGAAGTTGCTGCTTGGCTGACGATTTGATTTCTGGTGTATTCTGTCATTTCGTCTGCTATGTCGAGGTCTCTGATTCTTGATTCTGCAGCAGTAAGATTTGTGGAGCTGTTTTGCAGGTTGTTTATAGAGTATTCAAGTCTGTTTTGATATGCTCCGAGTTTTGAGCGCTGAGCTGAAACGGTGTCTAATGCCTGGTTAAGTTTTTCTAATGCATCTTCGGCACCTTCAACACTTGTAAGGTCGATTCTGTCGATTCCGAGTGCTTGTGCTGACATGTCGCCTATGGCTATTTTCATGTTTTCGCCGGCATCTGCTCCGATTTGGAACTGGGGTTTTGTGTCAACTACATGAACTCTGAAGTTTGTGTCGCCGCTTCCGTATGCTATGGTTTGAGAGATTCCGAAGTCCTGCATTGATTCTTTGCCTGTTGTGATGCCCGATATGTATGCAGCAGTCGCAACTGTAAGTATTTTGCTTCTTTCGCTTAATGGAAGAGCGTCGAAAGCTGCGTTGCCTAGAGCGTTGAATGCAGTTTCAATAGCGGCTTCGGTGCCGTTTGTTCCTACTGCAGCGCCGGTCAGAGCGGTAATGTCAGCTGCGGCAAGCCCGGTGATGCCCAATTCGGTGATTGCAGCGTTAATATTTGTTGTGTTTGCTGCTGTTGCAGGTGCACCGGTCGTTCCGTCTGTGATCCAGCTTGTCCCGTTGTCGTAGCTTGATTTAAGAGCCATAGTTACAGATGCTTTGTTGCCTGTTGCATTGTCGTTGCCTACAAGCAGAGAAGTAAATGCAAGGCTTCCGCTAACTTCATCGACTCTTACTCCGGCAGGTTTAAGATCGCTGTTAATTCTTGCAAGCCAGTCATTTATTTCTTCCAGATCGGGCTGAGTGGCATCATTGTGAAGTTGGAACGAGGCATTTACAGCGTCTGTTCCGTTGATCGAGAATAACATATCTCTGTCAGCGTAAGCGTCTTCTCGGTAGGTGCTAAATCCGCTCAAAGAGTCGGCTTTATCTTTTTCGCCGGTTACAAAGCCGTTGTAGTCGCCTTCCAATAATCCCAGTGTGTCGCCGGAAACGTTATCAAGTGCGAAGCTTGAGTCTTGTTTGGGGTCGCTCGGAGAAAAGGTTAAGCGTAATTGGCCGTCTTGTATTGAAGCTTCGAATCCGTAGTCTGCGGGGCTTGAAGCAACAGCGGGTGCCATTGAGGCGGGGTCTGACAGCTGTTCGTTTACGCTTCTTGCAATGCCTTGAAGGCTCCAGTCGCCGGCCTGAAGTGTTATGCTGATAGCTCTGCTTACTGAAGGAACTACTGTTGTGTCTTCAAAGTTAATGTCAAAAGTTTCTGCAGCAGCGGGGGCTCCTGTGCCAATCCTTAAGCCATCGTTGAGGCCGCCGTTGCCGGCTATCTGTGCGGGAGACGATTCGAATTGAATGTTAACGCCTGCAATGAGACCTACAGCGGTATCGTTGCTGGTGGTAATATTTCTTGAGTTGCCGAATTCATCTTTGATATTTGCAGAAATCATGTTGTTTACTGCTTTGCGGGTAACAGAGAAACCTAATGCGTCAACAACGCTTTGAGATGCGGCGATTGAGAATATACCGTTTTCGCCCACGATTCCGGAATTAACCTGTATATAACCGCCATCTCCGACAACACCTGTAGCGTTTTCTGTGATAACGCTCGCAGCAGAGTTAGAAATTCCGAGACCGCTCGCTGAACCGATTGCTTGCTGAAGTTCTGCGGCAAGTTCGTTGAGTGACATTTGTCCGTCGAGAATTACAGATGCGGTTTCCGCGTTTCCGTTAATGGTCAATGTTTGTGTCGTTGAAAGAGCAAACACGCCGTCGGCATCATAAAATTCACTGATGTCTTGAAGTCTTGTGGAACCGGTTGCTAATTCGCCTGTGTTTTTATTTGTGAAAATTTGAGTTCTTTGAACCTGTGATATACCTCCGCTTACTGTTGTTAGGCTTACCTGAAAATCGCCTGAACCTGAAGCATTCCCGGTAACAATTGCATTTGCAGAATGAGTGCTGGTTGTAACAAGTGCAGATTGGTTACCGTTCAAGAGTTTTTTGGTGTTGAATTCGGTTGAACTCGAAATTGCATTGATCTGTTCGCGAAGATCGTCAACTTCACCTTGGATTTCGAGACGGTCATTGCTTGTGAGAGTATCGTTAGCTGACTGAAGGGCAAGCTCGCGCATTCTTTGAATAATGCTTTGAGTTTCTGTAAGAGCGCCTTCGGCAGTTTGAATCATTGAAATGCCGTCTTGAGCGTTCAAAACCGCTCTGTCAAGGCCTCTGATCTGCCTTCGCATTTTTTCGCTGATGGCAAGGCCGGCAGCGTCGTCAGCGGCAGAGTTAATCCTAAGACCTGAACTGAGTTTGGTGATAGAAGCTTCCAGTCTTGTGCTGGCGTTTTTAAGGTTAGCATAGGTCGAAATGGAAAGAACATTCTGATTGATTCTAAGCGACATAGTAAATTCCTCCTTGAATTTATGTCAAAGGCACTTCCTTGTGCCAGTCTCCTTATTCGAATCAGGCCGCTTGTTTTTTGCAAACAATTTAACCTGATCTCGCTTGTGCTATTATACCTATCGCCATTTTTGTTTGTTTTTGTTTGGCCGAAATTGAGTGATTAAAGTTTGTTTTTGTTTGTTTTCTTTTATTTTCTTTGTTTTAAGGTATAAAATGTCTTATTTTCTTTTTTTTTATCATTTTATTAAAAATTATCAGATTATAAAAAAAGCCCCCGAATTGGGGGCTTAAACATTATTTTTTTCTTCCGGCTTTTTTTGAAGGTGCCCAGGGGGCGGATTTATTCTTTTTAAAGTCGGCTCTAGAAGGCGCTTGCACTTCTTTTGCTTTCTTTTTTAGGCCCTTTCGGTCTGCATCTTCGGTGATTTTTATTTCTACTTTTTGATGTCTGCTTCTTTGGTCTCTGTTATCCGCATCTTCATGTCTTTTTTTTGCGGGTTTTGCTTTATTAAAACGTTTTTTTGTGTTTTCGTTTGTTTGTTCTTGTTTTGCATAGCCGCTCTTTTTTGAAGATACTTCAAAATAAGGAGCTGTAAAAGGCGCTTTTCTTTTTTCTAAAAACTCTTCAACAATAGCGTCATTCTTTTTATTTACAGGGCAGTCATTAAAGTCATATGCCTTTTTATATCCACCTTCGCAAAGTTTTTCTATGTCTATAGATTTAGCGTTATCGGCGGGTTTTCTGTTATTGTTCGTTTTGGTGTCAAGACTGATTTGCATTTGCCTTCGGCATATCCAAGCAGTTTTGAGCTTTTCAATCAATTCGTTTGGCATGCCTTCGGGCAAATCTAACAAGCTGAATTCTTCAAAAAGTTTGATTTTGCCTATGTATTTGCTTGCCATTCCGGTTTCGCCGGCAACTGCTCCGACGATATGCGCAGGTTGAACTCCGTGCATTCTTCCTACTTCGATTCTGTAGGTTTCCATACCTTCTTCTTTTTCGTTGTCTCTTCTTCTGTGGGCGCCATTAGGCACTTTGTCGGGTGTGAAAGAAGATAATACGGTTTTTTCAGCTTTGAGAGGCTTTCTGTCTTTAACCTGCAGCGGGTTATCGGCTTGCAGCATTTTTACGAGAGCGGCTGCCGCGTCAATCGGGTCTACCGATGATTCTTCGCAAAACTCGGCAATAAGATTTTTAAAGTAATTTAACTCTTTGCCTTCTATGGTTTGCGCAATTTTTTGTTTGAATTTATTAACTCTTCCGCGGCTAATTTCCTCGGCAGTCGGCATTTGCATCGGCTCAATTCTTTGTCTTGTAATTCGTTCGGCCATTTTAAGCCATCTCATTTCGCGAGTGCTTACAAAAATTATTGCTTCTCCGCTTCTGCCGGCTCTGCCGGTTCTGCCTATGCGATGTACATAGCTTTCGACATCTTGCGGCAAGTCATAGTTAACTACGTGTGTAATTCTGTCTACGTCAAGACCGCGCGCTGCTACGTCGGTTGCTACCACTACGTTAATTTTGCCCGATTTAAGCTGATCAATTATTCTTTCGCGATGATTTTGAGGTATGTCGCCGTTAAGAGCTATGGCTGAAAAACCTCTGTCAGAAAGTTGTTCAGCTATTTCTAGGGTGTCAACTTTTCGAGCGGCAAAAACCAACATGGCATCGTAAGGTTCTACTTCGAGCAATCTTGCTAAAGCATCAACTTTTTGCAATCCGGTAACCTGCCAAAATCTTTGTCTGGTTGATTCAACGGTAGCTGTTTTAAGTCTGATGGTAATTTCTTCGGGATTATTCAAAAAGCGTCTTGAGATTTCTCTTATCGCGTTCGGCACGGTAGCCGAGAAAAGCGCTATTTGCCTTTTTTCGGGGGCTCTTTCAAGAACCCATTCAACGTCTTCTTTGAAGCCCATATTAAGCATTTCATCCGCTTCATCTAAGACTAAAATTTTAATAGCTCCCAAGCAGAGGGTGCCTCTGTTTATGTGGTCCATCACTCGGCCCGGTGTTCCGACTACTACGTGTACACCTTTAAATAGTGCTCTGAGTTGAATTCCGTAGTCTTGGCCGCCATATATTGCAAGCGTTTTGAGGCCTGCCATGTGCGCCGAGTATTTTTTGAATGATTCGCAAACCTGTATGGCAAGCTCTCTTGTGGGCGTCAGTATGAGCGCTTGCGGTTCGTTGATATTAATATTAATACTGTCTAATATGGGAAGGGCGAAGGCGGCAGTTTTTCCTGTGCCCGTTTGTGCCTGCCCTACGACATCTTTGCCCGACATAAGAACGGGTATCACGCCTGATTGTATCGGAGTCGGTTCAATGTAGCCTGAGTCAGCCAAGGAATGTAATAAGGGCTTAGAGAGGCCCAGAGAATCAAAACCGGAGATCTGTTCAATTTCAAAAGTCATTGTTTTTCTTTCATCAAAATAGTGGGTAAAATGTCATAACAAGTCAGACAAAAAACAAAACATCATCGGCGTGAATAACCGCATTTGCAGATTTTTTTCTTTTCAAGCTTACGACCGCATTCGGGACAGTACTTACTGGTTTTTTCGGCAACTGCAATCAGTGCTTTTGCTTTTTCCAGAAAAGCTTTTTCTTGGTTATTGTCAGCCGCCTTTAAAACGCTTAAACTCGTTTTGTTCAGCTCACAATATTTTTCCGCATAATCATCATTTTCTTTGATGTAAGCATCGAAAGCTTCTTTAACAGACATATTTTGACGCCACAAATGTTCGTATGGGTAAAACGGCTCTTCTTCAAGCTTTTCTTCACATAAAGCAATAAATTCGTCTTCCCATTTGTCAAAATTTTCGCGTTTCATATTACCGTCCTTGTATGCGGATTCTTATTATAACACATTTTGAATAATATTTCGAGTTATTTAAGCATTGTTTGCTTAAGAATAAGTTCTTTGCTTGTACATTTTTATAAAACGTGATACTTTTTAATCGAATATTTCGGAGGTACGAAACTTATGCTAGAAAATCAGACTACATCGAATAAAATAGATCCAACCGCAGAAGAATTGAAAGCACTCGCCAATATCAAAGACATTCACAAGAAAATAATGTCAGAAATCGGCAAAGTATTTATCGGACAAACAAAAGTAGTAGAACAAGTTTTATACGCATTGTTAGCCGGCGGGCACGTCTTGCTTATAGGTGTTCCCGGGCTCGGTAAAACGCTTTTGGTTAACAGTTTGGCACGACTTCTGAATCTGTTTTTTAAAAGAGTTCAGTTTACTCCCGACCTTATGCCTACCGACATTATAGGCACCGAAATAATCGAAGAAAACACCAAAACCGGCGAACGCGCTTTCAGATTTGTTAAAGGACCCTTATTTACTCAAATTCTGCTTGCCGACGAAATCAACAGAACTCCTCCGAAAACTCAGGCAGCTCTTTTGCAAGCCATGCAAGAACGTAAGATCACAAGCGGAAACGTTACTTACGATTTAGAGGAACCATTCTTCGTGCTTGCAACCCAGAATCCAATTGAACAAGAAGGCACTTACCCTCTTCCCGAAGCTCAACTTGACCGTTTTATGTTTAACGTAAAAATGGAATACCCGCCCGTCGAAGAAGAAGTGCAAATGGTGCGTTTCACAACCGGCAAGGGTCTTGAAGACCTTTCTCCGGTCGTAACAAACGAGCAGATAACCGAAATTCAAAAAGTGGTAAGAAGCGTTCCGGTCTCTGAAAGAGTCATCAGATACGCCGTTTCTATTGCAGAGGCCACAAGACCGGGCCGGGAAAAAAGCTTTGATTATGTTAATGACTATGTAACTTGGGGCGCAGGCCCGAGAGCGAGTCAGTATCTCGTATTGGGAGCAAAAGCAAGAGCAGTATTGCAGGGAAGATTCTACGCTGCTTGCGAAGACATCAGAGCGCTTGCTCATTCGGTGCTTCGTCACAGAATAATGCTGAACTTTACAGCCGAAGCCGAAGGAATAACAACCGACGAAATAATTAACAGAATTATTAAATCAATACCCGAACCGAAAAATTAAAGACAGTATGAGCAAAAGCGGAAGCATATCAAAATATCTTGACCCCGAGCTGCTTGCCAAACTTTCAGCAATGGAAGTTAAGTCAAGAGCCGCCGTCGAAGGAATGATCGAAGGGCTGCATAAGAGCCCTGTAAAAGGCTTTAATGTAGAATTTTCTGAGTATAGGCAATATGTGCCCGGAGACTCCTTGCGTGATATAGACTGGAAAGTATACGCAAGAACAGATAAATATTACATAAAAGAGCACGAAGAAGAAACCAATCTGTCGGGATACGTAATAATGGATACAAGCGGCTCTATGTCGTATAAAGGGAGCGGCAAGACATCAAAACTTGACTACGCAGCCACCCTGGCGGCTTCTCTGTCGTATCTCATGCTCAGACAGCAAGATTCTGTAGGTCTTGTAACCTTTGCAGAAGGTGTTCGCAGAATTATCAGGCCAAAAACCGGAATGCCTCATTTAAAGGTTATTTGCAATGAATTAGAAATGACCAAACCCGAAAACACAACCAGCATAGGCGAAAGTCTTGATGCAGTGGGGCAAATAATGAGAAAACGCGGTGTGTTTATAATTTTTTCCGATCTTATGGACAACGCAGAATTGGTAATTAGTAAACTGCGTCAGCTTAAAAAGCGAAGGCATGAGATAGTTTTGTATCACGTGCTCGACCGCGACGAAATAAGTTTTCCTTTTGACGACACAACAGTTTTTAAAGATCTAGAAGACAAAAGCGAAATTATCACCGACGCGTTTACTCTTAAACACGAGTATTTAAGGCGCATACGCCACATGGTCAATACTTATAAATCTGCTTTAAGAAAATCAGGAATAGACTATTTGCTGGCAGATACTTCTATCTCTCCTGAAATAAATCTGAGAAGCTTTTTCACGCGCCGACAGTCTTATAACCTTTGGGGTGACAGGTAATGACATTTATATCACCGTGGTTTTTATTGGGTTTATTGGGAATAGCTATTCCCGTATACCTGCATCTTTATTACAGAAAAACACCGGTACAAAAAGAATTTCCGTCTTTGAGGCTTATAAAATTATCCGTAGAATTCGTTGCGCGCAGAAAAAAAATACGCAACATAATTTTAATGACTTTGCGAATTTTAACCGTAGTTTTGGTTGTAATGGCCATGGCTAGACCGTTTTTGGGAAGCAGCGCTTCAGCTGCGGCTGATGCTCAAGCGCCCTCGGCTTTTGTTGTTTTATTAGACAATTCAATGTCTATGAGTAGCGTCGATAAGGGCATATCAGCTTTTAACAGCGCTCGAAGCAAGGCATTGGAATTAATCGATCAAATGACAGAAAACGACAGAGCCACAGTAGGTTTCGTGAACGAACCGGGCCGATTAGGCTATTCCCAACTTACATGGGACAAAGAGGCACTCAAAAAAATCATTTCCGATTCTAAAATCAGTGCGGGCGGAACCGATTTGGCCTCTTCATTATTGCCTGCATTAAAGCTGCTTTCTCCTTTAAAAACGCATAAAAAAGCGGTGTTTTTGATAACCGATATGACAGAGTCTTCATGGAGACCCTTTTTAGAGCGATATGACATAGCCGAGACAGATAAAAGTATTGATTTAATTGTGGTGCCGATGGGGGCGCAAGCGGTCGATAATACCGCAGTTACAGATTTGAGGGTGGAATCGCCGATAGTTATGACGGGCAAAAAAACGCTCGTGAAGGCGCAAATTGCTAACTATTCGAAGCAGGCGAAAAAAATCAGAGCGGTATTTGCGATTAATGGCGAAAGAAAATCGGAGCGAGATCTCGAAGTTGAAGCTAATTCAGAGAAAGAAACCGATTTTGAAGTGGTTTTCGCTCAATCGGGCATGAACCGCATCGCACTGAGTATAAACAGCGATGCTTTGCCGGCCGATAACGAAAGACACGCTGCATTAAGGGTGTTTGACCCGTGCAAAATACTGATTGTAAAGCCTGAAAATGTGCCGGGAGCACCTGAAAATAAAGAAGATTTATTTGTGAAATTCGCGCTTAACCCGCTTGCAAAAAGTAAAGACAATAGTTTTATCACAGAATCAAGAAGTGCGAATGAACTGAATAACGTCGATTTTAAGCGTTATGCGGCACTGATACTGATAAATCAGCGCCATTTAAGCGCAGATGTTCTCAAACGACTTTCAGAATATCTGATGGGCGGCGGCAATTTAATTACATTCTTAGGCGACAGGACAGAGCCGGAATGGTATAACGAGAATTTGACCGACAACTTAGGAAGCTCTTATTTGTTGCCGGCACGGCTGTTTAAAAGGGTGGGGAATGCTGTCAGTAAAAGTGTTTATTACCGCTTAACAGATTTGGATCTCGGACATCCCGCGTTTAATATTTTTGAAAAAGAAGAAAACGGCGATCCGAGCCGGGCAAGAATTTATGAGTTTTTTCAGGTTAAGCCAAATTCTTCTGCCATAGTTTTGTGCCGTATGAGTCACGGTTTTCCCGGTATTGTCGAAGAAAAGAGAGGGGCCGGCAAATCATTGTTAGTAACCTTCTCGGCGGACACTAAATGGACAAACTGGCCTGTAAGGCCTACTTGGCTGCCGTTTTTGCACCAAACTCTAATTTCTATGATTACTTCAAAAGAGGCGACAGTTAAAAATATTAAGTCCGGCATGCCCGTTTCAATAACGCTGATGCAAAAAGATGCGGGTAAACTGAAGATTGTGCTGCCTGACGAAACTGAAATAAGTCCTTCTTCTAATAACGGGCATAAGGGTGTTTTGCATCTAACGGTCACAAATACCGAACAGGCCGGTTACTACGAAATAGTTTCAGATAGGCTGGGTGTGTTAACAGCATTTGCGGTAAATCCTCCCGCGGCTGAAAGTAGGCTTGAAAAAATAAATATGCGAGAGATTCCGCGATTTATTCCTCTTAAAGACGAACCGGGTAAAAGAACCGTAAAAGATAAGGTTTCTGTTTTGAGAAACGGCTACGATTTAAGCGGAATTTCTTTGATTATGCTTGTTTTATTGGCCATTGCCGAGAATTTCTTGGCTAATAAGCCGGCAAAGAAAAGGACAGAATAATTATGGCGGCAATATTAAAATTATTGGGCTTAAATCCGGCCCCCATAAACGAAATTGATTCTTTGGCGCTTAATTTTTCATGGAACTTTGCGGGTTTCGTGCTGGCGCTTTTGGTTATAATGCCCGCAATCTATTTCGGTTACAGGTTTGAGGGTAAAAATACAGAAAAAAACAAGCGTCGAATTCTTTTGGGCATCAGATTGTTTTGGATGTTTTTGCTCGCGCTTGTTGTTGCCGGGCCTTCTTTTGTAGTTTCGGGGCTTGTTCCCGAAAAAGATAAAATAGCGGTTGTCTTGGACACTTCAAAAAGCATGAGTATTAAAACAGCTAAGGAATCGGGCGAAACAAGATTTGATATGATGAAAAACCTTTTTAAAAGAGGATTTTTGAAAGATATAGAAGAGAAAACCGGTGTGTATCCTAATGTTTTCACTTTTTCGGAAAATGTTTCTCCGGTTACAAAACACGAGACAGATAACTTTATGTTTGAAGCCGACGGAAGCAACACCGACATTAGTCGGGCAATAAAAAACGTTTCGGGAAATCTTGGCGAGTCGGGTCTGATAGGCATTGTTATGCTGACAGACGGGGTTCATACAACGGGGGAGAATCCTCTTGTTTCTGTTAACAATCTGAGAACACCCCTGTATTTTGTCGTGCCGAAAGACGGCGCGGACAGCGCAGATATTTCGATCAGTTTGATTAACCCCCCTTCACTAGGTTACTTAAATTCCGGTGTGAGAATCAGAGGTGAAGTAAAGGCATACGGCATTTCGTCGCCGGGCGTTAAAGTTGAGGTTTTGCGTGACGGCAATCGCATAGAAACTATAGACGCGGTATTTAAAGAACAAAAAGCGGAATTTGTTTATAACATTGCCTGCGATAAAGAAGGCAGTTTCAGATATGAATTTAATGTTGCATCCCATGAAAATGAGTTAACAAGCGACAACAACAGTGCCGGATTTTTGCTTAAAGTGGTTAAAGAAAGATTAAATGTTATGGCTTTGTTCGGAAAACCTTCTTGGGATGCCAAATTTATTGGCAACGCGGTTATGACGGACCCGAATGCGCATTTTACTTTATGGACAAAGGTTTTTGATAACAGGTGGATATGTTCTCAAGATATGAACCCGCAACCTGCTGTCTCTAAGCTTGATTTAAAAGACCGCCTCAAAGATGCGGATGTTTTGATATTGTCTGATTTTGAATATATTGACCTTAAAAACTACGAAAAAGAAATTGTAAGCCGGGTTGAGTCAGGTCGTATGGGCTTATATATAATGGCTTCTGACAGAACTTTTACACATCTTGGCTATGGGAAAAGCGAGATAGAGAATCTTTTGCCGGTAAACATTTCAACAGAACTTTTGCATAAAAAGAACGGCAACCCGCTGCTTCCTACAAGAGACACGGAATACAATTTTTTACGAATTATCGATGACCCTATTCAGAATGAAGAATTCTATGCAAAGCTGCCGAAATTCGAGGGTCTTGTTGAGTATGCCGGGGTTAAAGCCGGGGCCGAAGTTTTGTTGTCTTCTTCTGTTAAGGGAAGTGTCGATATGCTGCCTTTTATGCTTAAGACGACGTTTGGTCGAGGCAATGTGATTCTTAGCACAGGGGGCCCCTTGTGGCCAATGGGATTCAGGCTTGTTTCATCAAACTACGGTTTTGCTCCGTATTCAGCTTTAATGCTCAATATGTTTAAATTGCTGGCCAATAGGCGTGAAGATGCTTTAGTCAGCATAGATGTGTCATCTACAAGAGGTTATATCGGCAAAGCTTTGCTGATTAAAGTTTGGGTCTCTGACGGCAGGCGCGAACTCTTGTCTAATGCGCAAGTGGCTTTGTCCGTAAAAGACGAAAAGGGCAATCAGTCAATTTTGCCTTGTGTGGAGACAGGCGAAAAGGGTTGTTATGAAGCTTCTTTTGTTCCTTCAACAAAAGGAATACATATTTTAGAGGCCGAGGCAAAATACAGAGGAAAAGAGCTTGGCAAAGGGCAAGCAGAGGTATTGGCCGAAGTTGCCACTGCAGAGTTTGATAATCCCGCGGTAAATTTTGCGCAGTTAGAGCGTTTGGCTTCAGAGACGGGCGGTATTTGCGTGCCCGAAAGCGAGGCGGACAAAATAATTGCTTCTCTAAACAAGGTTTCAGGCAATAAGGTTGAAACAAAGAGTTTAGATTTAAGAAACAGCTGGTTATTATTGGTTCTGCTTTTACTGTTGCCTGCCGCAGAATGGTATATCAGGCGCAAGGGAGGGTTAAGCTGATGAAAAAGAATTATTCAATAGGCGTTTTGCTGTTCGCAATTCTCTTATTTCCAGCATTTTGCTTTGCAGCCGGCTGGGATACTCTCAGCGTCCCGCGTCTAAAATATGATGGCGGCGGCGATTGGTATACCGGCCCCACGTCGATGATAAACCTCATGAAAGAAGTAAACAGAAGGCTAAAACTTTTGACTCAGGCTGAAAATATTGCCGTTTCAATTTCCGATCCGGAGTTGTTCCGCTATCCGATGCTCTATTTGACAGGGCACGGCCATGTGAAAATAAAAGACCAAGATATCAATACTCTGGCAAACTATTTGAATAACGGCGGCTTTTTGTGGGTAAA
>Ga0265293_10005350_pt1 | contig 21546 bp, 18 predicted proteins | sample Munlanlewell138R_FD_192505 | JGI IMG/M metagenome (GOLD analysis project Ga0265293, IMG submission 192505) | Leachate microbial communities from a municipal landfill in Southern Ontario, Canada - Leachate well 138R | ecosystem: Engineered > Solid waste > Landfill > Unclassified | place: Canada... | reverse complement strand
CGACGGCGATTTTGAATAGGAGGATTTGGGCTTCATCTTCGTTCCTTCGTCACTACGACGAAGCCCAAATCCTCCTTAAATCACAACCTCAAATCTGTGCCATTGGTGCTGACGGCGGACACCCCCCGGCTCGATGCGGGTGATGAGGTTAGAGGTCATATCGATCCCCCCAAGGTTCCAGCGCGCTGACCGGGTAAATCTGCACACTGCCACGCTCGTGCACGCTTTCGACCGCGTAGCCTTCGCGTGTCAGAGCGGTGCGATAGAAGCCCACGACGCGCCCATGCCACGACGATCCTGATTTCTTGCGGACCAGATCGCCCATCTTGTAGGTCCATCCTTCCGGCGGCAGGAGGCCATAGTCGAGGCTCATCACACCCGCCTCCACGTAAACCCGCCGCCCGTCAGCACGTCGGGGACGGTCTGGACCGGAGCAACCGGCACTCCGCCCATCAGCGCCATGCCTTGCTCCCACCGCCCGACGCGGAAATGCGCGGATGCGAGGGCAGCGCGGCGCTTGGCAGGCTCGACGGCACCCGCATTCGCCACCAGCTTCGCTAGGAAGATCAGCTCTGGCTGATCGTGGCCATCCTCTTCGTAGATCAGGTCAGCACTTTCGGGCGTCCGGTCCCGCCGGGAATATGGCATCTCTTCCCAGTTGATGAGTTCTTGCGCCACGATCCAGTCATCGGCCGCCGGCTCACCGCTGATCGGCCGAAAGCCTGCCTCAAGGATCGGCGCGGCGGCTTGCAGCATCCATGTCGTGATCGCCGTGCTCTGCATGACGATGGGGCGGTTCGGCCATATGGCCTTCCACCAGTTGGTGTAGATGATCTGGGCTTGGGTAGGGGTCATTGGTTGAGTTCCTTATCCAAAGAGATACGCGAGGCTGGCCACGAAGGCGCAGACTCCACTCGCGACGAAGAGTCGAGGTGTGTTGGGCGAATAATCAGCGCCGCTAATAATGGCTGCCATGAGCAGAAAGACCGCCCAGAGACACATGAGGAAGGTCAGCTTGTCGAGGAAGTCCATCAGCGTGCCTCCCGCTCAAGCTGGGCGCGGACGGCGAGGCCGAGATCATCCGTATTGAAATACAGGTCGCCAAACGGCGACCCGTGCGAATAGGTGCCAACGCCGAGACGCTCGAGCGAACGGGCTGTTCGGTATTCGGCGCCGCATATTTGCACGCCGATGGCGCAATCATCCCTGCCGAACCCACCCGGCTCGCTGGCCAACACCAGACGCCGCTGCGCAGGCGAAAGCTCCGCCGCGATCCGGGAGGGGTCAGGCGGGGGAAGGTTCGGGACTATTTCGGGACTTTCGTTGCCGGTTCCCGCCTTGTTCCGCCGCTCAATGCCGCGAATGGCACTTTCTGCTTGCCCCTCAACCGCCGAAAACCTACGGGGTTCGGCCAGTCGGGGAGTAGCGCAGCCTGGTAGCGCATCTGCTTTGGGAGCAGAGGGTCGCAGGTTCGAATCCTGTCTCCCCGACCATATTTTCAAGCATTTAGACACTACCTCCCAGGTTCGTTTTACAGGGGTTTTACACGGAAACCTTGGCGAGCCGCTCCGCGATGGCCACGACAACCCTCGCCCGTTCGACATATTTTGCCCGGATCGCAGCCACGTCTTTCGTATCCCATCCAAGGATGTTGGCGATCTCCTGATCCGTCCGACCGGCAATCACACATCGCGTGGCGAACCTGCCACGGAGGTCATGCAGGGTGGTGGCCGGCCCGGGCCGGAAGAAGCGGTCGAGAAACCGCCGGAACGGCAAGCGGATCGCGGGCGGCAACCGCCTCGCCGATCAGCAGCAGGGTCGGATCGTCATCGCTGATCGTGGCCACCAGAAAGGCCAGGGCCGCAAGCTTGCCCCGGATCAGCCTTTCGTTGGGAAGCGACACATTGACCGCGACCAGTATGGGCGTTTCGGGATCGCGGCCCACGGCGATCAGCGAGCGGCTGATCTCGCTCGCCGCTGCCCGTCCCATATAGATGCCGAGCGTCGCGCCGGGATGCGCCAGCCCTTCCCAGTCCAGCGCGAGCGGCTCGCCCTCTCTCACATGCGCCGTCACCAGCGTCAGGCTGCGCGCAATGCCGCGTAGGGTAAGCGAGGCCGATCCGCTGGCCGCCGCCGCGCTCGCCGCGGTTATTCCGGGGCAGACGCGGACACGAACGCCCGCCTTCTCCAGATGCGCCATCTCTTCGGCCGACCGTCCGAAGACCGAAGGGTCGCCGCCCTTCAGGCGGACCACTCGCCTGCCGCCGAGAGCAGCCGCGAGCAGCAGGTCGTTGATGCCCTCCTGAGGCTTGCTGTGACGGCCGGAGCGTTTGCCGACGCTGACCAGTTCCACTCCGGCGGGAACCAGCCCGAGTATCTCCGGCCCGACCAGCGCATCGTGGAAAACGATGTCCGCCTGCGCGATCAGCCTTTCCGCCTTGCGCGTAAGCAGTTCAGGGTCGCCCGGCCCGGCGCCCACCAGCCAGACCTCGCCGGGATTGAAGGATTTGCGCGCATCCATCGGCAAACTCCGCATCAGGCCGCGCGCGCCGCGGGCTTGCCGGGGATGACGCCTTCGTCCACGAGTTGCTTCGCGGCGATTGCGTAGAGGTCCGGCCGATAAACCGATTTCGCGGTATCGAAATACCACTGGTCGGGATGGTCCTCGGCGATCTGGCCCCAGCGGCGCATCTGCGTGAGATACCAGACGGCATCGGAATAGAAGGGATAGCCCGCGTGCTTCTCGAAGAAGATGTTGAACCCGGGTGCGTCGCGCGTGTCGCCCGGCTCGAAAGTGAACTTGCCGGTCATCGAGGCGGCGAGAACGCTTTCGTCGGCGCCCACATAGTTGGGCCGGGAAAGGATGCTGACCGCCTCGGCGCGGTTCATGCCGCCTTCGGCATCGAGCCACTGCTGCGCCTTGATGATCGCTCGCAGCAGCGCGGTGACGGTCCTAGGATACTTCTCCGCGAAATCCTTGCGCAGGCCGAGCACTTTCTCGGGGTTGTCGCGCCAGACCTGATCGTCGGTGACGACAGGAACGCCGATTTTCTTCCTGACCGCCGCCTGGTTCCAGGGTTCGCCCACCGAATAGCCGTCGATCGTCCCGGCCTCCAGCGTGGCGGGCATCTGCGGCGGCGGGGTGACCGAGATCTGGATGTCGGCCGCGACGTTGCCGCCGACATCGCCGGGCAGGTAATAGCCGGGATTGAGGTCGCCGGCGGCCAGCCAATAACGCAGTTCGTAGTTGTGCGTGCTGACCGGAAAGACCATGCCCATCCTGAACGGCTTGCCCTGCGCCCGGTAACTCGCGACAACCGGCTTGAGCACGGAGGCGGAGATGGGGTGAATGGGCTTGCCGTCGGGCCCTTTCGGCAACGACGGTGCGATCTGCTGCCAGACCTTGCTGGAAACCGTGACGGCGTTACCGTTGAGGTCGAGGCTGAGCGGTGCGATCAGTTCGGCCCTGGTCCCCATTCCCAGAGTCGCCGCGAGTGGCTGGCCCGCCAGCATATGCGCGCCGTCAAGCTGCCCGCCGACGACGCCGTCGAGCAGAACCTTCCAGTTCGCCTGCGGCTCAAGCGCGACGTTCAGCCCTTCCTCGGCAAAAAAGCCTTTCTCCCGGGCGATCGCCAGCGGAGCCATATCGGTCAGCTTGATGAAGCCGAGCTTGAGGTTGGGCCGCTCGATGCCCTTTGCGGCGGCGATCGTGGACATCTCGCCGCCGTCCGCCGGTTTCCCGCCGCCGCAACCGGCCAGCGCCACGCCCATGAGCAGCGCCGCCATGAAACCCCGCCTGTCGAAACCTGAACCCCGAACCTTGTTCATCATGCTGCCCTCGTCGAACGGCAACGCGAAAAAGCCGCCTCGATACGATCCCTTGGGGACCAGATCGGGCGGCGCCGTTGCCACGCAATGTCACTGAAGAGCAGGTGGAAAAAGCCGCCCTTCCTTGGGTGGCACCTGTCTCTGCTCTGGCTTTCAACTAAGCGATTCGCGCGTCACCCGTAAAGGGATTTTTTGCATTGCAGCAAAATTTTTGCTCAATCGCACTTTGCAAGATAGCCCTGCAGGTCCGCCGGATCGAACACCATTCCGTCGAAGAAACTGTTTCCTTCCAGAATGATGCGTCCCTGCTGCGAACCTACCGCCGTTTTCTGCCGCAGGCTCCCTTCGACTTTCGAACTGGCCCCCGGCAGCGGCTCATCGGTGCCGATCAGTGCGGCGCGGTAGACGTCAGGCCGGAACACCCGTGCCGCCTTCGCGGCATCGGCGGAGTCGAAGCCGCCGCCTTCCCAACGCACCATCTGGGTGTAGAGCCATTCGGCCTGGCTGACCCAGGGAAAATTCGCCGCCTCGCGATACTGGAACATGAAATCGGGATAGTGGACGATCTGCCCCTCCTGTCCGTCCCCGGCACGGGCGAGCAGCAGCCGGTCCGAAATCGCCCGCTTGATTAGCGCCGCGTCCCCATCGAGATATTCGGCCCGCGCAAGGATCGCCGCGTTGGCATCCCAGTTGGCGGGATCAACGAAATGCCGCCCGGCGCGGCACATGGCGCGAATGAGACGTTCCACTTCGTCCCGCTTTTCATCGAGCATCGGCTCTCGCAGTGCCAGCACCTTTTCGACGCCGCGCCGCCAGATCTGCGCCGTCGCCAGCACGATCCGGCCGACGCCGCGTTCCACCGCCACACTGTTCCACGGCTCCCCGACGCAGATCGCATCGACTTCCCCAGCTTCCAGCGCGTCCGCGCAGAACGGCGGCGGAATCGTCGCGATCTCCACGTCGCGGCCGGGACGGATACCGCAGGCGGCCAGCCAGTAGCGCAGCATGTAGTTGTGGCTGGAATAGCGATGCACGACGCCGAAGCGCAGGGGGCGCCCCGCGCCCAGCCGTGCGGCGGCCACATCCCGCAGCGCCGCTCCGATCTCCGCCGGATCACCGAGCCGTCCGATGGGCGCGACGCGGTCGGCGAGTTCCGGGCGCATGGTCACGGCATTGCCGTTAAGCCCCAGCACGAAGGGAACCGAGAGAGGCTGCGCGGGACGGCCCCGCCCCAGAGTCGCCGCGATAGCCAGCGGCGCGATCATATGCGCGGCGTCGCTGTGGCCATAGAGCAGCCGGTCGAGCACCGTCGCCCAGCTCATATCCCTGACGAGCCGAAGCGAAAGCCCTTCCTCTTCCGCGAAACCATGTTCATGCGCCAGAATCGGCAAGCACGCGTCAACGAGCGGCAGGAAGCCGATAGTCAGTTCCAGACCCATCACTTTCCTCCCATGAGCTGGTGCGCCGTCACGATGGCGTCCGCGATGTCGGCGATGCGCTTGCCCTGGCTCATCGCGGTGCGGCGCATTTCGGCATAGACCTCGGGCTCCGGCAGGCCGCGCGTGCGCATCAGGATGCGCTTAGCCTTGTCGATAGTTTCCCGTTCGGCAAGGCGGCCATGCGCCGCCGCAAGATCGGCTTGCAGGCGTGCGAAGGCGTTGAACCGCCGCACCGCGAGGTCCATCACCGAATGGACGCGGTGTGCAGCAAGGCCGTCCACGACATAGGCGGAAACGCCCGCGTCGATCGAGGCCGCGATCGATTCGCCGTCGCTCTGATCGACGAACATGGCGATGGGACGGGCGAGTGCGCGGCTGACCGCGAAGTATTCCTCCAGCACGTCGCGCGACGGATTGCCGAGGTCCATCAGGACCACGTCCGGGTCGATCCGGCCAATTTCCGCCACCAGCCCGTGGCGCTCCGTCAGCACGAAAATCTCGCAGTTCTCCAGCGCCGCGAGGCCATCGCGGATCACTGCCGCGCGCGAGGCGCTTTCATCGACAATGGCGATGCGCATGGCCATCATGCCTACCGCGATACGGGCGAAAGGCAATGGGCCTATGCTGCAATGCAATAAACTCTTGCCTGTCCTGCCCCTGATTCGTTAGTATTCCGGCAAACGCATCCAGCCCGCAACGGCGCGGGCAGCGACCCCGCAGGCCGCGAAGGCCGGCAACCACATCAACAATCGCAAGGCAACGGCGCCATCGTCCACCCCATTCGGGGGCGGGATCGGTGGCGCTTTTTTGTTCGGAAAGGCACCCGGTGTCGAACAAGACGGTCAAAAGCGTCTGTCCCTATTGCGGCGTAGGCTGCGGCATCGTCATGGAAGTCGCAAGCAACCGGATCGTCAAGGTGACGGGGGACAAGAGCCACCCCACCAACTTCGGCCGCCTCTGCACGAAGGGAAGCAGTTGCAACATACCCGTGGCCGCCGAAGGCCGGGCAGACAAGGCTTACGCGCGGATCGGCGGCGGTGGCGATCAGGGCGCGATACCCATGGCCGAGGCGATCACTCGCACGGCGCAGGGCCTGCGCGCGATCATCGACCGGGATGGGCCGGACGCGGTATCCCTTTACGTTTCCGGCCAGATGTCCCTGGAAGCGCAATATCTCGCCAACAAGCTGTGCAAAGGCTTCATCGGCACCAACAATATCGAGAGCAATTCGCGCCTGTGCATGGCGAGCGCGGGCAGCGGCTACAAGCTGTCTATCGGCGCGGACGGCCCGCCCGGCTCCTATCAGGATTTCGATCACGCCGACCTGTTCCTCGTCATCGGCGCGAACATGGCGGACTGCCACCCCATCCTGTTCCTGCGGATGATGGACAGGGTAAAAGCAGGCGCGAAACTGATCGTCGTCGACCCCCGCCGCAACGCCACCGCCGACAAGGCGGACCTGTTCCTGCAAGTAAAACCGGGCACCGACCTCGCGCTGATGAACGGCTTGCTTCACCTGCTGGTCGAGACAGGCAAGACGGATGATGCCTTCATCGCGGAGTTCACCGAAGGCTGGGAAGCGATGCCGGATTTGCTCGCCGATTATCCCCCCGCGAAAGTGGCGCAGATGACAGGTATCTCGGAGGCCGACTTGCGCAAGGCGGCGGAGTGGATCGGCGATGCGGGCGAGTGGATGACGTGCTGGACCATGGGCCTCAACCAGAGCACGCACGGCACCTGGAACACCAACGCCATTTGCAACCTCCACCTTGCCACCGGCGCGATCTGCCACCCCGGCAGCGGTCCCTTCTCGCTCACCGGCCAGCCCAATGCCATGGGCGGGCGCGAGATGGGCTATATGGGGCCGGGCCTGCCGGGCCAGCGCGCCACGCCAAGCGAGGCCGAGCGCCATTTCGTCGAGGACGTCTGGGGCGTGCCGCGCGGCAGCCTGCGAGTCGAAGCCGGATCGGGCACAATCGCCATGTTCGAGGATATGGCGGCGGGCAGGATCAAGGCCTGCTGGATCATCTGCACCAACCCGGTCGCCAGCGTCGCCAACCGCAAGGCCGTGATCGCGGCACTGGAGGCGGCGGAACTGGTCGTGACGCAAGACGCCTATCTCGATACGGAAACCAATCGCTATGCCCACATCATCCTCCCCGGCGCGCTCTGGGCCGAGGCGGAAGGCGTGATGATAAACTCCGAGCGCAACCTGACGCTGATGCAGAAGGCCGTCGACCCGCCGGGCGATGCGATGGCGGACTGGGAGATCATTGCCCGCGTCGCTTGCGAGATGGGCTACGCGGACGCCTTCACCTACTCTTCCGCCTCTGCCGTATTCGAGGAGATCAAGCGGTTCTGGAACCCCGGAACCGGCTATGACATTCGCGGCGCGAGCCACGAGCGCCTGCGCCGGACGCCGCTGCAATGGCCCTGCCCGCCGGACGGCGATGAGGACCGGCATCCGATCCGCTATCTCAACGACGGCGTGAGCCAGACCGAACGGCTGAACGATGACGGCAGCCGTCCCCGGATCACGTTCCCCACCGAACGAGGCAAGGCCCGATTCCTGCCCCGCCCCCATATGGACCCGGCGGACATGCCGGACGAGGACTTCCCGCTGATCCTCAACACGGGCCGGCTGCAACACCAGTGGCATACTCTTACCAAGACCGGAAAAGTGCCGGCGCTCAACAAGCTCAACCCCGGCCCCTTCGTGGAAATCCATCCCGATGACGCAGAAGCGTTCGGCATCGGCGACAAGGACCGGGTCGAGGTCAGGTCGCGGCGAGGCCGCGCGGTCCTTCCCGCCGTGGTCACGGACCGGGTCCGGCCCGGCAACTGCTTCGCGCCCTTTCACTGGAACGACGTGTTCGGCGAGGATCTCGCCATCAACGCCGTGACCAGCGACGCCATCGACCCGATCTCGATGCAGCCCGAATTCAAGTTCTCCGCCGTCGCGCTGACTCGTGTGTCCGGCCCCGCCGACGCGGCGCTTTCCCGGCAAGATCAGGAGGACGCCATGGCACCGTCTCCCTCATCCGTTCCCGTATCCGCGATCGAGGCCTTCGCCCGCACGATGGGGCTGGAAACAGGGCAGCCGCCCACGATTTCCGACGAAGAACGTGTCTGGCTTGCCGGGTTCACGACCGCATTGCTCTCGCCGGAAGGACAACGGACCGGCGGAGTTCCGTTCATTCCGCAGGAGAGTCCCTTCGATCCGGCGCGGCGCCATTATGTAAACGGCCTTCTCGCCGGGCTCTTCGCCCGCGCGCCACTGCCGGATGCGGATGCCCCGCCGCCGCCCGCGTCATCCGCCACCGCCAGCAACGTGCTTCTCCTCTGGGCATCGCAGACGGGCAATGCCGAAGGTTTCGCGGAACAATGCGCCAGGGAACTGGAAGGGCCGTCGATCGCCGTCAGGCTGCTCGCCATGGATGCCGCGAAACCCGCCGATCTCGTCGAAGCCGACCACGCGCTGCTCATCACCAGCACGTTCGGCGACGGCGATCCTCCCGACAACGCAGGAGGCTTGTGGTCCGCCCTGTCGGCCAGGACCGCGCCACGTCTCGAAAACCTGCGCTATTCAGTGCTTGCTTTCGGCGATTCCAGCTACGGCCAGTTCTGCGGCTTCGGGCGCAGGCTCGATGCGCGGCTGGAAGAACTCGGCGCCGTTCGCCTCGCGCCGCGAGCCGATTGCGAGCCCGACTATGAGAAAACCGCGGCATCCTGGCTGGGTCAGATCATCACCGCGCTTCACACTCCCGATGACGGCGGTTCTCCGGCCCGGTCCGTTCCCGCGCAAGTCGCGGCCGACCGCCCCGGCCCGGCACAGGCCCCGCCGGTCCATACCCGCAAGGAGCCGTTGCGCGCCGCGCTCGCGCGCAATGTGCTGCTGAGCGGCATCGGGGCACAAAAGGAAGTCCGGCAATTCGGGTTCGACGTCGCCAGCAGCGGCCTGACTTATCGGGCCGGAGACTCTCTGGGCGTCTGGCCGGTCAACTGCCCCGCCCTCGCCGACGAGATACTGGCGCTTCTCGACCTTTCGCCGGATGCACCCGTCGCGGTGAAGGATATCGGCGAAGTGGCATTGTCGGAGGCGCTGGTGCGTCATTGGGACATCACGCGCCTCAATCGCAGCATCCTCGAACTCATCGCCGAGCGTCAGCCCGACGCAGCCTTCGCGCCCTTGCTCGATCCCGATCGCAAGGCCGAATTCGATCAATGGCTCTGGGGGCGGCAGATCGCCGATGTCCTCCATGACACGAAAGTCCGGCTGAGCCCGAAAGACCTTTCCAGAGTCATGCGGGCATTGCAGCCGCGCTTCTACTCGATCGCATCGAGCCCGCATGCGCAAACCGGAGAAGTGCAACTCACTGTCTCGGTGGTGCGCTACAACTGCCGGGGACGCAGGCGCATGGGAGTATGTTCGGCTTTCCTCGCGGACCGGAGCGAACGGCAGGACGTGGCCATCTTCCCGCAGCCCTCGCACCATTTCCATCCGCCCGCCGATCCGGCGCGCGCCCTGATAATGGTGGGGCCGGGCACGGGCATCGCGCCGTTTCGCGGCTTTTTGCATGACCGGCAGGCGACCGGAGCGAGCGGGACCAACTGGCTGTTCTTCGGCGAACAGCATGAATCGACCGGCTTCTACTATCGCGACGAGATCGACGCCTGGCGGCGCGGCGGCCATCTCGACCGCCTGAGCCTCGCCTTCTCCCGCGACCAGGCCGGAAAGCTCTATGTCCAGCACCGCATGATCGAGGAAGGGGCGGAGTTGTGGCGATGGATAGACGGCGGCGCGCATTTCTATGTCTGCGGCGACGCAAGCCGCATGGCAAAGGACGTGGATGCCGCTCTCATGCAGGTCGTGGCGAAGCACGGCGGGATGAAGCCTGACGCCGCCGCTGACTATATCGCGCAGATGCGGCAGGACCGGCGCTATGTCCGTGACGTCTATTGAGCTTCAATGGATGACTTGCGGCGATCCGGCGCGGGTGCGATTCCATTCACACGATGGCCCGCCTGGCGCACGGCGGACCATCACACGTTCGCGTGCTCAAGGTCGCCAGCACCGGCGGCGGAGCCGACAATGCGGCCGATGCCGTAGTCTCCCAGGATAGTCGTGCGCTGCATGATTCGCGTTTCGGTGGTCGGAACGCCGCAGGCGCGGTGAATGGTGCGCCAGTTGTCCCACAGCACCATGTCCTCCGCCTCCCAGCGATGGAAATAGGCGTACCGGTGGTCAGTGGTGCGGGCGACGATCTCGTCGAGCAAGGCCAATCCCTCGGGCGTGTCCATACCCTCGATGGACAGGGCGAACCAGGGAGACACGTTCAGCACTTTTCGCCCCGTCTCCGCCTGCACATAGACCATCGGGTGCGACACGCGCGGAAACTGGTCGCGCTTGGCGATGATGCGGTCGGCATTGGCGCTACGGCTGAGGACACGCTCGACTTCGGTATAGCGGCCCTTCTCCAGCCGGAAATCGCCCCAATAGATCACCCGGAGATTCTCGATCCGGTCTTTCAGCGCGCGCGGGAGGCGGTCATAGGCGGCGATCTGGTCGATGAAGCCGGTCAGACCTCCGGTCTTCGCCGGAGTGATGGCGCGCAATATGCCGCCGCGATTGATCTCCGCAAAGTAGACCAGATCCGAATGCCAAGGGTTGAAGGCACCGACGGGCCGCCCGTTCACTTCGGCTATGTTGGCATCGTCGGGCGTGAAGTTGATATCGCTGAGTTCGGGATATTCGGCATTGCAGGCAACGCCGCTGGGATGCGTGGTCAACGTGCCGAACAGGCGACTGAGCGTCATGTGGCTTTCGCGGCCGGACAATCCGCGAAAGACGATGATGCCCTTGTCGATCCAGATATCGCGAAGCCGCCGCGCGACTTCGGCGTCATCCAGATCGGCCCGCGTCAGGCCGGTGATCCGAACGCCCGGCACATGCGGGTCGCCGAGTGGCTCGATATCGAAATTCGCCATGCCCGCCTTACCTCTCTCCATTCCGGACTCTGCCGGTCCCACGATTTCAGCCGAGCGCCTGTTTCAGACAGTGGAGGCCCACGCTTCCACCTTGCCGGTGTTGTGCGAGGACACCCTGCCCTCGCTGTAATCGCCCTTCACGCCGGCGCGATACAGATGGCGGGCATGTCCGGTCGGGCACCCGCCCGCCATGTGCACGAACCGCCAATTGTCCCAGAGGACAATGTCCTCCACCTGCCATTCCTGGAAGAACTTACCGGGGGCATTGACGATATAGTTTACGACTTCTTCCAGCAGGGCCGTGCCTTCGGCCTCGTCCATGTTCTCGAAGCCTGTCGAATGGACCGGAGAAATCGCCAGGCTGTCAACGCCTGTAACCGGATGGCGCATGACGGCCGGATGCGAGACGACGGGCATGTCGGTCGCCCGGCGCTCTTCCAGACGGGCCAGCCTGTCCGGCTTGTTCACCATGCGCACGTGCCAGGGCAGGAAGCGCGCCTTATCGAAACACGGTTCGATCTGGTACATGACCCGCTTTCCCTCGACCCGTTTGCGCAGAGAAGCGGGCATGTCCGCAAGGAGCGCCACCCGGTCGATGAAGCCGGTCCTGCCGCCGTAAGGCGGCACCACTTTCGCTTGCAGCAGGCCGCCCCGATCCATCCTGGTGGTGTAGATCATGTCGATATGCCAGGGCTGCCAGTTGGCGAGTTCCTCTCCGTCCACCTCGTATATCGCGGTGCCGGCCCGGTCGGCCGGATCGTATTCCATGGTGAGAAGGTTGGGATAACCTTCCGCATGGTTCTCTTTCGCGGGATGGACCTCCAACTCGCCAAAGACGCTGGACAGTGCCAGAAAACCGGGTGCGTCGAGCGCCGTGCCGCGAAAGCGGAGCAGGCCGCGCTCGTTCCACAGCTCACGCAGTTCGCATCCCACCGCCGGATGAATCGACTCGCTGATGTCGAGGCCGATTATGTCGGCGCCAAAGGTGGGCGCCAACGGTTCCCACGTAAAGCCGGTCATGGCGGCGTTCATTCCGCCGCCTCCCGCATCGCGCGATAGCCCTCGCCCCGCACCAGTCGGCCCGGCAGCGCGCCGGTCGGCTCTCCCTCGCGATATGTGATTTCGCCCGCGACGATGGTCGCCACATAGCCTGACGCCTTCTGCTGGATGCGGCGTCCACCGGCTGGCAGGTCATGCACGGTGCGCGGCGCGAACAGAGTCAGCCGGTCCATGTCGATGACATTGATGTCTGCGCGAAGACCCACGGCGATCCGGCCGCGATCACTCAACCGCACTGCCTGCGCGGGTTTTCTCGACAACTCGGAAACCGCCCATTCCAGCGGGAACGCCCGATCGGGCGACGCATCGCGCACCCAGTGGGTCAGCACGAAAGTTGGCCAGCTCGCATCGCAGATGAAACCGTAATGCGCGCCGCCGTCGCCAAGGCCGATCACCGTATCCGGGTGCGCCATCATCTCGCGCGTCGCATCCAGCGAGCAATCCACAAAATTCGCGCCCGGCAGATAGATGATGTTCCTGCCGTCATGTTTGAGCAACAGGTCATAGAGGTAGGAATCGAGCGACTGCCCCGCCCGTTCGGCCCGCGCCGCGATCAGGTCGTCGGCCGAAGGCGCATAATTCACCGGATCGGTAAGCTCGAACATGCGGTCGGTGGATCCGGCCAGCATATTGAACATCGGCTGCGGATCGGGGACCGGCGCTTCCGCCAAGACTTTCGCCTTGAATTGGGGGTCGCGCATGATCGCCACGCGTTCCGCCAGCGGCAAGTGGCCGATACCCTTGCAGGACGGCCGCATCGCGAAGGGATGGAAGGACAGGTCCATCCCCATCAGCACGCCGACCGGGCGCGGGAATACCTGCCCGCGCACTTCCAGTCCTTCGGCGTTGGCTGCCTCGACCTGCGCCACCATGTCGCGCCACTTGGCCGGCAAATGCTGCACTTCCAGCAGCGTGAAAGAGGTCGGCCGGCCCGCCGCGCGCGCGATATTGCGGACCACGGCCATGTCCTTGTCGGCTGGCGCCTCTGCCTGGGTGATGAGCTGGAACACGCCGCAGCCTGTGTTCCTCAATCCCTTGGCCAGCGCCAGAAGCTCGGCTTCCTCAGTGAGGACACTCGGCGCAAGCTCGCCGTTCTTGAGGCGATGGCCCGATGACCGGGAGGTCGTGACACCGACAGCGCCCGCACGCACCGCTTCTTCCACCAGCCGGGTCATTTCCGCTCTGTCGGCTTCAGTCGATGCTTCATGCTTCGCGCCGCGCTCGCCCATCACATAGACGCGCACCGGCGAATGCGGCAGTTGCACTGCCACGTCTATGTCGAACGACCGCTCGGCGAGCGCATCCATATATTGCGGGAACGTCTCCCAGTTCCATGGAATGCCTTCGGCCATCACCAGTTCGGGAATGTCCTCCACACCCTCCATGACCTTGATGAGCATCTGATGATCGGCCGGACGAACGGGAGCGAAGCCAACCCCGCAGTTGCCGGTGACGACGGTGGTGACGCCGTGGTCGCTGGACGGCGCCAGCCGGTTCTCCCAGGTGACCTGGCCGTCATAATGCGTATGGATATCGACGAAGCCAGGCGTGACGATGAGGCCATCGGCATTGATCTCCTCCCGGCCGCGCCCCTTCACTTCGCCGACGGCGACAATGATGCCTTCGTCCACGGCGATGTCGCCGACAAAGGCACCATCGCCCGACCCATCGACTATGGTGCCGCCCCGCACCACCAGATCATGATCTGGTCCCATGCCGCCTCTCCATCGTTTATCGTTGCGGCCGATCTCTTGCGGCCGTTCCCGTCACCCGCCACACTGCGCCCCATCGCCGAACCAGGGCAACATCGGCGCGCGAGTCTGGACGATATGCACAGAATTTGCGACGGCGCGGCCTGGGTCGAGATGAAATCCGGGAGGATGTTGATGGCATGACAGTCGAACTGTCCGATCTTCTCTTTACGCTCCAGCCCGCAGACGTGGATATCGCCGTGCTGGACATCGGCGACGGATCCGGCGCGGCGCTGCGGTCGACGCGCCGTGTGCATATGCATTACCTCCTGCAAGGAAACGTCACGCTGGGCATGGCGGACGAGACGATCGAGCTAGGAACCGGCGACTGCGCATTAATCGCGCGCGGGATCGAATACCGGCTTTGGCGCGGCGGCGGCGGTTCGCCGCAGAAGATGGAACGGGTCAGGATCGATTCGCGCGCGGACCGGGTTCCGCGCATCGTCACTCACGCACGCGATACCGCCGCCAGCGGACTGATACTGAGCGCGCAGCTCGGGCTGGAAAGAGAGGATGCGCGAACGATCGACGCCGGAATGCCGGATATCGTCACCATGCGGGGCGCGCAAATCGGCCTTCCCACCTTTGAAAACGCGGACAAGGATATCCGTTCCCTGCCGCAAAACCTGGAGACCGCCGGCGGGCGGGCGCTTGCCTTTGGCATCATCCACCTGATCTATATCTGCATCTTCAAGGGCTTCTTTCACACCTATCATGCACCGGAGACGATCGAGCATCGCCTCAAAAATCGGCACATCGGCGTGGAGGCGGCGCTGAGGCTGATCCAACGCAAGCCGGGAAGGGACTGGACGGTGGGATCTCTCGCGGCGGAGGTGGGCATGTCACGGTCCACTTTTGCGATGGATTTTCGTGAGATGATGGGGACAACGCCGATGGCCTATGTGTCGGCCATACGGCTGGATCGCGCCCGCAGGTTGCTGCAAACGCCACCGTCGTTGGCGGTGAGCGAAGTGGCGAACCTGATGGGATACCGGTCGCATTCGGCGTTCACACGGGCCTATCGCCAGCGTTTCGGAAAGCCGCCGAAACAGTCAGCGGAAGAAGCCGGCTGATCGCCGGGCAGCGGCGCCCCCGCTGTTCTCGTCATGCCCGCACTCCGAAAACCTCGCGGCGCATCGCCGCATAATGGCGCAGCGCAATTATGCTGAGCACCAGCGCCAGCGTGGATGCAGGCAGCCCCACGGTGACGATCGACTGGCGGATCATCGTCTCATCGCGATAGAGATAATCCGTCGCCAGGGCGACAAGCGTCGGCGTCAGCCCCAGGCCGGCGAGATTTCCCACCAGCATGTATACCGCAACGGCCTGCCCTCTCATCTCATTGGGCGCAAGGTCGGTCAGCATCGGATAACTCGCGGTCGTATAGGCGCCGCTGAAAAGAGTAATCCAGGTAATCGCGGCAAATGTCAGGGCCGTATCCGCCGGAACGACAAACAGCGCATATCCGATAATGATCGGGGGATAAGCAAACCACGCCAGGCGCAGCCTGCCGTCCAGGGGACGGCGCCGCGCCAGGATGTCGGAGATGACCCCGGAAGCAGCCGATCCGCCTACGCCCGCGATCAGCAACATCATTCCGAACATCGCCCCGACTTCGCCGGGCGGAACCTTGTTGACTCGCATCAACAGCACCGCACCCCACGAAACGATCGCGTATCCCGAAATGAACTGGCAGGCCAGCGCCGCATAAACCGGTATGAATACGCTCTTGTGCGCCATGGCGTATTTCGGAAACGAGGCATGCTGCACGCCCAGATCCGCGGCGGCCTCCTGCCGTTTCGGCTCGCGGATGGTCAGGACCAGCAGCGACACGACGAGGCCAGGCAGACCAAACGCGATAAAGACGAACTGCCATGCCGCGAGGTTGCCCACCAGCGGAACGTCGATACCCCCCGCACCGAACCGTTCGATCAGCCATCCGCTGAGGACACTCGACAACGCATTGCCCAATGGGCCTCCCGCGCCCACGATGCCGGCGGCACGCCCCCGGTTGGCGCCGGTGAAATAATCCGCCAGCAGCGAGTATCCGGCCGGGGCAAGGCAGGCTTCGCCCACCCCGACACCCATGCGGGCGACGAACAGTTCGGCGAAGTTCTCGGCAAACCCGCATGCGATCGTCGCCAGGGACCAGACCAGAGTGCCGATGGCGATGATCGTCCGCCGGTTTGCCCGATCGACCAGACGCCCGATCGGCAGCCCCGCCAGCGCAAAGAACAGGGCGAAGGCCAGCCCCTGCACAAGACTGACCTGAGTGTCCGAAAGATGCAGGTCCGCTTTCAGCGAGGGGATCAGCAGAGTGATCGCCTGTCGATCGAGATAGGCGAGCGTCCACGCTATCAGCAACGTGCCGACAACATACCAGGCATAGCCGCCGACAGGTGCTTCCCGCTTCATTCTTCTTTCCCCAGCGCTTCGATGATCCTGCATTCGGCGGCGGTGCCGCGACCGCACTGCGACAGCAGGTTGCCAGGTTCATGTTGCGGGGCTTCGATGTCGGCGATCTCGCGGGTTCCATCAGCCAAATGCAATGACAGAGCCCCCTATCGGTGGACCGGCAAGCCACGGCCCCTCCACTAACCGATCGCTTCGCAGCGTGATGACGTTAGGCCATGGCGCTGACAGGCGTCAATGATGGGCGATTCCGGCGCGCATCGGCCCAGTTGAACAACCCGGAAACTCAGGCAGCATGGGCGGGTCAACCCGGCAAGGTTGCGGTCTGGCGAAGAGCTTCGCCAAGCGCGAGCGCCGCCGATGTGGCAAGGTTCATCGAGCGCACCTGCGGCCGCATGGGAATCCGCACCCGTCCATCGCAGGCGTCGGCTATCGCGGCGGGCACGCCCGCGCTTTCCTTTCCGAAGAGCAGGACATCGTCGGCCCTGAAACCAAAATCGTAGGCCGACTGGCGGCTCTTCGTAGTGAACAGCACCAGCCTTCGCGAACCGATCGCGGCCCTGAACGCGTCGAAGCCCGCATGACGCGCAACTGTGACATGATCGATATAGTCCATGGCGGCCCGCCGCACCCTTCGATCATCCCACTCGAACCCCATGGGCTCGATAAGGTCCACGGCCGCCCCCAGACAGGCGCCCAGACGCAGAACGGCGCCGACGTTTCCGGCGATTTCCGGCTCGAAGAGAGCGATACGCATCCCATGCTCATTGGCCTTGGCAAACGGACCATGCAAGGCTCGCGGAAGTCCCGCGCACAACCCCTTCAGTAGATGACGACCGAACGCACGGCCTCGCCGGAAACCATCATGTCGAAGCCATGATTGATCTGGTCCAGCGTCAGCGTGTGGCTGACGATATGGTCGAGCGAATAGTCGCCCCGGACGAACATTTCCACGAAACGGGCGACGTCCTGCCGCTTCGCGCCGCCCATCAGCGAGCCTTTCATGGTGCGCCCCGTGGAGATGTTGCCGGTCGGAATCGAAAAGTCGGATCTGTCGGGCATGAGGCCGACGCACACGGCAACGCCCCATGCGGGATTGGTGGCGGCCACCACATCGGCCATCAGGTCCGGGATGCCGACGCATTCGAAACCATAGTCCACGCCCGGAGGCGCAAGGCGCCGGATTTGCCTGACCGGCGCTTCCTCACCGCCCGCGACGATGAAATGAGTGCCTCCCGACAGGCGCGCCACCTCTTCCTTCGCGGGGTTGCGGTCAACCACGATGATCTTGTCCGCGCCCGCCAGCCGGGCGCCCTGGACCACGCTCAGCCCCACGCCGCCCGCACCGAACACCGCGACCGAGCTGCCGGGACCAACGCCGGCTGTAATCGTCGCCGCGCCGATCCCGGTCGTGACGCCACAGGCGATGCAGCATGCCTGATCGGGGCGCGCCTCTGGCGACACGCGGGTTATCATGTCCGCATGGATCACGCTGAGTTCGGCAAAGCTGCCGATCCCCATGAAAGGATGGACTGGCTGGCCATCAAGCGAGAACGGCGTTTCGTCCGACATGCGCCGCTCGGCAAAGCGGGCGCAGAAATTGGTCTTGCCCGAACGGCAGAAGTCGCACTCGCCGCAGTCGGGAACAAGGTAAGGCATGACGCGGTCGCCCGGCGCGAAATCGGTGACACCGGGACCGACCTCGACGATCTCGCCAATGCCTTCGTGACCGAGGATCGCCGGAAACTTCTGCGCGAAGGTTCCGTGCAACACATGCAGGTCGCTATGGCACAGCCCTGTCGCGATGAAGCGGACCAGAACCTGCCCCGGCCCCGGATCGGCAACCGAGACCTCGCATAGCCGCATCGGCTCATGGGGAGAGAACGCGACCGCCGCTCGCGTGATATGTGGCATCGCTCTCGTTCCTTCCCGCGCGCAGGCCGCGCGTCAACCGAGCGCGACGTTTATGACATGCGGCTGCGTATAGGCGGCAAGGCCCTCCTCCCCGCCCTCGCGGCCGACGCCCGATTGCTTCGAGCCCCCGAACGGAATATCGAAAGGCAAGTCGAGGTGCTTGTTCACCCACACCGTGCCGGAATCGATCTTCATCGCCACTTCGATTCCCCGGTCGCTGTCCTTGCTCCAGATCGTGCCGCCAAGGCCATATTCGTTGTCGTTGGCGCGCGCGATGGCATCGTCGATATCGTCATAGCGCAGCACGGGCAGGATCGGGCCGAACTGTTCCTCGCGGACGAGGCGCGCATCGTCGGGGATATCGCGCACAATGGTCGGCGCGATGAAATAGCCCTCGCGATCGAGCGGTTTGCCGCCCGCGACGATCGTGCCGTTCGCCTCGGCGTCCGCCAGAAAGCCGAGCAGTTTTTCATATTGCATACGGTTCTGCACCGGGCCGATCTCGGCACCCTGGTTGGCGCCATCGTCGACAGTGGCTTCCTCCGCCAGGCGCGCCAGTTCGGCGCAAAGATCGTCATAGATCGCCGACGGCGCATAGACTCGCTTGATGGCAAGGCAGACCTGCCCCGCGTTGACCATCGCCCCGGCGAACAGTTTCGGGGCGATTTCCTTGGCGTCCACGTCGTCAAGCACGATCGCCGCATCGTTGCCGCCCAGTTCCAGCGTGATCCGTTTCAGCGAATCGGCTCCCGCGGCGAGCACTTTCCGGCCAGTGGCAGTCGAGCCCGTGAAACTCACCTTGGCGACATCGGGGTGATTGGTCAGCGCGCCACCCAGATCGTTTGCGTCGATAATCACGTTCAACACGCCGGCGGGGAAGATATCGGCGGCAAGTTCGGCGATCTTAAGCGCGCACATGGGTGTAGTCGGCGCCGGCTTGGCCACCACGGTATTTCCGGTGATCAACGCGGGTCCGATCTTCTGCGTCACCATCAAGAACGGATAGTTCCACGGCGTAATCGCCGCGACCACGCCCAGCGGCGTGCGATGTTCGAGGATGCGGAACTTTTCGGTTTCCTGGAGCAGCCTGGCCCCGCCCCGCTGCGCCGCGTAATACCGCAACTGATAGATACCGCCGATCACTTCGCCCATCGCCTGTTTCATCGGCTTGCCCTGTTCCGTGATGAGGAGGTGGGCGATTTCCTCCTTTTGCGCCTCGATCGCGTCGGCGAGTTTCGCGATCAACGCCCCGCGCGCCTCATAATCCAGCGCGGCCCAGGCGGGACCGGCGGCCTTGGCCGCGGCGATCGCTTCTTCCAGTTGGGCGTCATCGGCGCGGGCGATAGTGGCGAAAGGCCGCCCCGTGGCGGGGTTGATGACTTCAAGCCGCGCCGCGCCATCCACCAGCACGCCATTGATAAGCATCTTGTCGTTCATGACCTACTGACCTCTCGTTCGCCACGGCGCGATTGAACATACAAATCCGCCGGTGCGGATATCCGCATTCTTCAAACACCGGCGTTTCGTTGCATCCCTTGGCGGGAAAGGCAATGGCCAGCCGATCCGCCGGATTCCCTCCCGCCAACGAACGGCGCCGCATCATCGCGCTGCTTGACGGCGCTATAGTCCCGGAATCTCCGGGAGCACGATCCCATTACGATCCGCATATTGCCGCCACGTCCCGATCAGCCGCAGGAGCACGGCAGGTTCGCGATCCGCCAGATCGGTCTGCTCGGACGGATCGGCCTCCATATCGAACAGGCGCCAGGCGCCGTTTCCGTCCCGATCTCATATCTCTGGGCGGCGGCGCTGGCGGGATTGGCCTGCGCGATGAGAACAACCGCGGCGCTGACGCAGAGCGCTGCCCGATGTGATTTGAACGGCATCTTTCCCTCCCATGGAACCCCCGACATATGCATGGGATGCATGGGCCTTCCGGTTCCGCCATGGGCAGGTCACTTTTATCGAAGGAAATTCGACATCATCAAAGGTTCGGTTTGCTCCCTTGCGATCCTGGCCGGTCTAATAGGCCGGGCACACCCCGCCATCCACATTCAGGACCGTTCCCGTCACGTATGACGAAGCGTCCGACGCCAGAAAACACACCACGTCGGCGAGTTCGTCGGTTTCGCCAACGCGGCCAAGCGGAATTCCGAATTTTTGCGCCATCGCGGCCGTGAATTCCTCATAGCTGCTGCCGTCACCGGCGGAGGCATGGGCGCGGCGCAACTGGTCGCTATGGATCACCCCGACGGCGATAGCGTTCACCAGCACATTGTGCGGACCGCCTTCTCCGGCCAGCACCTTGGTAAGCGCCATCTGGGCGGCGCGGCTGACCGACGTTGGCGCTGTCAGGGCGCGCGGTGCTTTGGCCAGCGTGTTTACGATGTTGATGATCCGTCCCCAGCGGCGCTCGATCATCCCGGGCATGACCGCGCGCGCGAAGCGAACGTTCGACATCAGCTTGAGCTCGATATCCGCTTCCCAGGCATCGTCGCTCAGGTTCAGGAAACTGTCGTGCGCGTGGCTGCCGGCATTGTTGAAGAGAATGTCGACATTTCCGACTTCCCTCACGATATCGGCGTATACAGCGGCTATCTGCGCGCTGTTGGTCACGTCGCAGACGAACGCCGCGATATCCATGCCGGAGCGTCGAGCGATTTCCCGCCGCGCAGCTTCCAGCCCCGCCTTGTCGCGCGCGACGATCACTACCCTGGCGTTGGCTTCCGCGAATTTGAGGGCAGTGGCGAAGCCCAGGCCCTTGCTGCCGCCCGTTACCAGAGCCACTCGATTTTTGAGATTCCAGTTCATGATAGCCCTCTCCCCGGTTGCACCGAAATCACCACGCGATCTCTTCCGCCGCGACGCGATGCAACTGCTTTGCGATTTTGCATGGCCGATAGCCACAATCGACGCGCGAAAATATCACATCATTGACAATTTGAGATCGGACCAATGCCGGAAACGCGCTGCCCAACTCGGCTGCAAGGGTCGGCGCATACCGATAGACAAGCTTGATGGCATCGTGACCGGCTCCGCCGGATGCGCCAGGACCATAAGGAAGCGGAAGCAGGCATCGCCAACCCGAAGCACCGCAGGGGGCATGGCCAGGACCACGCCCGCGGTTCTCTGCTTGTGTTCGAGAATGGCGCGCC
>Ga0265293_10005349_pt1 | contig 21547 bp, 19 predicted proteins | sample Munlanlewell138R_FD_192505 | JGI IMG/M metagenome (GOLD analysis project Ga0265293, IMG submission 192505) | Leachate microbial communities from a municipal landfill in Southern Ontario, Canada - Leachate well 138R | ecosystem: Engineered > Solid waste > Landfill > Unclassified | place: Canada... | reverse complement strand
AAGTGCTTTTAGTGCTTTTATTTATAGGATTTGTGCCATATATTTCAGATTTTATTCAATCTCGTACTCCAGCATCTACCCCATTACACGAAACATTGCCTCGTCAAATTGCAAACATACATACTGTATTTAACATTGTTTTTGCCATTATTATATTTCCTTTTTTAAAGCAATTTGAAAAACTCATGTATGTTTTAGTTCCTTCAAAAGAAACAGGAACAGAAATCATAACAAAAAACACACGATATATTTCAAATAAAATGCTTAGTCAACCAGCTATTGCACTGCAACTTGCAAAAGAAGAAATTGTTCGTGTAAGTAAAAAAATTCAAATAAGTCTTGAACTTATAATGCTCCCCTTTTTAGAAAACAACAAAGAGCATTTACATATGCTCGAAACCCAACGTGATGAAATTAAAGCACTTCGCGATGAAATTCGTGCATATTTGCTCAAAATTAAATTTCATGACAATTCAAAAACACAATTGCAAGAATTATTCGTAATATCGCATACACTCTCAGAATTATCACATATTAATGACGCACTCACCAAAACACTTCACCGCAGAGCCGAAAAATGGATTGAGCGAAATTATGCATTTTCAGAAGCAGAATATATCGATATAAAAAAATTTCATGCAAGTACCATACAGTTATTTACTGCATCTATGCGGTTTTTTTCCGAAAATAATATTCATGATGTATTTCGTATTAAAGACAAAGCCAACAAGCAAACGCGTATTGCTTTAGAACTTGAGAAAAAACATTTTGTGCGGCTTTTAAAACAAGAACCCCTTGAAATGATGAACTCAAAAACATATCTTGAATTAATTAATATGTTTAAAATTATTGGTAATCACGCAGTAAATATCAGTAAAGCAGACGAAATATAATGCCACACTCTATTATCACACACATAGTTAACAAAAACACTGAAAAACATTTACCTTTTGCATATAAAAATACAAAAAAATTGTGTTTTTTTGCAGTTGCGTTCTTTATTATAATTTTAATTTATACACGATGAAACATTTTTTTTACTTACTTACATTTCTCACCCCTTTCATTTTACACGCTCAAAACGTAACTGATTTTATCGTTGTAGATCAATTTGGTTACTTACCTGATGCTCAAAAAATCGCAATAATTAGATCTCCTGAAATTGGATATGATGCAGCCGAAAACTTTGTTCCCGGAAGAACATATGCTGTATGCGATGCAGCAACAAAGCGACAAGTATATAAGGGAACTCCTGTTTTGTGGAACAATGGAGAAGTTGATCCTTCGTCGGGCGATAAAGTATGGCATTTTGATTTTTCAGCATTCACAAAAGAAGGAACATACTACATTTATGATATTGGAAAACGAGTAAAATCATATGATTTTGTAATTTCAAATGATGTATATAAATCAGTGTTAAAGCATGCATTTAAAACGTTTTATTATCAACGTTCGGGATTTGAAAAACATGCAAAATTTGCTGGTGCTGGCTGGGCTGATAAGGCAAGTCATATAAAAAAGCGTCAAGACAAAGAATGTAGAGAATACGGAAAAGAAAAAGACGCATCAACAGAACGAGATGTGCATGGCGGTTGGTACGATGCAGGTGATTATAATAAATACACTAACTGGACTGCCGACTATATTGTATATTTATTGTTAGCATACGAAGAAAATCCAAAAGCATGGACAGATGATTTTGGTATTCCTGAATCAGGCAATGGCATTCCTGATATTTTAGATGAAGTAAAATTTGGTTTGGAGCATTTGCTTCGTCTCCAATTTCCAAGTGGAGCACTTATTTCTGTAGTTGGTTGTGCTTACGGCTCGCCTCCTTCTTCGGTTAAAGACCCAAGTTTATGGGGAGGTCCAAGCACCTCGTCAACACTTTCGGCAGCATACGCCTATGCATACGGAGCTAAAATATTTAAAAAAATAGATCCTGCGTTTGCTTCTACATTACAGCAATCTGCAATAAAAGCATGGGATTGGGCTAATAGAAATCCAGAGATTCTTTTTTACAATAATAGTTCCGAACATGGTACTGTGGGACTTGCAGCGGGGCAACAAGAAGTAAATGATTTAGAGCGAACCGAGAAAAAAATTCATGCAGCAATGCGTTTATTTGACCTCACGGGCGAAGATACGTATAAAACATTTTTTGAACAAAACTACATGAAAGCCAGACTTATAGCATGGGAACTTGTATTTCCATTTGGAGAGGCAAATCAAGATATGCTGCTATATTATACTTCACTTTCAAATGCAAATCCTACTATTGCATCTCACATTAAATCAATATACACAAAAGGAATTGACACAACATACAACTTGCATTGTGTTATAAATCAAAAAGACCCATACTTTGCATATCAAAAAGATTATGTATGGGGGTCTAACGGAACAAAAGCAAAACAAGGTAATATTTTTTACAACCTATTACAGTATTCTATTATGCCCGAAATACATGACACAATACGTTCAATAGCTTCGGCATACATACATTATTTACATGGACGGAATCCACTAAATATGTGTTATTTAACAAATATGAATGAGTTTGGAGCCGATAAAAGTGTTACACAATTATATCATTATTGGTTTACACATGGATGTAAAAAATGGGACGAAGCTGGCGTATCAACCTACGGACCTGCACCCGGCTTTTTAGTTGGCGGACCAAACCCTGCGTATGATTGGGACGGTTGTTGTCCAAAAAACTGTGATAGCGAAGCTAATAATGCAATGTGTTTTGAAGTTGATGTTTCGGTGTTAAAAAATCAACCTGCACAAAAATCATATTTAGATTTTAATCATGGTTGGCCCCTAAATTCATGGGCTATAAGCGAAAACAGTTGCGGGTATCAAGTGCAATATTTACGCTTATTATCAAAATTTGTACAGTAATTAATAAACACCTTTATAGATTATGTGTTTACATATAATCTATAAAGGTGTTAAAATTATAAATAACAAATAAAAATATGATGTTAGATTTTTGATGTTATTTACAGAAGCGTTCCATTTAAAAACGCCAAAGCCACCATAAAATAAATAACAATTCCCGTAACATCAACAAGAGTTGCTACAAAAGGTGCAGAAGCTGTTGCGGGGTCTAAACCTAATTTTTTAAGAATCATTGGGATAAACGAACCAGAAAGTGTTCCCCATAAAACTACACCAACTAATGAAACACCGACTGTCCATGCCATTAAATTCCAATGTTCTCCATAATCATACCAGCCCGCTAACTGCCAAATAGTAATACGAAAAAAGCCAATTGCCCCCAAAACACTCCCTAACAATATTCCTGAAAAAAATTCTTTTTTCATTACATACCACCAGTCTTTCAAAGAAATTTCTTTTAAAGCCATAGCACGAATAATGATTGTTGCAGCTTGCGAACCACTATTTCCTCCACTTGAAATAATTAATGGAATAAATAAAGCTAACACCACAGCTTTTGCAATTTCCTTATCAAAATATCCCATTGCTGTTGCAGTAAGCATTTCCCCAATAAAAAGGATAATTAACCAACCTGAACGTTTTTTTATTAATGAAAGAAATGGAGTTTTAACATACGGAAAATCCAACTCCTCCATTCCACCAAATTTATGGAAATCCTCTGAACTTTCCTCTTCGGCAACGTCCATAATATCATCAAAGGTTACTATACCAAGCAAAACTCCAGCTTCATCTACCACAGGCAAGGCAGAACGGTCGTGCTCTTTAAAAATTTGAATTGCAATTTCTTGGTCATCTTCTGCTTTTAAGGAAATAAATTTATAATTAATTAATTCATGTATTTTACTTTCAGGATTAGCTAATATTAAATCCTTTACAGGTATATAATCTATTAATCGCGAATGTTCATCAATTACATAAATAATGTTTAAAGTTTCTGATTTATGTCCAAACTCACGTAAATAATCAAATGCTTGCTTTACCGTAATATCAGGTTTAATGGCAACAAACTTTGTGGTCATCAATCGCCCAATACTTTCTTTTGGATATTTTAATAAATTATTGGCAATTCCCCTTTGTTCTGGCGAAAGGTGATTAATTAATTGTTGAGCCAATTCTTCGGGCAATTCTTCCAAAAACGAAGTTCTGTCGTCTGGTTCAATATTATTTAAAAGTTTGGCGAGTTTAAATTTTGTAATCCACCGTGAATTATCAGAAAATCCTTCAACAATTTTTTGCTGATTAGAATGAGATAACTTTTTGAAAACATCTTTTGTTTTTTGATTATCTAACAAGCGAAAAACAAGTAATCTTTCTTTTTCATTTAACAATTCAAACAATTCAACAATTTCAACAGAATCTAAATGTTCAATTTCTATTTTCAGCAACCTCCAATCTTTGCTTTCTAATAGACTTACGAATCTATCTTTCATTGCATCTACATCTTTCATAATTTCTTTTTTTATATGTTTTATTATTTTTCTGCTTTGTTAAAAGCAAAAACATACTTTTATTTCAATCACATGCAACATTGTCTTCTTATGTTAAAAAAAAAAGGCTGCTCAAAAAAATGAACAGCCTCTTCTTTTTATTATATAAAACAAAGTTGTTATTCTGTTTGATTTTCTTGCGTTGGAATTGAAATCATTTCGATTTCAAAAATAAGCGTTGAAAACGGTTCAATTTTTCCGGCCGCTTGTCCACCATACGCTAATTCTTGGGGAATATATACAATATAATGTGCCCCAGGACTCATAAGTTGTAAAGCCTCGCTAAAACCGGGTATTACCTGTGTTACACCAAACGTGGCTGGTTGTCCACGTTCATACGATGAATCAAATACAGAGCCATTTAAGAGTGTTCCTTTATAATTAATGGTTACTTGATCGGTAACAGACGGTTTAACTCCATTACCTTGTTTTAATATTTTATATTGCAATCCGCTTGAAGAAACTTTTACATCTTTATTTTTTTTATTTTCTGCTAAAAATGCCGTTCCTTCTTCTATATTTTTCCCAAATTGTTTTTTCTGTTGTTCGTGTTGCATTTGATACAAGAAAATTTGCACAATTCGTTGACTTTGTTCTAACGAAATTTTATAATCTTCTTGAAGTAATCCATCACGTAAGCCTTGTGCCAACATATTTGCCTCAACAAGAGTATCAAGTCCCCCCTGCTGCATATTTTTTGCAATATCCATTCCGAGACTATATGACACACTATCTATATATGTTTTTGGATATATTTGAGCATGAAGAAAAAATGATATGCTTGCAAAAACAACTGTAAATACTATCTTTTTCATATGTTTTTTATTTTTATGCATGTTTTTTTTAAAATAATTCACAAATGTACGAAAAAAATGTATTCCAAAACATTATTGTTCGATAAAATGGCTTTAGAATAAAAGAATATGTATATCTCACTGCATTTGAAACAACAAGTCGTAGATAAAGATATATAATAACAAAAACTAAATAAATCCCTGCCACACAATCGGAAAATTTTGAGGTAACAAAGGAGGTTTTTCAAATATTCCAAATACTGTAGAGCCACTGCCACTCATTGCTGCATATAATGCTCCATGTTTATACATGTCTTTTTTTAATGATGCTATTTGAGGATAAGATGCAAAAACTGATGTTTCAAAATCATTGTGCAGATGTAAAGACCATTCTGAAATAGGTTGTGAAATAATTGATTGTATGCCTATTGCTTGTTTTTGAGGGACAATGTGTTGAAACGCTTGAGCAGTATTTATATGAATTCCCGGATTTGCAAGTACAAGCCAATATCCTTGTAAAGAAAGAGATACATCGGTAAACTCATCGCCTCTTCCTTGTCCCACGAGAGGTTTTGCATGTAAAAAAAACGGACAATCACTCCCTAAGGAAAGAGCCATTGCATGAAGTTCTTGTGAAGAAACAGGTAAGGAGTAATAGCTAACAAGGCTTTTGAGCATGTGAGCAGCATCAGACGAACCGCCTCCCAAACCAGCACCTATAGGAATACGTTTTTGTAAAAAAATATGAATTGGAGGAATTGAAAATGTTTGATGTAACAGTTTCCATGCTTGTACACATAAATTTGATTCTGCAGTCCCATCAATTGCAATTCCACTCGATTCAAAGGTAAGTTTTGAAGATTCAATCCATTCAAGTGAATCATATAAACCAAATACTGGATAAAACAATGTTTCTATAGAATGATATCCATCGGGGCGTTTTTCAACAACACGTAAAGCAATATTAATTTTAGCAAACGGAAAACTCAGCATAATTATTCTATTTCAACATCAAACGTATCGCGTAATTTTTGTATTTTTTGGTTTATTTGCAATAAATGCGCATAGCGTTCTTCGGCTGTTATAGGTTTCTTTTTTGTTTCTTCTTCGGTTAATTCAGGAACAAACGTACGGAGTTTGATTTTTTTATTTTTTAGTTGAAACCACAACAATTCATATAATCTTGTTTCAATATCGTTCGCAAAAACAGTTGCTTGCGTAGGACTTACTAATTGCAAGCCTATTTCGTCATTTTCAAACGTTGGTACAATTTCAGAAAGTATAGAATGTAAATGAGGCTCATTTTCAAACGATTGCACACATATAGGCCACACACGTAAAACATCGTCAATAGTACTATTTTGGTTATTTTCAGATAAAGATGAAGGCGTTGTTTCTGTTGTATCTTCTGATTTTTCATCTGCAACAACTTGTTCTTTTTGAACGGTTTGTTGCTGCAATAAGTCTTTAAAAGATGTTTTTATTGTGGAATTTTCCTTTTTGGAAGCTACTGGAGTAACAGTTTTAGATTGTTGTGATGTTTGAGCAACAGCTTTTGTTTGCGGTTGCACCCCCTCAATGCTATATGTCTCTTTGTTTAGTTCAGGACTTTTTTTTTTAAGATGTTGCAAAATTGCAACAATGCCAATTCAACATGCAAACGCTTGTTTTTACTGGCTTTATAATTTATATCAAATCTATTAACTAAATCTAAAGCCTTATATAAAAAATCAACAGAACTAATTTTTGACTGCTCAAGATAGCGTGCTTTAATGCTTTCTCCAACCTCCAAAAGTTGCACCGTTTGTGGTTCTTTACACACAAGTAAATCACGAAAATGAGCACCTAAACCAACTAAAAAATTGTGAGAATCAAATCCCTTATCAAGAATTTCGTCAAATAAAATAAGTGCCGAAGCATAATCCTGATCTAAAAAATACTGTGTGATTTTAAAAAAGTATTCATAATCAAGAAAATTCAAATTCTCAATTGTTTTTGCGTATGTAACGTTTTTTTCGGAGAAGCTCACAATTTGGTCAAAAATTGAAAGAGCATCACGCATTCCCCCGTCAGATTTGAGTGCAATTACCGTTAAAGCTTCTCTTTCGTATGCAATCTGTTCTTTTTCGGCAACCTTAACTAAATGCTCTACCGTATCTTCTACTTTAATTCTTTGAAAATCAAAAATTTGACATCGCGATAAAATAGTAGGTAGAATTTTATGTTTTTCAGTAGTTGCCAATATAAATATTGCATGACGCGGTGGTTCTTCTAATGTTTTTAAAAACGCATTAAAAGCTGCCTGCGACAGCATATGCACCTCATCTATTATATAAATGCTATATTTTCCTATTTGTGGAGGAATACGCACCTGATCTATAAGCGATCGAATATCCTCAACCGAGTTGTTTGAAGCAGCATCAAGTTCATGAATACTGAACGAAACTGAATCATTAAACGATTTGCACGATTCACATTCATTGCATGCTTCAATATCATCAGAAAGGTTTAAACAATTAATTGTTTTTGCAAAAATACGAGCACATGTCGTTTTTCCTACCCCTCGCGGTCCGCAAAATAGATATGCCTGACCTAAATGATTTGTAGCAATAGAATTTTTTAAAGTTGTTGTAATAGAATCCTGCCCCACAACAGTTGAGAATGTTGCCGGACGATATTTGCGTGCTGATACTATAAAATTTTCCATAACTCAACAAATGTATGTGAATAATACGAATCAAACAAACAACACAAAAAAAATTATGCGATATATGTTCACAAAAAAGCAATTATTAGGTTTTTCGTTTCCATGTACGCACAATCACATACATATTCCATATATGATTATGCAGGCATAGTTCATTTTTAGTAATATTAAATAAACCAAGATTGTAATTTGCTCCGATATAGATACATTTATGCTGAAATCCCACACCAAACACAGCTCCCATATTCATACGTTTATATGATATATCATACTCAGAATCTGATTCATTCCACTGTATCCAATCCACAGCTTTTTTATGAATTTGACCAGATAAATCTTTAAAATCGCTGTATCCAGACAATGTATATTGAGCGTATCCGCCGCCTTCTATTACAATTCGTCCGTACTCTCCTATGCCAAATTTTAACGAAACTGTAAGAGGTATTTGAATGTTTTTAAACACATCTTTTCTATATAATAAAGTGTCAAAAACCTCTCCCGTTTTATCAATCCACCCTGTTGAATTAAAAATAATTGCCGAATTTATTCCAAAAAATAGTTTTGGTTCGAAATGGATTGTTGGTCCAAAATTATATCCAACATGTTTACCCACAACAACAAAACCTTCAGGTGTAATTTCCTGAAGCACAACAGACGTATTTACCCCTGCACGAGCACCTACAAACAAAACATTGTTTTGAGCAGATACCACACCAACAGAGCAATATACGAACAAACACGCTACAATTATTCTCTTATATAAATCCATATTCTTAGTAATTAATTGATAAAAATACGGTTTTATTTTACATGTTTCACGTATATTGCAGCTTATTTTATGATATATATGCAAAAGAGAATTTTTGAACTTCGTGCCCTATTACATACGCATAATTACAATTATTATGTAAAACATGCTCCAACAATTTCGGATTTTGAATTTGATACACTTCTTAAAGAATTGCAAGATCTTGAAGCACAATATCCCGACCTACACGACCCCAATTCGCCAACACAACGAGTAGGAAGCGATATTGACACACAATTTGAACAAAATCCCCACGATTACCCAATGCTCTCATTAGCAAATAGTTATTCGTTTTCTGATATTGAAGAATTTGACATGCGGGTAAAAAAAGCACTTGGAAATGAAACAATACAATATACCTGCGAATTAAAATATGACGGAGCCGCAATATCACTTTTATATGTTCACGGGCAACTTACACGAGCACTTACACGAGGCGATGGAACGGTTGGTGATAATATAACAGCAAATGCTAAAACAATTCGTACAATTCCTCTCACGCTTACAGCCCCTTTTCCTGAAAAGTTTGAAATCAGAGGCGAAATTTGTATGCCGCACGATAAGTTTGAAGAATTTAATACCGAACGTGAATTACAAGGCGAACAAAAATTTGCAAATCCTCGAAATGCTGCTGCTGGCTCGTTAAAACTACGAAATTCGGCACAGGTAGCAAAACGCCCGTTAGTAAGTTTTATGTATTACATTCCTGATAATCAACCACACACATCACATTTTGAAAATTTAAAAGCAGCACGAAAATGGGGATTTCACATTCCAGAACATGCTCAATTATGCAATTCTTTACAGGAAATATTTGATTTTATTAGCAAATGGACGAAAAAACGAAAAACATTAAATTATGATATTGACGGCATTGTAATAAAAGTAGATTCAATTTCACAACAAAAAACATTAGGATATACCGCCAAAACACCTCGCTGGGCAATTGCATATAAATTTAAAGCCGAACAAGCACGAACAAAAATCACATCAATTGATTTTCAAGTAGGACGAACTGGGGCGGTAACTCCTGTTGCGAATTTAGAACCAGTATTGCTTGCAGGCACAACCGTAAAACGAGCAACACTTCATAATGCCGATCAAATAAATCAACTTGATTTACATACCGATGATTATGTATTTGTAGAAAAAGGCGGCGAAATAATTCCAAAAATAATAAAAGTTGATATTCAAACTCGCTCGTTATTTGCACAAAAAATAACATTTATTACACATTGTCCTGAATGTAACACACAACTTGTGCGTGTTGAAGGAGAAGCCGCGTATTACTGTCCAAATCAGGCAAATTGTCCACCGCAAATTACTGGGAAAATAGAACATTTTGTAAGCAGAAAAGCTATGAATATTGCTCTTGCAGAAGCAACTATACGACAGTTATACACTCATGGTTTACTAAAAAACAGTGCGGATTTATATCGTTTGCAATACGAGCAATTAGTTACCTTAGAACGATTTGGAGATAAATCGGCAACAAATTTAATTGAAAGCATAGAAGCTTCAAAGCACATACCATTTTATCGCGTGCTTTTTGCTCTTGGCATTCGATATGTTGGCGAAACAGTAGCAAAAAAATTGGCAGCAGCATGCACATCAATTGATACTATTATGCATGCAAGTATTCAACAACTTGAATCTATTGACGAAATAGGAACAAAAATAGCCGAAAGCATTACACTACATTTTCAGAATCCTGCCCATGTGGAAATTATTGAACAACTAAGAAAACACGGCGTGCAGCTTGAAAACACCGAAGCAGCCACATCGCTCATATCAAACAAATTAGACGGGAAAAGCATTGTTATTTCGGGCACATTTTCACGATTTTCGCGAGAAGAAATTAAAGAATTAATAGAAAAACACGGTGGTAAAAACGTAAGTTCTATCTCATCAAAAACGAATTTTTTCCTTACAGGCGACAAGGTTGGTCCTGCAAAATTAGAAAAAGCTCAAAACCTCAATATTCCAGTTATTACCGAAGATGTGTTTTATTCTATGATAGATATTTAGAAAAAATAAAGATTTTGTTGTTACAAGATGAGTAACTATCAGAAAATAATATAATTTTGCACACATGGATTACAGAAAAAATTTGCGTGCAAAAAAACGCATTGTAATAAAAATTGGGACATCATCGCTTACATACCCTAATGGGCGACTAAATTTTAGTCGTATAGAACATGTATGTAATGTAATTGCTGTTCTCAAAAAAAACGGAAAGCAAATAGTTTTAGTTTCGTCCGGTTCAATTGCGGTAGGAGTTGGTAAATTAGGATATAAAAAACGACCAAGCACCATTCCAGGTAAACAAGCTGCGGCAGCACTTGGACAAGCAATTTTAGCAAAAATATATCGTAAGTTTTTTGATAAACATAACATTCATATAGGACAAATTTTACTAACTTATGATGTTATTAAAGATGCAGAAAAACATCAAAATGCCGAAAACACATTTGCTAAACTATTAGAAATTGGGGCTGTACCAATTGTAAACGAAAATGACACCGTTGCTACCGACGAAATTGAAATTGGCGATAATGACAGATTGTCTGCAATGGTGGCAGGATTATGTAAAGCCGATTTACTTATTATGCTTTCAGATATTGATGGCTTTTTTACTGCCGACCCTCGAAAAGACCCCGATGCAAAGCGCATATCGGTTGTTACAAAAATAGATGAACAAATAACCGCATCAGCAGGTACAGCAGGCACAAACTTTGGGACAGGCGGAATGTCAACAAAAATTATTGCTGCTCAAATGTGTCATGAACATGGTATAGATACTATTATTGCAAATGCAGATAAGCCCGAAATATTATTCTCTATTCTTGAAGGCGAAGACGTAGGCACATTATTTGTCGCTCCTTAGATTTATTACAACATTTTTTTATTTTTGCGTTGTTTGAAAAGAAAAAACCTACGATTATTTTTTCGCCTCTTTAAAATAAAAAAGTATATTTGTACTCTTAAATAATGTATGATGCAAGAACAAGAAGAAATATTTGAACATATTCAAAAACTTTTCGATACCAATCCAGAAAGCTTTAATATTATTGAAGAAGAGATTGATATTGGATTACAAATGAATTATTTAAAACGTTCAAAAAAATTACAAAAACACACCTTAAAACTCGAAGAAGTTCTTGCAAAAGTACCATTATTACAAGACACCAGCGTGCGTTTTGAAGAAAAACGCGATTTATTAATTCATTTAGCAAATTTTGATGAAGTAGAAGCATTTCGTGCAATCGAATCCTTTTGGGAAACCGCAGAAGAAGAAATAAAACCATGGGCATCAATGGCATACAGAGAAAGCAAAATGTTGCTCGAAAGTTCTCTTTTAAACGAAAAGCAAATTTTAATTTCAACAGGTTTAGGTGGTAAAGGATATAAACTTCGTTTTTTTATAGCACTTGTTCATGCTGAAAAAGAAAATTTTAATGATACTCAAAAAAAACTTATTACAAACGAAGTTGAATACGCAGTGCAAAGTTCACAAGGAGAAATGGAATCTGTTGACTTTGAAAATGATTTAGCAAAAATAACAGCCCTTATTCCTATTAATGCATCAGTAAAAAAAACCATAAAAAACGCAATTACCGAATGTAATCAATACGGGAATTTTTTATCGGAACATTTTTTAATTACCAACATTAAAAAATTAGAATCTTTTGAAATATATACCATTATAAATCAACGAACTATAAATCAATATTCTGAAGAATTTGACGAATTTGATGAAGAAGACGATGAATAAAACGGTGTATTCTTGGGGACACACTCGTCCGTTTAATTCCTATGCACATTATATTCAATCAAAATTTGGGACACGCATACAAAAGATTAGTGTACATGGCAATTTTACTTGTCCAAACCGAGATGGAACTAAAGGAGTTGGAGGTTGTTCGTTTTGCAATAACGATGCATTTATAACCGCCTATTGTACCCCCGAACGCAGTATAGCAGAGCAAATAGCAGAAGGCAAATTATTTATTAAACAAAGATACAAACGAGTAAACAGATATTTTGCCTATTTGCAAGCATATTCAAACACCTATGCTCCTCTTTCACGCATTCAAGCATTAATTAAAGAAATACAAGCATTTCCAGAAATCATTGGCGTCATTATTGGCACTCGTCCCGATTGTATTGACAATGAAAAACTTGATTATTTTGCAGAATTATCAAAACAGTATTATGTGGTAATAGAATATGGTGTTGAATCGGTATATAACAAAAGTTTAGATGCCATTAACAGAGGACATGATTTTGCGTGTTCAAAAAACGCAATATACGCAACAGCACAACGAGGTATTCATGTAGGAGCTCATATGATTATTGGATTACCTACCGAATCGGAACAAGAAATACTTGCATCAGCTCACATCATTTCAGAACTACCAATTACATCACTTAAATTACACCAATTACAAATAGTAAAAAACACAAAATTTGCAGATGATTTTTCTAAAAATCCCGAACAATTTTCATTATTTACCGCCGAAACATATATTCCGTTTGTAGCCAATTATCTTACCTATATTTCTCCCCATATTATGATAGAACGCCTTGCTGGCGACAGTCCTCGCAGAGTAAGAATAGCTCCAAATTGGGAAGGCGTAAAATATGAAACATTTGTGCAAAAACTTGAACAATACATGCTTACACATTCGTTGTGGCAAGGAAAAAACATACATAAATCAATAGAAATATGAAAAAAACAATACAATGGGGAATAATAGGTCCTGGTAAAATAGCACACAAATTTGCAGAAGGCATGGCATCTGTTCCAAACACAACATTATATGCAGTTGCATCACGTTCAAAAGAACGAGCAGAAAGTTTTGCACATCAATATAATGTCCCCAAAGCATATGATTCATATGTAGATTTAGTAAATGACCCCAATGTTGATGTGATTTATGTTGCCACAACAAATAACTTTCATTACGAACACGCAAAATTATGTATAGAACACAATAAAGCCTGCGTTTGCGAAAAACCTTTTACACTAACTGTTTCAGAATCAGAACAATTAATATCGCTTGCAAAAAAATCTAACACATTTTTAATGGAAGCATTATGGACACGATTTTTACCATCAATAGACACAGCTGAAAAACTTATAAAACAAGGAAAAATAGGCACAATAACACATATTGATGTAAATTTTGGTTTTGAAACACAATTTTCTCAAGAATCACGATTATTTAATCCTCAGCTTGGTGGCGGTGCTTTATATGACATTGGGATTTATCCAATATTTTTTGCAATGCACTTTTTAGGAACTCCCTCTAAGATTTTAGCAGATGCACAAAAAACACATGATGGCGTTGATATTCATAATCGCATAACATTTGAATATCAAAACAATGTAACAGCACATTTAGAATCATCATTTGTGAAAGATTTACCATGCGAAGCTACAATTTTTGGAACAAAAGGAAAAATACAATTTGCACGCATGTGGCACTGTCCTACACAAGTTTCGTTGCAACAAGGAAATGTAACACGAGATGTTGAAATTCAATATGTTGGAAACGGATATAACTATGAAATACAAGAAGTTTGCAATTGCATTTGGCAAAACAAACAAGAAAGCTCAAAATTACCATTACACAACACCTTAGAACGAATAAAAATCATTAATAAAATTCTTTCTTTTCACTAAATTATTTTTCTTTTTGAAACAAAAAGCACAAACAAGTTTTTTCATCTCACACGTAAAGGCACGCATAAAATACTTTAAAATTGATTTGTAATTTATTGTATGTCAATTCAAAAAAATCATAAAAAATAGTGTGTGGATTAATTATATTATTATATTTGTTTTTTATTTAATTAATAATTTAAACAATATGAGTAACGGAACCGTTAAATTTTTCAACGTAACTAAAGGCTTTGGTTTTATTCAACCAAGTGATGGTAGTAAAGATGTATTTGTACATCAAAATGGACTAATAGACAAAATCACTGAAGGAGACGAAGTGAGCTATGACGTTGAAGAAAGCCCCAAAGGACTGAACGCAGTAAATGTTAAGTTAATATAATATTTTTTCTTGCGAAACGTTTTAAAAACCTATCATACAACATGATAGGTTTTTTTTATTACTATAAGTTTGGTCTTACTAATAACAGCTAATGTTTATAACAGAAAAGTATATGTTTTTATTAGGTGATAAAAAAACACATATTTTTTTAGTATCGAATAAAAAAAAGTATTTTTACTGAAAAATTTAGAAACACATAAAATTTTGATGTTATAAAATAAAGAAATAATAATGATAGAATCTTTCACAAATTTAATACAAGAATTCGAACTACCATTAAGCAACCCAATACCAATATTCTCATTGGTTTTGTTTATTATTTTATTAACACCAATTTTACTCAGAAAATTAAATATACCCGGAATCATAGGCTTAATTATAGCAGGTGTTATAATTGGTCCGTATGGAACAAACATACTTGAAAAAAACTCTGCCGTTGACCTCTTTTCAACTATTGGACTACTTTACATTATGTTTATTGCAGGTTTAGAACTTGACTTAAACGAATTTAAATCCAACAAAAATAAAAGTCTATTATTTGGATTTTTCACCTTTATCATTCCATTAGGTATAGGTTTCCCTGTATGCTATTATCTTTTTGGATATAATTTTGATGCGAGTTTTTTAACAGCCAGCATGTTTGCCACACACACACTTGTTTCGTATCCAATTATAAGTAAATTTGGAATTACTAAAAATCAGGCTGTTGCTGTTACGGTGGGTGGTACAATTTTAACCGATACTGCAGTACTTATTATTTTAGCCGTAATCATGGGTAAAAGCCAAGGAAATTTAACCTCAGATTTTTGGATACAATTAGGTGTTTCTTTAGCTATTTTTTCAGTAATTATGTTGGTTATTGTTCCACGAATTGCCAAATGGTTTTTTCGCAAATTAGAAAGTGAAAAACATTCTCATTATATTTTTGTGCTTTCTATAGTCTTTTTTGCAGCATTTTTAGCTGAAATAGCAGGATTTGAACCTATTATTGGAGCATTCGTTGCTGGATTAGCATTAAACAAACTCATTCCTGCATCATCAGCTCTTATGAATAGAATTGAATTTATTGGGAATTCTTTATTTATTCCATTTTTTCTTATAAGTGTAGGAATGTTAGTTGATGTAAGGGTTATTTTTAGTGGTCCTACAGCCCTTATTATTGCAGGCACATTTTCAATTGTAGCTCTTTCAAGCAAATGGATAGCAGCATGGTTTACACAACTAATATTCAGATATTCTAAAGCACAACGACAACTTATTTTTGGTTTAAGTGGCTCCAGTGCAGCTGCAACGCTTGCTGTAATTTTAGTAGGTTTTAAAGCTGAAATATTAGACGAAAATATTTTAAACGGAACCATTATTCTGATTTTAGTAACCTGTGTTGTTGCATCATTTGCTACAGAAAAAGCAGCTAAAATGATTGTAATTGAGACAGAGAACGATGAAAATGGGGATATGCTAAAACCTACTGTTCATAACGAACACATACTATTACCTATTGCGAATGTATTAAACATTGAAAAATTACTTGAGTTTTCGATATTTATAAAAGATAAAAAATCAGCAAACCCAGTTTCTATTCTTTCAGTTGTTTCAAACAACGAAGAAGCTGAACTCAACATTTTAAAAGCAAGAAATAAATTAGAAGAGTTTGTAAAACAAGGTTCTGCATCAGAAACAAACGTAAATGTTATTACAACCATCGACCACAATCCGGCAAGCGGTATAGCACGAATTTCGAGAGAAATTATGGCTGATATTATTATACTTGGTTGGCCCCAGCGTTCTGGTTTTATAGAAAAAATAGTTGGCGAAAAAGTAGAAAACATTTTAAATAACACCGATAAAACAACCTTTGTTTGTCATATAGAAAAACCTTTAGTTTTACATAAAAGAATTGTTATTGTGGCGCCACCATTAACCGAACACGAAAACGGTTTTGAATTGTGGGTGCATAAAATCTCAAAATTAGCACTTGAATTAAGCATTCCAATTTTATTATATTGTAATGAAGCATCTGAAAAAGCGATTCGAAAAGTATTTAAAAAGGCAAAATTAAAACCATCAATAGAGGTGCCTCCGTTTACCGACTGGGAAGATTTTCTTATACTTTCAAGACATATTCATGTTGATGATTTGTTTGTCTTAGTTTCTGCTCGAAAAGGAGCAACTTCGTATATAAGCTCGTTAGAAAGCCTCCCTACAAAATTAGAAAAATATTTTGCCACTAATAGTAGATTTATTATTTATCCTCAACAATACAATGCCAACAGCGACCAATATGCGGTTTATACTGAGCCACTCAACAAAGGAATTGAAGCTGTGCAGAAAATTAGTAAAGGTATAGGGTCTTTTTTCAAATAAAATTCCTCATCTTTCAACAATAATGTTTGATTTAGAATAAAAACACACTGAATGTACTTCATAGCAGATTTAATTGCAAACGCATCGTTTATAACTTTTGCGTAAAATAAAACAGAAAAACATGAACGTAATAACAAAATCATACAAATTAAAACAACGTAATGTATGAAAACCTCATGTAGAATAAAATTGATTACGCTTATGCTGACACTAACAGCATGTAACATTGTATTTTCGCAGCAATCAGACTCGTTGATAAATAAAAAACCAGCTGATTATACAATAAATAATACATCTATAGAAACAGTATTAGTTGATTCAATTACCGTTTTTGTATATTTTTTAATAAATAAAAATGGCAATATAAAAAATCTGACGGTAAAGGAAGTTGACTGTAAAAACTGTGATAAAGCAACAAGAAAAAAGTTTGAAAAAGCAGCGAAACAAACAGTTTTATCTATGCCAAAATTTGAGCCTCAAAAAGATTCGCATGGGAATCCACAAGAATTTTATTATTTACTACCAATAAGTTTTCAAATGCAAGATGAATAGGACAAGGTATATGTAAAACGAACACATGTTGATGTTTATACACACTTGGTTTATATATTAAAAGCACATATTTTCACAAAAAAAGTTACTAAAATAAAACATCATTTTTATATGAAAAATCTCATTGCACTTATTTTTTTGTTAATAACAAACAGCTTGTTTTCTCAAGTACTTGATACAATTTGGTATGATGCAAAATGGCAAAAATGTACTAAAACAGATGCTATTTATTATAGAATTGCAACTTACAATACAGAATCTAATAATTATTCTGTTGTAGATTATTATAAATCTGGTAAAATACAAATGACAGGCACATTCACATCTATTGAACCTGAAGTAAAAGATGGAATGTTTGTATGGTATCTTGAAGATGGAAATAGTAGCCAAAAAATAGAATATAAAAATAATGTTATTATAAAAAGAGTGAAAAATGGTGTTGAAATACCACAAGGTACAAAGAAACACCCAGAATTTCCAGGAGGCATGACAGCGCTTGCACAATACATACAGAACAACACCATATATCCTACTAAAGCCGCAAAGCAAAAAATTCAAGGAAAAGTTGTTGTAAAGTTTAGAGTTAATGCAAATGGAAAGGTAGATAATGTTCAAGTTATCAACAGTGTACATCCACTTTTAAAAAAAGAAGCAATGAGAATTGTTAAATCCTTTCCAAAGTTTATTCCTGGTGAGTTAAATGGTACAACAATACCATTTTATTATACTGTTCCTATTGATTTTCAAATACCCAAAAACTAAGCTTTTAACACATCAATACACGCAAATCATACTGTGTACGTTTTTCGGTAAACTACTGAAAAACAGAAAAAAATTATGTATATTTTATTACTCGTTCAAAAGTAGAATCATCCACTTTACAACATTCACCCATTTCCAAAATTTATATCGGGGCGCATTTCGAATATTTTCAACTATTCTATTTCCATAATATATGTGGTCGCCCACATAGGGACGCCCCTACATATACTATTCTTCTTTCTCAAGTAAATTTATTTTTTACCACACGGGTTATTTTTGTATTCTTTTAAATACTCCAATGCTTGTTTTACAACATTTTGTGGGGTATATCCAAATTTTTCGTCAAGCACTTCAAACGGTGCAGAATAGCCAAAATGATTCATGCCCCACACCTTACCATGTGGTCCCACAAGATTCCTCATATTTAATGACAATCCAGCAGTAAAACCTAAAATTGGTTTATCAAACGGAAGTACACTTTGTTGATATTCAGCATCTTGGTCAAAAAACAAACCTTCAGATGGTGCCGAAACAACTTGTACAGACAATCCATGTTCTTTTTCAAGCAATAACGCTCCTTCATAAATGGTACTTACTTCAGAACCATTTGCAACAAGCACAATATCAGGTGTTTTTGAAACTGTATTTACAATATACGCCCCTTTGTACGCTTGCAGAGCATCGTTATATCGTGTTGAACCTTCTTTTGCAGGTAAATCTTTAATAATCTGTCGAGAAAGAATCAAGCCCACAGGACGATCTTTTGTTTCCATTGCAATTTTCCAGCACACCGATGTTTCTTGTGCATCAGCGGGGCGAAGTGCAACAAAACTTCGTTTTCCACTATGATTATACACATGTTCCATTAAACGAATTTGAGCCTCTTGCTCTACAGGTTGATGCGTTGGCCCATCTTCGCCAACACGAAACGCATCGTGCGACCAAATATATTTAACAGGTAATTCCATAAGAGCAGACAAACGCAATGCGGGTTTCATGTATTCAGAAAACACAAAAAAAGTTCCACACGCAGCCTGCACCCCACCATGCAGCACCATACCGTTCATAATAGATGCCATAGTAAGTTCAGCAACACCAGCTTCTAAAAATTGCCCACAAAAATTGTTTTTTGAAATACGAGTTGTTTGCTTTAAAAATCCGTCAGTATTATCACTATTTGACAAATCAGCCGACGACACTATCATATTTTCAACAGTATTTGCAAGCACAGCCAACACATTTTTTGACGCAACACGAGAGGCAATATTTTCTTGTTGTGCAATATCTTCAAAATCTATATGAGGAATAGTTCCCGAGAAAAACGCTTTGCATTTTTCAGCTAATTCAGGGTTTTCTTTTTCCCATTGTTTTTGAATTTGTTTTTGAGCCTGTGCTTGTTTTGCTTTTGTATTTTTCACATCATTCCAAAACGCTTTCACATCATCAAAAATCATAAAAGGATTTTCAGGATTTCCGCCTAAATTTTCAATAGATTTTTCAAACGATGCACCCGCTTTACTAATCGGCTGCCCATGTGTTGATGTTTTTCCCTCGAATGAAGCCCCATTTTCATCAACAAGCCCTTTTCCCATAATAGTCTTTCCAATTATCAAAAAAGGTTTTTCAGTTTCCTCGTTTGCCATACGTAAGGCACGGCGTATTTCATCTTGATTATTACCATCAATTGTTATTGTTTTCCATCCCCACGCCTCATATTTTTGAGCAGTATTTTCACTTGTTACATCTTTTGTTTCCGTTGATAATTGAATATCATTCGAATCATAAAACATAATCAAGTTATTAAGACCTAAATGCCCTGCAATACGTCCAGCACCTTGCGATATTTCCTCTTGTACACCGCCATCAGAAATAAACGTATATATTTTGTGGTGCATCCACGAGCCAAATCGTTCACATAAAAACTTTTCGGCAATTGCAGCCCCAACCGCCATTGTATGTCCCTGCCCCAATGGACCCGAAGTGTTTTCTATACCGATAGACGCATCTACCTCAGGATGTCCTGCAGTTACGCTTCCCCATTGGCGAAACGATTGAATTTCGTCAATAGAAATACTTCCCGACATGCACAACACCGCATATAACATTGGCGACATATGTCCGGGGTCTAAAAAAAATCTATCTCTATTAATCCACTCTAAATCGTTTGGGTCGTATTGTAAAAATTCAGAATATAAAACATTTATAAAATCTATACCTCCCATTGCCCCGCCTGGGTGTCCCGATTTAGCCTTTTCGACCATTGCCATTGCCAATATTCTCATATTATCAGCAGAACGATCCACAGTATTTTTATTTGTCATATAGCATAAGAAAAAATGATACCTATTTATTTAAAACTGTGCACAAAATACAGGCTTTTATATTAATTATGCAAAGTTTCATTTGCATTTTTATTCACAAGTTATAGGCAGTATTTTGAGATGTTTTTTTTACAGATTATAGTAAAAAAACGTAAGGATTTGAAGAAAACATAATCAGTTTTTCCTTTATATGTTATTTTTTACGCATGTTTTATTTTTTGCATAAGCACAACACATTCTTTTGCTTCTTTTACATCATGCACCCGTAAAATATTGGCATTATGCAAAAGTGCAACAGCGTGCAGCACACTGCTTCCGTTACGTGAATGTTCGGGTGTTGTTTGTAAGGTTTTATATATCATAGATTTTCTTGAAACACCTACCAAAATGGGTTTATTCAAACTCGCAAATGTTTCAAGATTTGCAAGTAAGGTGAAATTTTGATCTCCTGTTTTTCCAAATCCAAATCCGGGGTCTATTATAATTTGAGAAATACCATGTGCTGCAGCCTGTTCAATTGCCCGTTCAAAATACTGATAAATATCAGTAATAAGATGAGAATAATGCGTTTGCTGTGCCATAGTTTGAGGCGTTCCCTGCATATGCATACATATATACGGAAGATTCAATCGCCCCACAGTTGGCTGCATCATGCTATCCATATGCCCTCCCGAAATATCATTCACCAAAAATTCACCAATAGTATCAAATAAAGTT
>Ga0265293_10005348_pt1 | contig 21548 bp, 16 predicted proteins | sample Munlanlewell138R_FD_192505 | JGI IMG/M metagenome (GOLD analysis project Ga0265293, IMG submission 192505) | Leachate microbial communities from a municipal landfill in Southern Ontario, Canada - Leachate well 138R | ecosystem: Engineered > Solid waste > Landfill > Unclassified | place: Canada... | reverse complement strand
CTACTCGACAACGAGTTTTTGATTTAATGCGGTTGTTTTCTTTTTGTTTATTTGATATTCTGTTTGCTCATCACTCAAATTGTAAAAACGTTTAAGTGGTAATTATTAGAAGTGCCCATGTAATTAAACGATGACCTCTAAAAATTAAATTGTTCAACTACAAATAACTCTCGTTTTTTTGGTAAATAGAAATAATTGCCTTTCCAAATATTTGTTTGATTTTTAGTTTTGTCTTTTTTATTCATATCGGATAAGATTTTATTTATTGTCTTTCGTTTGATAGGGGTGATATTAAACTTGTTATATGATATAATCTTAAACTTTTCATTACCTTTGCTTTGATTTTTTCTTTCTATTTGAATTACAGATTCTAAAAATCTAATTCTATGATTTTCTTCTTTTAAATTCAATTTGAATTGAGAGTTTAATTCTAATAAAAATTCATCAATTTCTTTTCGTTTGTATTCTTTATTTATTTCTAAATTATGACATATAACTGATTTTAATCCATCTTCTAATGATATACAAGCAAATACAATTCCATTATATAATTCAGAATAATATTTATCTCCACCACTTCCTTTTAAATATATCAAGTATCTTTTATCTTTTATTTTATATCTTTATTTTTATATTAAATAAAAATTACAGAATATGCCTATTATTCATTGCCACCACTGTATATATATAATAGGATGGGGGGGAGAATTAGGCATTATTGGTAAAAATGTATTTATTTTTCAATTTATACCTTTACATTTATATTTATTTATTTATCATTGTATAAAAATAATTATTTATGAATATAAAAAACATAGAACTAACTATTTCAAGGTACAAAACAAAGGAAAAACCTAAAAGTGATAATGAAAAAGCTGAATTGTACAAGATGTTTAAAAAAGAAAGTATTAGTATTGAGGAATTAAACTCATTCTACAATTCCGATTATTCTTATACTATTTCTCCTGCCATTTTCAAAAATGACAAAGTAAATGATAGGAACTGGGAATCGCAAAAATTAGTTTTTATCGATTTTGATAAAGGTATGACTTATATTGAAGCTATTAAATGTTGTGAATATTATGAAATAATGCCAATAATTAAATATGACAGCTATTCATCAACAGAATCAAGCGAAAGGTTCAGGTTTATTTTTGCTTTGAATAAGAAAGTAAAGGATAAAGCAAAAATGAAAAAAATATTGAATACGTTTGAATATATTTTCAATAATCAATGTGATGATAACGCTTTAAATGTTTCATCTTATTATTTTGGTGGTAGAAATGGAACCATTATAGGATATAAGGAGGTCGATGTTAATAAGATTCTTGAATTGCATAATATTAATATGAATGTTAAATATAAAGGTAAAAAGAAAATGTTTATACCATTGGAAGATGATGATAGAGAGATAATAACTAATAAAAATTATTTCAAATTTATAGATGGAGATTGGGATATATTATATAAAAATTGTAGAATATATAAAGATTTTGTTGATGGTAAATGGCTTTATCATCCGCAATTACGTGGTATTGCAATGAATATGCAAATGATAGAAGGTGGAGCGATACGATATAAAGAAATATTAAAAAAATATATGTATAAATATGATACATATGATAGTGCGAAGATGGATATGGTAGATTATTTCCGAAAACAATCGTATAATGCTCAAACCTTATCCTCTTTCTCAGATTATGAAGATGATTCTCAGTATAATAACTTTATTGAAGTTGTAAAACAAAATAGAGAAACTTCAAAAAATAAAATTGAACAAATTGACTTTACACCACAAACAACAATTAGCTTGAAAAAGGGAGAAGAAATATTTAAAGAAGAAATAATTAAAATTCAAAACGACAATAGTAATAATATTTATATAATTAATTGTCCCCCAGGTTTTGGCAAAACTCATTACTTATCTTCTCTTGCTAAATCAGGAACTAAAAATGTATATATTGCTTCAAGTTATCATAGGATAATTGATGATATTACCAAGGATATGCCAGAAGACTCATATAATAGAGTGTATCCTGTGCCAGAATTTAATGATTTAGAGATAAATGCTAATTTAGAATTATTATACAATCAGGGAGATTATAGAGGAGCTAAGGAATTAATAGAAAATAATAGGAATAAGGTTGAGAATATTAAGGCTTATGAGAAATATTTAAAAAATGATGATTTGAAATATTGGGGAGATAAACCCTATTTTACGACTATTAAAAGAGAAATAAATATTCATAATGCATTTTATAAAACAGTATATTTTGATGAGGACCCAATAAATGAGATTGCAAAGGTTGAAACTTTAAAAATGAGTGTATTAAAAAGTTATTTTTCCCAAATAAAGGAGAAAAAATCAAAACTATATAGAGTATTGAAAGATATAATAGAATCTAAAAAAAATAAAATATATAAAACTGAAAATATTACATGTAGTAATGATATAATAGATCAATACAAAGGAGAGTTGAATATTAATATCCGTTCTTTATTATGCTCTTATGCTTATTATATTGATGAAAATACCAAAACAGGTAATGATACTATTTACTATATTTCACATAAAATGCTTAATGAAGAATGTAAATACGTTATTTTCTCTGCAACACCAAATATTGATTATTACACCAATATATATAATAAAAGAGTTAAGATTTTGGATTTAAGTAATATAGAACCTAAGGGTAAACTATATCAATATGCAAACAAATCATATTCTAAACAATGTTTAAAAGATGAAGAGTTTATTGATATTTTAAATGAAAATATTGGAAATACGCCAGTTATTACTTATAAAGATTGTAAAGATAAATTTTCGAATCCTTCATCATGCTATTTCGGTAATTTATACGGAAGCAACGATTTAAACGATCAAGAGATAGCAATAGTAGGAATTAACCGATATGAAAATCCTTATTATATTCTGTTTGCATATTTAATAGGAATTGAAAGCAAAAATGGATATGAAATGAAATATCAAAAAGTTGAATATAACGGATATAGATTTAATTTCATGACATTTATTGATCCAGATCTTAGAAAAATTCACCTTGATATAACCAATGGAGAAATGATACAAGCTGTTGGTAGAGGAAGATTATTAAGGACGGATAATATTGTAAATCTTTATTGTGGTTTACCATTAAAAGGAGCTTCCCAAGAAAAATTACAATATTAAAAGAAAAAAATCATTTTTCTCATTTTACTATTTACTTTTATCACTTATATCTTATATTTATTATATATGAATAAATTAATAAAAATATGATAATAAAAATGAAAAAAGCAATAAAAACATCAAAAAATATCACTTTTTGTGACTTTTGCTTTTTTGGATGATATTTATAAATATAAAAGCTTAATCAGAATCAGAATTTTCAGGATTAATAGATTAATAGGATTGGATAAAATCAAGAAAATCCTGATTCAGAAAAAAATAAAATAATAAAACTAATAAATATGAGTGAAAAAAGAGTTACAGTGTATAGCTCACAGGTGAGTGATTACACACAGATAATGTCAATGGGAGACATTGAAAGAGTAATAAAAAATGGTTTTTCGGATGAGAGCCTAAGAAGAGTTGAGGGTATGACCGATGAGGATTATATTAAGTTTTTAAGAGATAATATTATCTATCTCCCTCATTATAGTCTTAACCATTTTGATTATAAAATTCCCTTATTTGATTATTTGAAAAGTGGGAATGAAGATGCTTTAAAAATAAGCTGGGTATTAATACAATTCGGAATTATTGATGGGAAAAGGTCAAGTGAAGTTTTGGAAAGAATAAAATATTTAAATAGTGTTGAAATGGCTTATTTTGATTTGAATAACTATTTGAATATAATTTTTAAAGTGAAACCCATTTTTGCTCCTTCGAAAGATATAAGAGAGAATGTATATATGTCTTATCAAAATCTTATTAGGAATTTTATTTTCAACAATTATGGTACAGACCTATTATTAATTGAACAACCAAAGGTAGATGAAAAAATCCCATTTTCTTTTGATAGCAATATTTATTACAATCCTTTTACACTTCATTTCCAAACCTATAAACCAGATATCGATGATATTTTCTTCGAATTTATCGAAAAATGTAGGACAGAACCTTATTGTAAGGGTAATAGGCATACTGCATTTGGAAAGAATATTTATTACTCAGGTCTTAATTCATTAAGTCATTTGAGTAAAGAGTCTTACGAGGCCTTTGCTGAGCTGTTTATTAATGATTTATCTGAAAAAGATAGAATTAAAACAATAAATTCCATGATTAAGAAAAGAGATGAAAATAAGGAAAATAAGGAAATTGAAAATACAACTAAAAGTATTAAAAATGATAATTCTATGATTGATAAAGTAAAGACAATGTTATCAGATATATATAAAGAAGAAGATAAGGAATATGTTGTAAATGAGTTTGTGGAGGTAATGCTAATGTCTGAGATTGATGCTGTTAAAGAAAGAATTGATAATATTATTAGATATGAAGATATAATAGATAATACGGTAAATGATGAATTAAAATCAAAGATAAATACTATTCAAAATATTTTTGAAAAAATAAATGCGAAAAAATAGTAAAAAGCATGAGTTTTCGAGACTTTTGCTTTTTTGGTGACTATTTATATATATAAGGTTAATCAGAATCAGGATTTTCAGGATTAATAGATTAATAGGATTGGGTAAAATTAAGAAAATCCCAAAATCAAAAAAAATCCTGATTCAGACTATTTAAAAATTAAAAACTAAAAACCTCGCGATAGTATAAGGTAATCGCATAAAATTATGATAAATTATAATGTTGTTAAAAGAAACATTTCCACAGGTTTTAATCCTGGTGAGAAGTACCTTGCAGTTATTGACCGTTCAGGCATAATGACACAAGAGCAATTAGCTGATAGAATCTCAGAAATGAGTTCATTAGCATATAATGACGTATTGTCTGCATTAGCAGCATTACAGATGGTTATAGCTGATGCTACAATGAATGGGATTACTGTTCAATTAGATCAATTGGGCAATTTTACCCCGTTTATTAAATCAACTGCTGTTGATGCAATTGAAGATGCTAATGTAGAGAGTATTAAACGTTTGAGGGTAATTTTCTATCCTAACGTAAGATTTAAGAAGAAGTTGAAATCTTCTGGTTTTGTGTTTAAATATCCTGTTCCGAAGGGATTAGTTGATCCACCTGTTGTTACTCCGTAATTTTTTTATTTCTCGTTTTTTTTTATTTTTTGGGTTATCGTTATTTCGATAACCCTTTTTTTTATTATCTTTGCAAATTCGAATACACAAACTATTTTAAAGATATAAAAATAAAATTACTAATATGTTGGATAAAAAGACGCTAATAGGGCTGGTTCTTATTTTTGCAGTATTTATTGGTTACGGAATATGGACAGCTCCAAGCCAAGAGGAGAGAGCTGAGGCGAAAAGAAAGCAGGATTCGATTATTAATGTAAAAAACCAATTAGCCAAATCCCTTGAAGAAGAGGATTTAAACAAAACAACTGATACAATTTCTCTAAGTGATTCTCTGATTGAATCAAACGATTTGTCTACCTTTGGTGCTTTTGCTTTAAATGCTAAGGGTGAGGAAAGAGAGATAAAAATTTCTAATCAATTATTAGATATTAAATTCTCTACTCACGGAGCATTAATTAAAGAAGTAACTCTAAAAGATTATCTTACTTATAATAAGCAACCAGTAACATTATTTAAGGATAATGGCAACCAATATGGTTTGAATCTTAGTGTTGGGCAAAACATTGTTAGAACAAAAGATTTATACTTTCAATTAGTATCTAAACACGATTTTACAAAACCTATAAATATAAAAGAAGGAGACTCATTAATCTTAATATTCCGAGCAAGCCTTGATTCTCTCTCTACTTCTTATATGGATTTTAAATATATTATTAGAGGTAATGATTATAGAATAGGATATGATATTGCATTTAAAAATGTTAAGGGTAAAATCTCTGACCTTAGTTTCTTAGAATTTGAGTGGCAAACCCTTCTTCAAAAACAGGAAAAGGATAGAAAGGTAGAGGTTAATAACTCTTCTATTTATTATATGTATGAGGATGATAAGAAGGTTGAAGTTGATTATTTAAAAGAAAATGGTAAGGATGATAAGAAGAGTGAGGATTATGAAATTAAATGGGTATCTTTCAAACAACAATTCTTCTCAACATCTATTATTGCAAAAAATGAGAAGTTTCTTTCATCACATATGCAAACTATTACTGATGAGGATAAAGCAGCAAAAGATTCATTATATCTAAGAACAATGAAAACCTCTGTTTCTATTCCTTATGATGCAGAGAACCCCGAGTTTGCTTATTCTATGGACTTTTTCTTTGGTCCAAATAAATATAATGTTATTAAGGATTACGATATAGATATGGAAAGAATCATCCCTCTGGGATGGGGCTTCTTCCTAATGCAATGGGTTAATCGTTTCGCAATTATTCCAGTATTTGACTTCCTTAGTCAGTTTGACTGGAATATGGGGATAATTATCCTTGTACTTACTATTCTTGTAAAAATAGTTTTATTCCCTCTTGCTTATAAATCATTCTCTTCAACTGCGAAGATGAAGGTTATTCAGCCCGAGGTTCAGAAAATAAATGAGAAATTTCCTAAGCAAGAGCAGGCAATGGAGAAACAAAAAGCTGTTATGGCTCTATATAAGAGGGCAGGGATTAATCCAATGGCAGGGTGCTTACCTATGATTCTCCAATTCCCTATCCTTATTGCAATGTTCCGTTTCTTCCCAGCATCGATTGAATTGCGTCAGCAATCCTTCCTTTGGGCAGATGACCTTTCAAGTTATGATTCAATCTTAAATCTACCATTTACCATTCCTTTCTATGGCTCCCATGTTAGTTTGTTTTGTTTGCTTATGACAGTGGCTCAAATCTTCTATACAAGGATGACAATGCAACAACAACAAGGCACTAATTCAATGCCAGGAATGAAAACTATGATGTATTTAATGCCAGTTATGATGTTATTTGTATTGAATAGCTTCTCAGCTGCATTAAATTACTATTATTTTATCTCCATGTGTATTACCTTTATACAAGTGTGGGTTATTAAGAAAACTATAAATGAGCAAAAGGTATTAGATACATTAAAAAGAAATTCAAATAAGCCAATAAAGAAGTCTAAATGGCAAGAAAGAATAGAAGCATTGGAAAAACAAAATAAAACTTTGGTTGAACAAAGACAAAAAAACAAAAGATAAAACTAAAAACAAATTAATTAAATCTTAGTGATTATGTATTTTACATTAATGATCATTATTTTTATTCTGGGCTATGCTTTTATAGCCTTAGAACATCCGCTAAAAATCAATAAGTCTGCATCAGCCTTATTATTAGCTGCAATTATTTGGTCTGTATTTGCTTTAATGGGACCTGGTTTCGAGCACCATGCTCTTGTTTCTCACCTTGGAGAAACTTCTGAGATTCTATTCTTCCTTTTGGGAGCTATGACAATTGTTGAGATTGTCGATAGACACGAAGGATTTAGAATTATTACTGATAAGATAACTACAAAAAATAAAAGAAAACTTTTATGGGTAATTAGTATTCTTACTTTCTTTATGTCAGCAGTGCTCGACAATCTTACCACTGCAATTGTAATGGTTGCTTTGCTTAGAAAACTAATTGATGATAAACATGAACGTTGGTTTTTTGCAGGTATGGTAATTCTTGCTGCAAATTCAGGTGGTGCTTGGTCTCCAATAGGTGATGTTACAACAATTATGCTTTGGATTAAGGGTAATGTTACTGCTGCTAAGATTATTATGGAAACATTTATTCCAAGCTTGGTATCGATGGTAGTACCTTTAACTGCTATTACATTTATGATGAAGGGAGATGTTAAGCGTCCTGAACTATGTGAGGCTGATGATTCATGTCCTTCAATTTCTAAGAAACAAAGTAATATAATTTTCTTTTTAGGAGTGGGTTCATTATTGTTTGTTCCTGTTTTTAAAACAATTACACATCTACCTCCTTATTTAGGTATTCTATTTGGACTTGGTTTAATGTGGGTAGTAACCGAGATTATGCACGTTGCAAATAAGGATAATTACTCCAAATTAAATGTAGGAGCTGTATTGCAAAAGGTTGATACTCCTTCTGTGCTTTTTTTCTTAGGTATTCTTATGGCTGTTGCTGCTTTGCAAACAGCAGGACACTTAGATTTGCTTTCAAAGACCTTAGATAAAATAGGTGATATTTATATCATTAATCTAATTATTGGTTTGCTCTCATCAATTGTTGATAATGTACCATTAGTTGCAGCTGCAATGGGAATGTATCCAGTTGCGACACCTGAGATGTTAGCCGCTTCATCAGATCCTAATTTATATCATTTCGTTCAAGATGGAGCGTTTTGGGAGTTTCTTGCCTATTGTGCAGGAACAGGTGGTAGTATTTTAATTATTGGTTCAGCTGCTGGTGTTGCAGTAATGGGAATGGAGAAGATAGACTTTATTTGGTATTTAAAAAAGATTTCTATCTGGGCATTAATAGGTTACTTAGCCGGAGGTGGAGTATTTATTCTAATAAGTAAATTTATTCTTCACACATAGAAAATAAATACATCTAAATATACAAAAGGGGTAGATCGAAAAAAATAGATTTACCCCTTTTCTATTTTTAATTTACTTGTATAGAGATGGAAGAATAATTTAGGGGCACGTCTTGCACGTGCCCAAATGTAATTTGATTCTATTTTCGTAGAATTTGATTCTAATTTTGAATTTATACTTTGGTGGATAGACCTATAAGTAATCCTATGATTAAACATCCTACAATGTTAATTATAAATGTAGCAATTGGGAATGATGTGGTGTAATGTTTTATTTCAAAATACGAAATTCTTATACATAAAAAAGTCTATGTGTTTGTTCTCTTTATTCAAATTAAATACGTAACTTTGCAAATATATTTAATAAAAAAATACATTTTTACTATGAAATTACTTGAAGGTAAGGTTGCTCTAATCACAGGAGCTTCACGTGGTATTGGTAAAGCTATTGCTTTGGTTTATGCACAAGAGGGATGTAATATTGCTTTTACAGATGTGCGTAAGGATGAAAATATGGAAAAAACTGAAGCTGAATTAAATGCTTTTGGAATTAAGGCTAAGGGTTATGCTTCTAATGCTGCAAATTTTGAGGATAGTGCTAAGTTGGTTGAGGAGGTTGCAAAAGAGTTTGGAAGAATAGATATTTTGGTTAATAATGCCGGTATTACTCGTGATAATTTGCTTATGAGAATGACAGAAGGGGATTGGGATTTGATTATGAATGTTAATCTTAAATCGGTTTTTAATCTTACTCATGCTTGCCAAAAGATTATGCTTAAACAAAGAAGCGGCTCTATTATTAATATGAGTAGTGTTGTAGGGGTTAGCGGTAATGCTGGTCAGTCGAATTATTCTGCTTCTAAGGCTGGTATTATTGGGTTTACAAAGTCAATTGCACAGGAGTTAGGTTCAAGAAATATTAGAGCTAATGCTGTTGCTCCTGGTTTTATAATTACCGATATGACGGGACAATTGCCAGAAGATGTTAGAAAGTCTTGGGAAGCTAAGATTCCTTTACGTAGAGGAGGTTCGGCAGAGGAAGTTGCTAAGGTATGTGTATTCCTTGGTTCAGAGCTTTCAAGTTATGTTAGTGGACAAGTAATCAGTGTTTGTGGAGCAATGAATTGCTAAAAAGAGAAAACAATTAAATAAAATAATATATGAAAAAGTTTGATCCAGCAATGGCTATTAATGCTGTTGCAGATATTTCTCCTGAAAGGGGAGTAAATCCAAATATAAATGATTCAGCAACATTTTGTTTCCCTTATGGGCAAACAATGACAGATACCTTCCATGGTGAAACAGAAGGATATTTCTTGTATTCTCGCCATTGGAACCCTTCTAACCTTGCTCTTTCAAAGGCTCTTGCAGCTATGGAAGGGACACAGGCGGCTTGGGTAACTGGCTCTGGTATGGCTGCTATCACTTGTGCATTATTGCAATGTGCACAAAAAGGAGATCATATTGTTGCTTCTATGACAGTTTATGGTGGTACATTTGCTTTCTTAAAGAACTATGTTCAAAGATTTGGTATTGAGGTTAGTTTCGTAGATACTACCAATCTTGAACAAGTAAAAGCTGCTTGTAAACCAAATACCAAGGTGATATACACAGAAACAATGAGTAATCCTTTACTTAGAATTGCTAATGTTCCTGAATTAAGAAAGATTGCTGATGAGTTTGGAGCAAAACTTATTATAGATAATACTTTTACTCCAATGATTTTCTCTCCTTATGTATTAGGAGCTCATATAGTTGTTTATTCTATGACTAAATTTGTAAATGGTAAGAACGACTGTGTTGCTGGTGCAATTTGTGCTGATGGAGATTTTATAAATTCATTAATCGATGTAAATGATGGTACTGCAATGCTTTTAGGACCAGTATTGGATTCTTTCCGTTCAACCTCTATTTTAAAGAATTTATATACTCTTCATATTAGAATGCAACAACATAGCAGAAATGCAATGTATTTAGCAGAGAAGTTTAATTCTATTGGAATTAAGGCTAATTATCCTGGTCTTTCATCTCATATTGATCATACTTTGATGAAAAATCAAATGAATGAGAAATTTGGATTTGGAGGTATGATTGCTATTGACTTAGGAACAAGCGAAAAGGCTAATAAGTTTATGGAAATTATGCAAGAAAAAGGAATTGGTTATTTGGCGGTAAGTCTTGGATTCTTCCGTACTTTGTTCTCTTGTTCTGGAAAATCTACTTCTTCTGAACTTCCAGAAGAATACCAAAAGGAAATGGGAATGAGCGAAGGTCTTGTAAGATACTCTGTTGGTCTTGATAATGATATTGAATACACGTTCTCTCAAATCGAAGAGGCTTTAAGGGAAGTGAAGTTTATTTAATAAAATATGATTCTTGTAGCTGATAGCGGTTCGAGTAAAACTCATTGGGTATATGTAGGTCAGGATGATAAAAGAATTTCTTTTCAAACAATAGGGCTTAATCCATTTAATACACCTATTGAAGAGATATTCTCAATAATTAATTCGGAAATAGATATACCTAAGGAGTTTTCATCAGAGATATATTTCTATGGGGCAGGGTGTTCATCAAAGTCTAAGAAACTTGAAATGGAGAATGTTTTTAAAGATGTTTTCCCAAATTCTAATATAGAGATAAATCACGATATGCTTGGAGCTGCAAGAGCTTTATGTGGGAGAGATAAGGGGATTTGTGGAATACTTGGAACAGGGTCTAATTCCTGTGTTTTTAATGGAGTTGAGATAACGGAAAATGTACCTGCTCTTGGTTATGTATTATGCGATGAGGGAGGGGGAACGGATATTGGTAAAAGAGTTTTAAGTTCTTATTTAAAAGGATTAATGCCAAAAGATATTTCTGATAAATTCTATGCCCAATTTCCATTTGAAGAGTCCTATTTCTTAGATAAAATATATAAAGAAACTCGTCCTAATTATTTTCTCGCATCCTTTGCAAGGTTTGCTATTGAAAACAAAGAAGAGAAATATCTTAGAGAGATTTTAAAGAAATCCTTTAAGTCTTTCTTTGAAAATCAAATATTATTATATCCAAATTATAATAAGTATAGCCTGAATTTCGTTGGAAGTGTGGCGTATTTGTGTGAGGATATTTTAAGAGAATCTTCAAGAGATTTTGGGTTAAGTATTTCAAAAATAATTCAATCACCTATAAATCATTTAGTCGATTTTCATTTAAATAAAATATAAAATGTGCAGAATTGAAAATTTATTTGTAAATTCGCATGTTGGTTTAATACCAAAATAAAACTTTTACTTAATTACAGATATAGATTAATATTACTTATGAACAAGATTGATGTGCTTCTTGGATTGCAATGGGGTGATGAGGGCAAAGGAAAAATTGTTGATTGTCTTACTCCAAAATATGATATTATTGCTCGCTTTCAAGGAGGGCCAAATGCAGGACATACCTTAGAATTTAATGGGATAAAACATGTGCTTCATATTATTCCTTCGGGGATTTTTCACAAAGATAAAATAAATATAATTGGAAATGGAGTATTGATTGAACCTTATATTTTTGAAAAAGAAGTTTTTGCTTTGATGTCAAAGGATGTAGATGTAAATGATAATCTATATGTGTCTAAAAAATCACATTTAATCCTTCCTTCTCATAGAATGCTTGATATTGCAAACGAAACTTATAGAGGAAGTACAAAAATTGGTTCTACACTTAAAGGAATTGGTCCAACATATACTGACAAAATAGCAAGACAAGGACTTAGAGTAGGTGATATTAAATTAGAGGGATGGAAAGATAAATATTCTAAACTAAAAGACTCTCATTTAAGACTATTAAATTCATTAGGGTTTACTTTCGATTCTTTTAGAATTGATAATCTTAGCTTCGATGAATATGAAAGGAAATGGTTTAAGGCATTGGAAACCTTAGAAAGAATGAATTTTATTGATAGTGAATACTTCTTAAATAATGCATTAAAACAGGGAAAGAAAATCCTTGCTGAGGGTGCACAGGGTTCTATGTTAGATATTGATTTTGGTTCTTATCCTTTCGTTACTTCTTCCAATACTATTACCTCAGGAGTTTGCTCAGGTTTAGGAGTCGCTCCAACAGTAATTGGTAAGGTATTTGGAGTTTGTAAAGCTTATTGCACAAGGGTAGGTAGTGGAGCTTTCCCAACGGAATTATTCAATCAAGATGGAGATAAACTAAGGGTAAATGGAAATGAATTTGGTTCTACAACAGGAAGACCAAGAAGATGTGGTTGGATTGATATTCCTGCGTTAAAATATGCTTGTATGCTCAATGGAGTTACTCATTTGTTTATGATGAAGGTTGATGTATTAAATAGTTTCAATAAGTTTAGTGCTTGTTTTGAGTACAGTATTGAAAATGAAATAACTGATGTTCTTCCATTCGACATTAATGAAACAGAGATTAAACCAATTTTAACAGAGTTTATGGGATGGAAAAAAGAATTAAATGGCATTTGTGATTTTGATAATCTGCCAATTCAATTAAAGAGATATGTTCAAACTATTGAAAAAGAAATAGGAGTAGATGTTGCAATTATTTCAACTTCTCCTGATAGAAAAGATACTATTTTTAGAATTGATATATAAAAAACACATAAATATGAAAAGGTTTTTATTAATAGTTTTATTATTGTCTGGATTTTTGTCTGCTTATTCTCAAAAACTTAGAAATTCAGATGTGCCACAAGAAGTAAGAATGGGTTTAGAAAACACCTATTATGATTATAAACTTTTGGGTTGGTTCTTTGAAACAGGTCAATATGTTGCTGAAATAAATATTGATAATCAAACAGGAAGAGCATTCTTTACGGCAAATGGAAATTGGCAGTTTACAATATTCAATATTGCTGAACAAGAATTACCTACTTTGGTTGCTAATTACTTTATCAATAATTATCCTGGTTATAGAATTAAGAAATCTGAATATGTTGAGGATTTTGGTGGGGATAATTATTATAGATTAATCATTTCAATGAAGGGAGTAGCACAAACAGAATATGAAATGATTTTTGACCCAAGAGGGAAGATGATTAAAACCAATGCTCCTGATCCTGATTTTGTGAAGAAAGACTATATTGCAAGATTAAACCCTGAGGATATCGAGAGAAATCAGAAAAAGATGGCCGAAAGAGCTGCATTGCCAGGAGAGGTTGTAAAAGTACCAGGAAGTGGAGACATTAACACTTCTGGTAAAAAAATTGACATTCAAGCACCAGAGCCATTGGATGAGGTTAAGATTCCAGAGCCTGTTACTAAATCTTTTGAAAAGAAATATCCAAGAATAGAGATTGATAGCTGGAAGGGCGAAGATACGTGTTATAGAGCATTATTCCAAAATCGTCAAGGAACTAATTTAGAGACGCTTTTTATGCCAGATGGAACAATAGTTTCAGTTACTTCTGAGGTTAATCCTGACAGATATCCACGTTTGATCATGAAGGATTTAGATGAAAGATATCCTGATGCTAAAGTATCTTATATACAAAAAATTGAATATGATATCAAGTATAGAAGAATGATTACAGACAGAAAACTAAGTCAGTATTTCTTAGTAGTTTTAGAAGAAAAGATTAAAGGTCGAAGAGAAATGAAGACTATTAAACTTACTTACGATAAATCATTCAAATATCAAGGTCTTGCAACAAGTGGTGATGAGTATGACCAAATGGACGATGATTTCTAAAAAATGCGTTATAAACTAAGTTTATTCTTTATTCTATTTTTTATATTATTCTCAAACCTTCAAGCTCAAAAGAAAATAAATTATAAAGCTTCATGGAGCGATAAAAGACCTTCTTTTCCGGATGAGTTGATTATGGTCGATAAGGTTGAGTTTGAGCATGAAGATATGAAGATGTATTGTGATTCAGCGATTTTCAATGAAAAAGAAAATCGCTTTACTGCTTTTGGTAATATCTACATTAATCAGAAAGATACATTAAAAATTTGGGGGGATGAGCTTTATTATGATGGTCAGACTAAGGTGGCTGAATTGATTGGAAAGAAAATCAAGATGAAGGATAAAAACTTAATCCTTGAAACAGATTATTTAGTATTGGAAAGATTATTAAATACTGTAAGATACACTAATAAAGCTATAATTTATGATGATAAATCAATTTTAAAAAGCATTAAGGGTACTTATTTCTTAGATAATAAAGATGTGATATTTACTGATAAGGTTGAAATATATTCAGATTCCACAGAAATCTATTCAGACACTATGGCATACAATTCAAATACTAAAATCGCATCATTTTATGGACCTACAAATATTATAAATCATGATAGTACTTATATTTATACCGAAAAAGGATGGTATAATACTAAATCGAGTACTTCATTTTCTTCAAAACAAGGTCAATTAATAAATAATAGCAGATTAATTCAGGCAGATACCTTTGAGTATTCATCAACTACTAAACTTGGTTATGGGTTGAGAAATATTTATATTGAGGATAGTTTGAATAATTTAATTATTACCGGCAATTCACTTTATATAGATAATAATGAGTTTAATCCATATACATACATCACTCAAATTCCTCTTGTAAGATATTTCGAAGACCAAGATACTCTTTATCTTCATTGCGATACATTATTAGTTAAGTATGATACTTCTATGAATATGAAAAGTCTACATTCTTTTAATAGTGTAAAGTTTTATAGGAGTGATATACAGGGATTCTCAGATATTATTGATTATAGTTTTAGCGATTCAACTCTTTATATGTTAGGCTCTCCGGTTATTTGGAATGAAGATAATCAAATCCTTGCCGATACTATTAAAATGGTAATAAAGAATAAAATACATAGTTTTGATGCATATAATAATTCCTTTGTTATTCAATTAGCTGATACTATTAATTTGGATAAATTCAACCAGATAAAAGGAAAAACTATGAAGGGATATTTTGAAGATAATAAATTATATATGGTAGATATTGATGGGAATGCAGAGAGTGTGTATTTTATTTATGAAGATTCAAAAGAGGAAAATGAATTAATGGGAGTTAATATTGGAAAGGGTTCTGGGATGAGAGTTTATTTTGAAGAGAAAAAAATAAAAAAAATAACTACTTTCAATAATCCTGAGTTTTTTGCAGATGATATTGATAATATTTCAAAGGAAAAGAGATTATTAAAAGGGTTTAATAATAGATTTTATCAAAGGCCGTTAATGCCAAATGATATTTTTATTTTAAAATGACAAATTGTCATCATATAGATAAAAGGAATAGTATTTGAATGGGTTTAATCAGAAGTTAAGAATGAAAAATAGAATATTTAATATGAGTAAGGAAAAGAAAATCAACCAGGATAATATCGAAAAAGAAACAGAGATAAATGAACAAGACTCTCAAAGTATAGAGAAGGATTTAGAGTCAGAATCAACAGAAAAAGTGGAAGATTTAGGACAGAAACTTATTGAAATGAATGATAAGTATCTTAGGCTTTATTCAGATTTTGAGAATTATAGAAAAAGAACTTCTAAGGAGAAACTTGATATGATCAAATATGCATCAGAGGATACTATCAAGGATTTGCTGCCAATTATCGATGATTACGAAAGAGCAATGGAGGATATAGATAATCAAGATATTTCAGATACAACAAAAGAAGGTCTTAGATTAATTTACTCTAAATTAATGAATACTCTAACTCAAAAAGGAGTAAAACCAATTAATGCCAAAGGAGAGTTGTTTGATGAAAATATCCATGAAGCTATTACACAAATCCCTGCTCAGTGCGATGAAGATAAAGGAAGGGTAATAGATGAAATTACAAAAGGTTATTTTATGTTTGATAAAGTAATAAGATTTTCGAAAGTAGTTGTTGCAATATAATAAATAATATAGATGTCAAAAAGAGATTATTATGAAGTTCTTGGTGTAAGTCGTTCTGCTACAAGTGATGAGTTAAAGAAGGCTTATAGAAAACTTGCTTTAAAATATCATCCCGATAAAAATCCAAATGATAAACAAGCAGAAGAAAAATTCAAGGAAGCTGCGGAAGCTTATGAAGTTTTATCTAATGCTGACAAAAAATCAAGATACGATCAATTTGGACATGCAGGCGTAGATAATCAAGGCGGATTCTCAGGTGGTGGAATGAATATGGATGATATATTCTCTATGTTTGGAGATATATTTGGAGGAGGTTTCGGTGGGTTTGGAGGATTCTCTGGTGGTTCTCGATCCCGAGGTGGCAGAAGAGTTAATAAAGGAAGTAGTCTAAGAATTAAAATAAAACTAAGTCTTGAAGATATTGAAAAAGGGGTTGAAAAGAAGATTAAGGTTAATAAATATGTTACCTGCGATTCTTGTCATGGCTCAGGTGCAAAACATGGTTCTGAAACTATTAACTGTTCTCAATGTAATGGTTCTGGATATATTACACAGGTTCAAAGAACAATTCTTGGTAATATGCAAACCCAAAGCGTATGTCCATCTTGTCAAGGAGAGGGTAAGATTATTAAAGATAAATGTCCATCATGTTATGGTGAAGGTATTGTAAAGAATGAAGAAGTTATTACAATAAATATTCCTGCTGGTGTTTCTGATGGCATGCAATTATCATTTGAAGGAATGGGTAATGCTGGTGCAAGAAATGGAATAAATGGGGATTTAATTGTTTCAATTGAAGAACTTGCTCATGAACATTTTGAGAGAGATGGTAATAATGTATGTTTGCAAACATATATAACTGTATCAGAGGCTATCTTAGGAACAACCGTTGAAGTGCCAACCCTTGGAGGAGCAGCCAAATTTAAGGTTGAACCTGGAATGAGTTCAGGTAAGGTTTATAGATTAAGAGGTAAAGGATTGCCAGATATAAACGGTTATAAGAGAGGAGATCAATTGGTAAGAGTTGATGTTTGGATTCCTAAGGAATACACTAAGGAAGAGAAGAAAATGCTTGAAAAATTACAGGAAAGCGATAATTTCAAACCGAATCCAAGCGGCAAAGAAAAGAGCTTCTTCGAAAAGATGAAGAATATGTTTTCTTAGTTTTTGAAATTATATTTCACAGGACTTAACCTATTCTTAATTAAGTATTGTGTTAAGATAACTAACTCTTGATTATAGAAAAATAGAATCAAATTACATTTTTTTAGAATCAAGAGTTAGTTTTCTGTAATTTGATTCTATTTCGCTGTAATTTGATTCTATATTTACCTATTAGTGTTCCCAAATTTTAGCAGGAATAATAATTGATTATAAATTATATTCATTCCTTTTTCGTCCTCTGAGGGAAGGTAGGTTTTAGGAAAATCTGCATAAAAAGTCTCATCATCCCCAACTCTCCCTTTTTCGTTTATGCAGCTTATTCCATCAATACATCTAATGTAAACTCTATATCCCCTTGAAGAAATTTCACGCATAATATTGACTTTTGTTAAATCAATAGTTAGAGTGGTGTTAGAACCCTTTTCGTCAATATATTTATATGTCAAATATCCATTTGAATTTACTCCAAATTCACGATATATGTTATCTTTTATTTCAGATTCGATTATTTTGCAACTTTGCTCAATGCTTTGAGAATAAGTATTGTTAGTATGAAAACTTATTACAAAAAATAGAATGGAGATAAATAATTTATTCATAGTATTTAGGATTAGAAATGAATTAACAAGGAGCAAAAGTACAAAAAAAAAATTATATCTTAATCAATCGGTTGTTTTTTCTATTATTTAAATGTGTTTTTATGATTAAACTGCTTACGTTTTAATCATAATAATTGTTCATTTAATTGAATTGATAAATAAAAATGTCTTTTTACTTTGTTATTGAAGATTTTTTACATAAATTTGTCAATTGCTTTTATTGGGTTTTGTATGCATGATTATTAGCTAAACAACGCATAATAAAGAGTATAGAATTGAAAAATATAAGATATTAATAAGTAAACATATGAAAAAGCTGTATTTATTATTTGTACTATTGATGAGTTTTGGAGCATTTATACTAAAAGCTCAACCTATTCAAATGACTCATTTAAATTTCGAATCAGGTATTCCTTCTAACTGGGTAATTTCTGCAAATGTTTCTGCTAATACTGCTGTAGCTGCAACAGGATCTCAGTCTTGTAAGTTAAAACCCTCGACAACACAAGTAACTTTAACATCTCCTACTTTTACAAGAACACCAGCTTGTAATGTGAGATTAGAGTTTTCTCATATTCCAATGCTTAAAAACTTATCTGGTGGAGTTGGAGGAGGAAAGGTAGAGATTTCTATAGATAATGGATTAAGTTGGGTTGTATTATCTACTTCTGGATCATCAACTTCACCAACTACTTATGATGCCTCATATGGAGCTGGTTTAACAAGTTTTACAGGTAGTTTCCGTAAGCTTGACTATTATAAAGATTCTGATCCATTAGTTACTGTGCCTGAATCAAGCTTGGATAAATCATATTGGAGAAACGAAGTTTTTTACTTAGGTAATAGTCTCGGTACGGCTACCAGTTTTAAAATTAGATTTATTCTACCTCAAACTCCGCCTGCTGATCAATTTGCAGGTTGGTATTTAGATGATATTAGACTGACTCAAGCTGCTACTTCTTCAAATACAATACGTATCCCTCAAATTCAATCATTTAATACTTATCCGAATCTATATAATTTGCCTAATTGTAATGATGTATTAGTTTCAGCAAATCTTAGATTCTTAGGTTCATCTGCTCCTTCAAATCCTGATTCAATTTATTTAGAGTATAAATATAATAATGATGCTACAGTAAAAAGAGCACAAATGATTCTAAATACAAGTAATAATGCATACGAAGGGAAGATTCCTTTTAATGGTTTTGATTCTTTGACACATTGGAGGTTAGTTGTTAATGATAATATTGGTAATAGGGTAACATATCCTTACGTCTACGATCATTTAAGTGAGTTTGTAAGTGTTAGAGGTTTTGTTGGAGAATTTCCAATGGCAACCACTGGTCTTTCAAGTCAGGAGATAATGATGAGGACAAATCAAAATAGAAATCTAACTCAAATGAGATATAGGGCTTCTGAATTAAATGCACTTGGATATAGAGCAGGACATATAGAAAGTTTGGTTTATAATGTAACACAAGCCACTGCTAACTATTTAATGAATGGATTTAATGTGTATATTGCTAATGTTCCAAGCAATTTTATTTTAGATCCTAATAATCAATATAGTGGTCACTTTACTCAGGTCTATAATGCAGCAAGCTTAATGTCCCCTCAAGCAGGATGGAGGGTTTTGAAGTTTATTCAACCTTATATGTGGGATGGAATAAGTGATTTATTAATTAAAGTATGTTGGGATAATCCTCCAGGAAGTGTTGGAGGGGTTACTAAGATTGAATGTATTCCAGCTCCTGGAGCATCAGGAGGAGTCCCTGCAGCTACTTCATACCAATACTATCAAACTGGAGTTGGAACAACAGGTGCATGTTTTGCTCCGTTTAATGCAGGAGATGGAGCTGTAAATTTCAGACCGAATTTTAAATTTAGATTTGTAAATAATTGTAAATTAAAATATGATATTGGGGTTACAAATACCTTAGTACAACCATCAAATTATGTTGTTCAAGCCAATACCCCTACACCAATTAGAATTAGATTAAAAAACTTTGGAACTGATAATTTATCTTCAGCTAATATTGTTTATAAAATAGATAATGCAGCAAATGTTTCAGCTGGAACTTGGAGTGGCGTTTTGTTGAATGATGATTCTGTTATGTATCAAATCCCTTCTAATATTAGTTTTGCTCCTGGATTCAGATATTTTAAATCATGGACTACATTATTACCTCCGCAAGTTGATTATGAACCTAAAAATGATACAGGCTATTTTGAGATAATTTCTTGTGATGGTCCAATGAGTGGAGAATATGCTATTGGTAATGTTAGTGGTTTTACTGCTGACAGGAAGTTCAATAGCTTTAAAGAAGTTTTTAAAATGCTTCAAGGTTGTGGAGTCTCAGGACCTGTAACAATTAAAATATTACCTCAAGGTGTGTATTCAGATTCATTGAGTTTCCCTACTAATATACCAGGAATATCTAACACGAATTTTGTTAAGTTTGTAAGTTCATCTTCTACTCAACAAGTTACTATTAAGGTTGATAAAATATTTAATGATGTATTTAATCTTTCAGGAGCAAAATATTTTAAATTTGAAAATTTCAATTTTATTTCTCCTGATAGTATATTCAATACTACAAATGTAATAAGAATGAACTCTCTTACATCTGACATAGAATTTAAAAAGGTTAGGTTTGATAAGAATACATTAGGAATGAATATAAATTCATTTATATATGTTGGAGAGGCTAATAATATAACTATCGACAGTTGTACTTTTGATGGAAATGCCACTTATCAAGTATTCATAAAGGGGGCTTCTTCATTGAATTTAAGTTCTGGAATTACGATAAAAAATTCTCAATTTAGAAATAATCTTGAAAATGCTATTTATTCAGAATATACAAGCAATCTTAATATTATTGGAAATAAATTTGATAATAATCGTATTGTCAGTGCATCAACAGTATATAATGTATTAGTACAATCGTCTAATAATTTCAATATTCAAAAGAATAATATAGTATTAAATAATGTTAATGCTATAGGATTGTCAAATATTCTCTCTTCAACAACAAGATCCACTATCGCTAATAATAAGATTAGTATTTCTAATAATAATGATAGTTCATCGATTACAAATATATCCGCAATTAATATGTTAAGCGGAGAAAATGTACTCATTGGCTATAATAATATATATGCTAAAGACCAAGGTAATTTAGTTTCTTATGGTCTTAATCTAGGTATTACCGGTCAAACAATATCAAATATTAATGTAAATAATAATATACTGATAAGTGATGGATATGGTTTTGCAGTTTATACAAGGCCAA
>Ga0265293_10005347_pt1 | contig 21549 bp, 26 predicted proteins | sample Munlanlewell138R_FD_192505 | JGI IMG/M metagenome (GOLD analysis project Ga0265293, IMG submission 192505) | Leachate microbial communities from a municipal landfill in Southern Ontario, Canada - Leachate well 138R | ecosystem: Engineered > Solid waste > Landfill > Unclassified | place: Canada... | reverse complement strand
CTCCCAAAAGAGATATTTTTAAAAATCCCTACTTACATACTTCACCCCGGTATCAGAGGCGACAGAGGTCATAATTCGCTAGACCACGCCTTGCGAGATGATAAAAAAGAGTGGGGAGTCGTGATCCTTAGAGCAAATGAAGAGCTTGACGGCGGAGATATTTACGCAGAAGTCAGATTTGATATGCGAGAGAGTTACAAGGCGTCCATCTATAGAAATGAAGTTGCATGTACTGCTTCAAAAGCTCTCAAAATTCTTTTAAAAAACCTACATGACAAAGATTTTAAACCTACTCCTCAGCTAAAATCTCCGATACATAACTATCTATCAGAGAGCCAGAGAGCAATTGATTGGCAAAAAGATACAACTAAAGAGATTATAAAAAAGATATATGTGAGCGATAGTTACCCCGGTGTTAAAGATGAGTTTTTAGGAGTAGAGTGTTATCTTTTTGGAGCGCATGAAGAGGAGACTTTACGAGGAGAGGCAAAAGAGATAATCGCAAAAAGAGACGGTGCTATTTGTGTCGCAACTATTGATGGCGCTTTATGGATAAGCCACATGCAAGAGGTCGGGAGGTTTAAACTTCCATCTACATATGTTTTAAAAGAGAAGATAAAAGGGGTAAAGGAGATACGCATACCGCTGATAGCCAAATATAAAGAAAACACCTTTCATGAGATTAGCTCAAAAATTATAGGCGAAGCAGGGTATCTCTACTTTAACTTTCACAACGGTGCCATGCACTCTGAGCAGTGCATAAGGCTAAAATATGCGTTTGAGCATCTAAGCGAGAGCTGTAAAGTGATAGTTTTAATGGGCGGAGAGGATTTTTTTAGCAACGGGATTCATCTAAATATCTTGCAAGACTCAAAAAAGCAGGGAGAAGATGGCTGGAGCAACATAAACGCTATGAATGATGTCGTAAAATCGATACTTTTTGCTGATGAAGTTATCACTGTTGCATCTTTAGGCAAAAACGCAGGGGCAGGCGGAGTCTTTTTGGCTCTTGCATGTGACTATGTTGTCGCACAAAAGGGAGTTGTGTTAAATCCGCACTACAAAACATTAGGACTAAGTGGGAGCGAATATCACACTTATACATTAGAAAAAAGAGTAGGCAAAGAAAAAGCAGAGGAACTTTTGAACAACTGTTTGCCAATAAGTGCAGATAGTGCTTTTAGGATTGGTATGATTGATAAAGTTTTTGAAGATGACGATTATTTTGACTCTTTAGGGGAGTTTGCTCAAAAACTATGCGAAGATGAAGATAGATACAGTGATTTTTTATATAAAAAAGAGGATTATCTATCCAAAAACATCTCCACGATAGAGAAGAAAAAAGAGCAGGAGTTAAAAGTCATGTATCCAGAGTTTTGGGATGAAGATAGCTCTTTTCATAAACTTAGATATGATTTTGTTTATAAAGTGTGTTCCATTGAAACACCTAAAAGATTAAAATCAAGAGGCACTAGCGCCGAGGGAAATCTAGTGTTAGTGACAAAATAAAATCAAGGAATACGGATGCATGAGTATAGTATAGTCCAGTCTCTTTTAGACTCATGTGAAGCCAATGCACTGAAGAATAATGCAAAAAAAGTAACCAAAGTTGTAGTGAAAATCGGTGTCATGAGCGGAGTTGAGCCAGAGCTTTTAAGAACTGCGTTTGATACATTTAAAGAAAAGACACTCTGTGAAGATGCGGAGTTTGTCATAAATATCCAGCAAATCGTTATAAAATGCAATAAATGCCTAAAAGAATCAGTTTTAGAGAGTATAGAGTATCGTTGCCCTACATGTAAAGATATAGATATTGATATTCTTGATGGGGAAGATATGTATCTGATGCAGTTAGAGCTTGTGTAGATGTAAAGTATGATTTAGGAGGCATCTTAAATTTGAAGCTACAATCAAAGAGAGTTTTTAAGGTATTTATATTGTTGAAAAATTCTATAATAGTAGAAATGTAAAAATTTATATTTAAGTTAAACAATGCTTAAAGCTTTTTTAGGTAAAATTGCGCACTTTTTATATATATTTAAGGAATTGTACATGTACGCAATTATCAAAAACGGTGGCAAGCAGTATAAAGTTCAAGAGGGTGATATTTTATTATTAGATAAAATGTCTCTTGAGCCAAAAGCTTCTATCGAGATTAAAGAAGTTCTAGCTGTTAATGCAGGCGAACTTAAAGTTGGAGCACCATTTATTGAGGGTGCTGTTGTAACTGCTGAGGTTATTAATGAAGGGCGCCAGAAGAAAGTTATAACTTTTAAAAAGCGTCGTCGTAAAGACTCTAAAGTAAAAAGAGGCTTTAGAAGAGATTATACGCGCGTTCGTATTACAAATATAGCGGCATAAGCTAAAAAAACTTAAGGAGATTTAAGATGGCACATAAGAAAGGTCAAGGTAGTACACAAAATAATCGTGACTCGGCTGGTAGAAGACTTGGTGTAAAGAAGTATGGTGGAGAGGCTGTAGTAGCAGGTAATATCATTATTCGTCAAAGAGGAACTAAAGTTCATCCTGGAAAAAATGTCGGTATGGGAAAAGACCATACTATTTTTGCTTTGGTTGACGGAGTTGTATCATTTCATAGAAAAGATAAAAAACGTCAACAAGTTTCAATTATCCCCGCTGCATAATTCTACAATATTTGAGCCTTGGCTCAAATATTTCTACTTCAAATTTAGACTTCTTGTCTAACAAAATTTTAAATATTTAACAGTTTACTTTTTATTGTCAGTAGTAAATTCTTAAGTATTAAACATCAAGGAAAATATATGTTTACGGACAGCGTAGAATTAACAGTCTCTTCTGGAAAAGGTGGGCAAGGATGTGTCGCATTTCGTCGTGAAAAATTTGTCGTAAACGGTGGACCAAATGGTGGAGACGGCGGCAAAGGCGGCGATATCTGGTTTAAGTGCGACAATAACACTCACACACTCTCTCACTTTCAAAAAAAGATGCATATAAAAGCAGATAACGGAGCTCCGGGTGAAGGTTCTAATATGACCGGAAAATCAGGTGTTAAAAAGACTATTATTGTGCCACCGGGAACACAGATAATAGATCTAGAGAGTGGTGAAGTGCTGTTTGATATGCTGGAGGATGGACAAGAAGAGCTTTTTATTACGGGCGGAAAAGGCGGACTTGGAAATACCCACTTTAAATCCTCTACAAACCAGAGACCTACTTATGCTCAACCGGGACAAAAGGGAGAGACAAGAAGAATTAAGCTTGATCTTAAACTTATAGCTGATGTTGGCTTGGTAGGTTTTCCTAATGTCGGTAAATCCACCCTCATATCAACAGTCTCAAACGCTCGCCCAGAGATTGCAAACTATGAGTTTACAACATTAACGCCCAAACTCGGTCAGGTAAATATAGGTGACTTTGAGTCATTTGTTATGGCTGATATTCCGGGTATTATTGGTGGAGCACATGAAGGAAAAGGTCTTGGAATTGAGTTTTTAAGACATATAGAGAGAACTGAGATACTTCTTTTTATGATTGATTTAGCATCATATAGAGATTTAAAAGAGCAGATAGAGACGCTAAAAGAAGAGGTTGCGGCATTTTCAGATAAGTTAGCGCATAGTAAATATGCAATTGCTCTAACTAGAGTCGATGTAGTGCCGGCAGATGAAATACAAGAGCTAATTACAGGCTTTTTGAAGATGCAGGGAGTAGAACCTACTAAAGATAGCGATATAGGTTTTGATAAGACGATGCCTTATTTTATTCAAAAAACAGCGGAGGAGACACTTGGCTATAACAGAGCACTTCCATACTTTATAGTGCCTATCTCCTCTGCTACAAATAAAAATATTGAGCCGCTTAAAAATGCTCTCTTTAAGCTAGTTCAATCAAAAAGGCAAGAGTCCTAAAATATGAGAAGAGTTGTTGTAAAAGTTGGAAGTGCAGTTTTAACGCAAAATGATTCTATTGCTCTAGAGAGAATGAAGGAGCTGGTGGATTTTTTATGTAAACTTAGAGAGACAAATGATGTTATTTTAGTCTCTTCTGGAGCAGTAGCAGCAGGTTACACAGCTTTAAAGTTAGATAGAAGTGTACTGCAAAATAAACAAGCCTTAGCTGCAATCGGGCAGCCGATACTTATGAACAAATATAGTAAGAAGTTTGGAGTGCATGATGTATTAACTGCGCAGGTTTTAGTAACTGCCGCAAACCTGCAAAGAGAAGATGAGATACAGAGAATCAAAGATACAGTCAATACTCTTCTCTCAAACGGAGTCATTCCTATTATAAACGAAAATGATGCAACATCAACTAAAGAGTTAGTCGTTGGAGACAATGATCAACTCTCGGCATATATTACAAAGCATACAGACTCAGATCTACTTGTTATTCTATCGGATATTGATGCTTATTATGATAGTGATCCGAGAAAAAATCCAAATGCTAAAATCCTTAAAACAGTAGAGAGCATAGATGAGAATGAGCTTGAGAAAGAGGCAACTCCTCATGGTGCTTTTGCAACAGGTGGAATTTTGACAAAACTAAAAGCTGCCAACTATCTGTTAGGACATGGAGTTGATATGGTGCTAGCTAGCGGATATGACCTAAGTGATATTAAGAGTCTTTTGCTTGAGGCTAGACATGAGGGTGGAACTATCTTTACTAAGGCTAAGAGATGAAAATTATTTTTATGGGAACACCTGATTATGCAGGTCATATTTTAGAAAAAATCATCACTACCAAAGATATGGAGGTAGTCGCGGTCTATACACAACCCGATAAACCCGTTGGACGGAAAAAAATCTTAACTCCTCCCGTTGTTAAGACAATTGCCCTTCAAAACAACATTAGTGTTTACCAGCCTGAGAGATTAAGAGACGTAGAAACGATTAACGAGTTAAAAAATATAGAGTGTGACTACATTGTAGTTGCCGCATACGGGCAGATACTTCCACGCGAGATATTAGAGCATGCCCCTTGCATAAATCTTCATGCTTCAATATTGCCTCACTATAGAGGAGCAAGTCCGATACAACAGACTCTTTTAAATGGCGATAGCAAAACAGGTGTAACTGCCATGTTAATGGACGAAGGTCTTGATACCGGAGATATTATAAAAATCAAAGAGATTGATGTTGGCGAAAATGAGATGGCAGAGTCACTGTTTGAGAGACTATCTTTTGCTGCCTGCGAGCTTACTATTGATGTTCTAGAGAATTTCGACTCTTTTACACCAACAAAGCAGGATAACTCTAGAGCCTCATATTGCACAAAAATAACTAAACAAGACGGCGAGGTTTCATTTGAGGATGCCTCTTTGCTTTTTAACAAATATCGTGCGTTTACTCCTTGGCCGGGAGTCTATCTCGCTTCGGGCTTAAAGTTAAAAAAGATAGAGATGGTAGAGAAAGAGAGCCAAAATATGAGCGGAGAGATACTACATGTAGATAGAGAGTCTATTGTAGTGGGTTGTAAAAAAGGAACGATAAAAGTTTTAAGTGTTCAGCCGGAGTCAAAAAAAGAGATGGATATATTATCTTATATAAACGGTAAGAGAGTAGGCGTTGCAGATACTCTCTCTTAAAAGGGTAGATTCAACTCAAAAATATCTAAAAGAGTTGATTAAAGAGAACAGAATTTCCCTGCCATATGCAGTTGTAGCAGAGTTACAGACAGAGGGGGTAGGAAGCAGAGGAAACTCTTGGAGTGGAGCTGATGGAAATCTTTTTTTATCATTTGCCATACCATTGAAAGATTTGCCAAAAGATTTGAAACTTGAATCTGCATCTATCTATTTTTCTTATATTTTAAAAGAGACGTTAGAGGAGTTTAATTCTACTGCTTGGTTAAAGTGGCCTAACGACTTTTATATAGAGAATAAAAAAGTCGGAGGGATGATTACAAACCTTATAGCGGACGCTATAGTCTGCGGCGTAGGGATAAACATAGCATCATCACCTAATGATTTTGCAATATTAGATATAAATTTAAACAGAGATGAGCTTATAAAAAGGTATTTTATAAATATTAAAAAAAAGAGTTCATGGAAGCAAGTTTTTAGTAAATATAAGTTAGAATTTTACAGAAATCAAAACTTTTATACACACAGTAAAAATTTAAGAATTTCTTTAAAAGATGCATCACTTCAAAGTGATGGGTCTGTTGTAGTCAATGGTGAGAGGATATATAGTCTAAGATGAGTGAAGTAATTGTAATAGCAAATCAAAAGGGTGGCGTAGGTAAAACTACAACTGCTGTTAACTTGGCTGCCTCGCTTGCTGTTGCAGAAAAAAAAGTTCTTTTAATAGACTCAGATCCGCAGGCCAATGCTACTACGTCTTTGGGCTTTCACAGAAACGATTATGAGTTTAACATCTATCATGTACTAATCGGAACAAAAAAACTAAAAGATATTATTTTAAAGTCAGAACTCCCAACTCTTCATCTCGCACCCTCAAATATTGGGCTTGTAGGAATAGAAAAAGAGTACTATGATGCACAAAACTCAAAAGGACGCGAGCTTGTTTTAAAAAAAGCAATAGCAAATGTACTAAAAGATTACGACTATATCATTATAGACTCCCCTCCGGCACTTGGACCTATGACGATAAATGCGCTCTCAGCTTCAAACTCGGTAATAATCCCCATCCAGTGTGAATTTTTTGCGCTTGAGGGTTTGGCACAGTTATTAAATACTATAAAACTTGTAAGAAAGTCTATAAATCAAAAATTAAATATAAGAGGTTTTTTGCCAACAATGTTTAGTGCGCAAAACAATCTATCAAAACAAGTTTTTGCAGATTTAAAGCAGCACTTTGATAGTAAACTCTTTAAAGATTTAAATGGAGAGATTATAGTGGTTCCTAGAAATGTTAAATTAGCTGAGTCGCCATCATTTGGTAAGCCGGCTATTCTTTATGATGTAAAATCAGTAGGTTCGGTTTCTTATCAAAATTTAGCACAAGCGATTATAAAAGTATGAAATCACAAAAATTAGGTAGAGGATTGGGCGCACTTTTAGGTGAAATAGATGAGGCGTATGAGAATGAGATTTCTCAAAAAGATTCAATTGTAGAGATTCCTCTAAAAGATATTAGACCAAATCCGTTTCAACCGAGAAAACACTTTGAAGAGAGCTCTCTTTATGAGCTTAGCGAATCTATAAAAAATGATGGCTTACTGCAGCCTATAGTTGTAACGGAGGATATTGACGGATATGTTTTGATTGCAGGAGAGAGAAGACTGCGTGCATCAAAATTGGCAAAACTAAAGACAATACGCGCCATTATTTTAAACAGCGACGATCAGAAGATGAGACAGTTTGCTCTTATAGAGAATATCCAAAGAGACGAGTTAAACTCTATAGAACTTGCGCACGCTTACGGAGAACTTATAAAACTCCATGAAATTACGCAAGAAGAGTTATCTACTAGAATTCATAAAAGTAGAACGCACATTACTAACACTATCAGACTTCTGCAACTTTCACAAAAAACGCAAAGAGCACTTATAGAGAAGAAGATAAGTACCGGTCATGCTAAGGTGCTAGTTGGTTTAGATGAGAAGCAGCAGCAGCTTATTGTTAATTCAATAATTGGACAAAAACTTAGTGTAAGAGAAGTTGAAGCAACCATAAAGAGTATAAAAAATTCAAAATCTGATTTATCCGACAAGACAGAGAGTTGCTCTTATGACTTTAGTAGTTTAAAAGAGAGATTATCTGAATTAGGTTTTAAAAATAAAAACTCTGCTAAAAGCTTAACAATAGAGTTTGAAGATGAAGAGCAGATAGAGAAATTTTTAAACTTTTTTTCAAATTAAGAACTACTTATGCTAATTAATTTAAAATATTTTATATAAAATATAAATATTTTTTAATTTTTTTGTCAGTTTAACAATTCTTTTAATTTTAACATAGTATAATCACGCAACTTTTAGGAGGCGCTATGTTAGATATAAATCCGATACTACTTGTAGCTACATTAATTGTATTTCTTTCGCTTATAGCCGCTCTAAACAGTTGGCTTTACAATCCATTATTTGCATATATGAGTAAAAGGGATGATGACATCAAAAAAGATCTTGAAAAAGTAGGATCTAATGATGATGAAATCAGAGAGCTTGAATCAAAAGCAAAGTCAATAATTGCAAACGCTAAGCTGGAAGCAGCGACTTTAAGAGAGAAAGTTATTACGGATGCTAAAGAGTTAGCAGAGAGTAAGTTAGAAGCAAAACGAGCTGAATTAGCTAGTCAGTACTTAGAGTTTGAGCAGTTGCTTGCTAAAACTCGTGAACAGTTGGGAAGTGATTTAAAATCCCAGATTCCACTGTTTAAAGAAGCTGTTAAAGCTAAATTTAGTCAAATATAAGGATGTAATGTGAGTAGAATTTTAGTATTTATGCTAATGATATCAACCTTTGCATTGGCATCTAATGGCAATGCAGAGAGTACAGGCACCGATATAGTACAAAGAACAGTCAATTTTCTACTATTTGCCGGACTAATTTGGTATCTTGTTGCTGAACCTGTCAAAAATTATTTTGCATCAAGAAGTCAGGGGATTGCTGATGAGATGAAAAAGGTTCAAGATAAATTAAGAGAGACGGCAGCTTTGAAGAAGGATGCTCTTGCTAAAATATCGGCAGCTGAAAAGTTTGCACAAGATTTGGCAATTAGCTCAAAAAAAGAGAATAAAGTTATAAACGATAACATTATGGCTCAATGTGATGCAGACATTTTAATTATGTCAAAACAGCAAGCCGTACTTATAGATTTTGAGCAAAGAAGAATGGTCAGAAGTGTAGTAGAAGAGACACTTAAAGAGGTGCTTGCTCAAAGTGATGAGAGCTTTGATAAAGAAGCAATGGCAAATGTTATCTTAAAGAAGGTGGCATAAGATGGAAGAGTTAATCGCAAAAAGATATATAAAAGCTATCAAGCAAGGTTCTAGTGCGGAAAATATGCAAAATATAGCTTCTATATTTGCTGTTTTAGCCGAAGCGTTTAATAATGAAAAATTTAACCAAATTATTAACAACCCTGATGTAAGTAAACAGCAAAAATCAGAAATATTATTAGATGCAGTTAAATCTACTAACTCTAAAGATGTTGAAAACCTGATTAAACTACTTGCTGAACATAATCGTATCAATATTATTCCTGCTGTTGCGGAAGTGATGAGAAAAGATATTGCAATTACAAACAAAAGTTATAGCGGAGCTGTTTATAGTAATAGCGATATTGATGCTAAAGTTATAGATGATTTAAGCATTGGTTTAGGTAGCAAGTTTAATTCAAAAATATCATTAAAGTTTGAAAAAAGCAGTTTTAACGGAATAAAAGTAGATGTCGCAGATTTGGGTGTTGAGATTAGTTTCTCAAAATCTAGAATCAATAGTCAAATTATAGAACATATTGCAAAAGCAATTTAATTTTCAACGAGAGGAGATGTGTAGTGGTAGCAAAAATTCAGGCTGATGAAATCAGCTCAATAATCAAAGAGCGTATCGATAACTTTGAACTAAGTATAGATATTAATGAGACAGGTAAGATTGTCTCTTATGCTGATGGTGTTGCGCAAGTTTACGGACTAAGCAACGTTATGGCTGGGGAGATGGTAGAGTTCGAAGAGGGAACAAGAGGTTTAGTCATGAACCTTGAGGAGAGCACTGTAGGTGTTGTTATTCTTGGAGCAGGATTAATGTTAAAAGAGGGGATGTCTGTTAAGAGATTAGGCAAACTTCTTAAAGTTCCTGTTGGCGACGCTCTACTGGGTCGTGTAGTAAATGCTCTTGGTGAGCCGATTGACGGTAAGGGTCCTATAGAGACAACTGAAACTCGTTTTGTAGAGGAGAAAGCTCCAGGAATCATGAGCAGAAAATCTGTTCATGAGCCTTTGGCAACCGGTATTAAAGCAATTGATGCTCTAGTTCCAATCGGAAGAGGTCAAAGAGAACTTATAATCGGTGACAGACAGACAGGTAAAACAACGGTTGCTCTTGATGCTATTATCAATCAAAAAGGTAACGGCGTTGTTTGTGTCTATGTTGCTGTTGGACAAAAAGAGTCAACTGTTGCTCAAATTGTTCGTCGCTTAGAGGAGCATGGTGCACTTGAGTACACTATTATTGTCTCTGCAACAGCTGCAGAAGCTGCAGCACTTCAATTTTTAGCTCCTTATACAGGTGTTACAATGGGTGAGTATTTCCGTGATAACGCTAGACATGGTCTGATTGTATATGATGATTTGACTAAACATGCAGTTGCTTACCGTGAGATGTCACTTATTCTTCGTCGTCCTCCGGGTCGTGAAGCATATCCTGGTGATGTTTTTTATATCCACTCTCGTCTTTTAGAGAGAGCTGCAAAGCTTTCAGATGAGAAGGGTGCAGGATCTTTAACAGCTCTTCCTATTATTGAGACACAAGCCGGTGACGTTGCGGCATACATCCCGACAAACGTTATATCTATCACTGATGGTCAAATTTTCCTAGAGACTGAACTATTTAATTCAGGTATTCGTCCTGCAATTAACGTTGGTCTTTCGGTTTCACGTGTTGGTGGAGCTGCTCAGATTAAAGCTACTAAACAAGTTGCAGGAACACTTAGACTTGATCTTGCACAGTACCGTGAACTTCAAGCATTTGCGCAATTTGCATCTGACCTTGATGAGACATCACGTAATCAACTTGAGCGTGGTCAAAGAATGGTAGAAGTTTTAAAACAAGGACCTTTCTCTCCACTCTCTGCTGAGAAGCAAGTAGTTATTATATTTGCCGGTAATGAGGGCTTCTTAGATGATATGGATCCATCAAATGTTGTTCGTTTTGAGGCTGAGATGTATCCTTTTATTGAGGCAACTTATCCTCAGATTTTTGAGAACATCAGAAGTACTTCTAAAGTAGATGATGACACTAAAGCATTGATGAAAAAAGCACTTGAAGAGTTCAAAGCTAGCTTTATAGTAGCGTAAGGATAACTTATGGCAAACTTGAAAGATATTCAAAGACAGATTAAGAGTGTAGCTAACACTCAAAAGACGACACGTGCTATGAAACTTGTATCGACTGCAAAACTAAAACGTGCAGAAGAGCTAGCTAAGCGCTCTCGTCTTTATGCTGCAAAAATGAATCAGGTGCTTGCCGAAATTGCTGGACGTATAAAATGCAACAAAATCGGTGGATTGGACAATCGATGTTTTTTAGAGATTGAAGATCCAAAAACTGTTGACATAGTTTTTGTTACTGCTGATAAAGGTTTATGTGGTGGTTTTAATATTCAAACTATTAAAGCTGTTAAAGAACTTTTAGCAGAGTATAAAGCAAAAAATGTAAAAGTGCGTTTACGTGGAATCGGCAAGAAGGGCATAGAGTTTTTTAAATACAATGAAGTTGAACTTTTTGATTCGGTAGTAAATCTTAGTTCTAAGCCAGACAAAGATGGCTCAGATAGCTTCATAATATCTTCTATCGAAGATTTTAAAGATGGAAAAATCGACGCTCTTCACATTGTATATAACGGTTATAAAAACATGATTACTCAAGAGTTGCATGTTAATAAAATATTGCCGGTCGATTCAACTCAGTTTGAGTGCGAAGAGCTAGAGCAATCTATGCTAGAGATAGAATCCGACGATGAAGAGAAGATGTTGGATTCTTTAGTAAATAGATACGTTCAATATGCAATGTATTATGCATTAATCGATTCAGTTGCTGCTGAACATAGCGCTAGGATGCAAGCAATGGATGCAGCTACAAACAATGCAAAAGAGATGGTTAGGTCATTAAATGTTGAGTTTAATAAAGCAAGACAAGCAGCTATTACTACAGAGCTTATAGAGATTATAAGCGGTGTGGAGTCTATGAAATAATGGAGAAAAATATGATTGGTAAAATAAGCCAGGTTATGGGTCCGGTTGTTGATGTTGATTTTGATGGGTATCTTCCTATTATTAACGAAGCAATCGAAGTTAATATACATTTAGAAGGTACGGTAACTCGTTTAGTACTAGAAGTTGCAGCACATCTAGGTGATGGTCGTGTTAGAACAATTGCTATGGATATGAGTGAAGGTCTTGTTCGTGGAATGGAAGCAAAGGCTACCGGCGCTCCTATTAAAGTTCCGGTTGGCGAGAAAGTACTTGGACGTATTTTTAATGTAATTGGAGAGACAATTGATGAAGGTGAGCAGGTAACAGATGCTCCTACATGGTCAATTCATCGTCAACCTCCTGCTTTAGTTGATCAATCAACTACAACAGAGATGTTTGAAACAGGTATTAAAGTTGTTGACTTATTAGCACCATACTCAAAAGGTGGTAAAGTTGGACTATTTGGTGGTGCGGGTGTTGGTAAAACAGTTATCATCATGGAGCTTATTCATAACGTTGCAATGGGTCATGACGGTCTATCTGTATTTGCAGGTGTTGGTGAGAGAACGCGTGAGGGTAATGACCTTTACCACGAAATGAAGGACTCAAACGTACTTGACAAAGTTGCACTCTGCTACGGTCAGATGAGTGAGCCTCCTGGAGCACGTAACCGTATTGCTCTTACAGGTCTTACAATGGCTGAGTACTTCAGAGACGAGAAAGGTCTTGACGTATTGATGTTTATTGATAATATCTTCCGTTTTGCACAATCTGGTTCAGAGATGTCTGCACTTCTTGGGCGTATCCCTTCAGCTGTTGGTTATCAACCGACTTTAGCTCGTGAGATGGGTGCTCTTCAAGATAGAATTACGTCAACTAAAAATGGTTCGATTACATCTGTTCAAGCTGTTTACGTTCCTGCGGATGACTTGACTGACCCGGCTCCGGCATCAGTTTTTGCTCACTTGGATGCAACAACCGTTCTTAACCGTAAAATTGCTGAAAAAGGTATCTATCCTGCAGTTGATCCACTGGATTCATCTTCAAGATTGCTTGATCCACAAATTTTAGGCGAAGAGCACTATAGCGTTGCTCGCGGTGTTCAACAAACACTTCAAAAATATAAAGACCTGCAAGATATTATTGCAATTCTTGGTATGGATGAGCTTAGCGAAGATGATAAAAATGTTGTTGAGCGTGCTCGTAAAATTGAGAAGTTTCTATCTCAACCGTTTTTCGTTGCTGAAGTATTTACAGGTTCACCGGGTAAATATGTTTCTTTAGCTGATACTATTAAGGGCTTTAAAATGATTCTTGATGGTGAGTGTGACCACATGCCAGAGGGTTCTTTTTACATGGTTGGTGGTATAGATGAGGCGGTTGAAAAAGCTGAAAAAATGAAGTAATTCATAAAGGACTAACATGGATAAGTTAAAACTTGAAATCCTTACTCCTAACGGCGTAATCTATAATGATGAGGCCCTTAGCGTTACTCTTCCCGGAGAAGAGGGCGAGTTTGGCGTTCTAGCTGGGCACTCATGTTTGACTACACTGCTTGAAGCAGGCGTAGTTGATATTGAAAAAGAGGATAAATCAGTCGAGTCAATTCTAATTAATTGGGGTGTTGTCCAAGTTGATGAAGAAAAGGTTATTGTATTAGTAGAGGGTGCTGTAGCCATTCGCGGGGAGACTGAAAGTGCTGTTTCTAAAGCGCTTGAAAATGCAAAAGAGCTTATCGAATCTATTAAAGACAATAATCCTGCAATTGCTGCTGCAACTGCAAGACTTGAGTCGGCAGCACAAAATTTACTATAAATTATGATTAACGAAATAATTGATTTTTATATAAAAAGTCACCCTGTGACACTCGCAGTTTTAGCGATATTGGCACTATACTTTATAGTGCTAAACTGGGTCTTTTTCTACAGATATTTTTCTTTAAATAGTTGGCATGAGATAGAGAGCCGATCTCTAGAAGCTCTTCTTATGGGCGCAACTACCGTAGACACACAATCTTTTTTAAGCAATTTCATAAAAACAAGTACAAATAGTTCAAGAGACATCTTAACTCTTGCCGCATCAGCAGCTACAAAAGATGCTACAAAGGGTCTTTCCGTATTATCGGTATTTGCTTCAACGACGCCCTTTATCGGACTCTTTGGAACCGTTGTTTCAATATTGGACACATTTACTCATATAGGGCAGAGTAGCGGCGGAATGTCAGTAATAGCAAGCGGAGTCTCTGATGCACTAGTTGCAACAGCTGCTGGTATTTTTGTTGCAATATTTGCTTACACATATCACCAGATACTAAAGAGAAAATCATTTGAGCTAATTAGCTTTATTGAGATGCAAAGCGATGCAATAATAGCTAGAAAAGTGTAAAAATGGCTTATAATTGGGATGAAAAACCTGAACTAAACATTACGCCGTTAGTGGATGTTATGTTGGTTTTATTGGCAATTATGATGGTTATTGCACCTAATATGATTTATGAGGAGAAGATTAATCTTCCTCAGAGTTCAAAGACAAAATCACTCTCTAAGATTCCACCGGTTCATATTACGATAGATAAAGATAAAAATCTAAAAGTCAATAAAGATAACTACCAGTTAAATGCATTTTTGGATAACTTTTTTCTCTACTCAAGAAAGCTTGATTTAAAAGCGACTGTACTAATTAGTGCAGATAAAAGTTTGGATTACGGTGTTGTTATGTCTGTTCTGGCTGCTGTTAAACAAGCCGGTTTTACAGAGGTATCATTAGCTACAAATGGATAATAAAAACTCCTACTTCTATATTAGCGGTGCTCTATCGCTCTCTATGTTTCTCTTTTTTTCTATCCTCTTTTTGCTTTTTATAACTTCATCAAAAGATATAAAGAGCTTTGCCTTGAAAAAGGATAATTATATATCCATATCTATGGAGATTCCAAAAATCGAAGCAGGTAGTGTAAAAAAAAGTGTAGATTCTCCTGCAAAAGATGAGCCGGTAATAAAACCAGCTAAAGAGGAAGAGTCTCAAAAAAAACCTGCGCAAAAAACAAAAACAGTTCAAGAGCTCTTTAGTAATGTATGGACAAAAGATATAAAAAAAACTCAAGAGCAAAAACCGATTACACAGAAGAGAGTGTTGGATGAAATTCAAAAAAAGATTCAAAAATCAGATGCAAATAAAGCTGAGTCAATTTCAAAAATGATAGAGAGTTTTGATGCACCAAATAAAGAAGATAAAAACTCAAAAAGCTCTACAGCAACAGAGGTTAATGAATATTTGGCTAAAATTCAAGCTTTAGTATATGAACACTTTTATCCGCCTAAAAACTCGCAAGGCAACAGTGTGACAGCTCTTATTGAACTTAGTCCATTAGGTAAGGTTATTGACTTTAGAATCTTGGTCTATTCTGATAGTGACGCCCTAAACAGAGAGTGTGATAAGATAAAAGAGAGACTTAGTAATATACTTTTTCCAATTAATCCTAACAATAGTTCAGGAAGATACAAAATAACATTAATTTCTAAGGAGTAATACTTGAAGCTGTTAATTTCATTTTTTATTACTATAACTTTTACTTTTGCAAGTGATGCTACGATAGAGGTTATCAAGAGAATTGACTCACTTCCTTCATTGGCAGTTGAAGATTCATCAGTAAGCTATGATGAGACACTAAGAAGCAGATTTTTTAAATCTTTAATTGCAGATTTAAATGTGCTTTCTATCTTTAATGTAGATAGACATCACCGCAAGGTCAACTATGATGCCGGCAGTGTGCTAGTTGAAAACAAAGATATGAACTACGTTTTAAGGTATAAATTAAGCCAAGATGATAATCAGGCATTAAATGTAGAAGTAAAAATGATTAGTGATGATAAAGCCGTATTTAACAAAAACTATAAAGTAAATAATACAAACGTATATATGTTTGTTTCTCACACCATTGCATATGATATAAACAAGTTTATGGGTGAAGCGCCTGTTGAGTGGATGAAAAGAAAAGTTATATTTTCAAGAATGGTTGATCCTCAAAAAAGTGAATTAGTAATTGCCGACTATACTCTTACCTACCAGCATATAGTTGTAAAAGGTGGTTTTAACATATTTCCAAAATGGGCAAATAAAGAGCAAAGCGCTTTTTATTACACCTCTTTGGATGAGAAGAAACCAACATTAAAGTATGTAGATATTAAAACCGGTAAAAGTAAGGTTATCAAATCATCTGATGGAATGATGGTATGCTCGGATGTAAGCGATGACGGCAGTAAGTTACTATTAACAATGGCACCTGAAGGACAGCCTGATATCTATTTATATGATGTCAGAACGCAAAGCAGTAAAAGGTTAACAACTTTTGGCGGTATTGACGTAGGTGCTCAATTTTTAGGCAAGGATAGTATAGTTTTTGTCTCTGATCGACTCGGATATCCAAATATTTTTTCGAAAAACTTGAACTCCGGAAGTGTTGAGCAGATAGTTTATTATGGAAAAAGTAATTCAGCATGTAGTGTATTTGGGCAATATATTGTTTATAAAGCCAGAGAGAGTTCTGAATCATTTGGAAATAACACTTTTAACTTGCATCTTGTATCTATGGAGACCGATTTCATTAGAAGACTTACTGCAGTCGGCATAAATGAATTTCCAAGATTTTCAATTGATGGTGACGCACTAATCTTTATAAAGAGTTATAAGGCTCAAAGTTCTATAGGAATAATTAGATTAAACCACAATAAAAACTATCTTTTCCCGTTAAGCTATGGAAAAGTTCAATCGATAGATTGGTAAAATAGGATTATAAAAATATATTAATTTTATTTTGGTACAATCACGCTAACTAAATTTTAAGGTTGAAAAATGAAAAGTATTGTAGTCTCTAGTGCGATAGCAGCACTTCTAGTATTAAGTGGGTGTGGTGACAAAGATCCCAAAGTTGATGGTTCAGTTGCAGATAGTAGTGTAGAGCAAGAGGTCTTACAAGATCAAGCAGCTCAAGAAGTAGCTCCTGTTCAGACCGAAACAGTATCATCTAGTGAAGCTGCTGTTATGAGTGACAGTGGCGCTCAAGAGACAGAGGGTCAAGCTATGATGAGAATTGAAAAAGAGCTCTTAACTATATATTTTGACTTTGACAAGTTTAATATAAGAGCAGATATGCAAGAAAACTTATCTACTGATGCAGATATAGCAAAAACTAAAGCTAAAGATTTTTCTATTAAGCTAGAGGGTAATTGTGATGAGTGGGGAAGTGATGAGTATAACTTTGCACTTGGACTAAAAAGAGCAAATACAGTGAAAAAATCGCTTGTCGCCGAAGGTGTTAATGAGGGTCGTATTACAATGGTAAGTTTTGGTAAAAGCAATCCTGTTTGTAATGATAAGACTAGAGAGTGCTGGGCTAAAAATCGTAGAGTTGACTTTAAACTTTTACCGTAATATATGAATATAGTTAAATTAATTGCTACATTAGCAATAATCTTTTCTTCTTCTCTCCTGAATGCCGAACCATCTGCGTTTGGCGCAGGAGACTTAAATAATCCTAATCCCTATGGATTGACTCAGACTGAGGCAGTATTATTAGAGACTAAAAAAAACCTTAATAAGGTTGTCGTAAAAAGCAATAATCAAGCTAATGAAGTTGAATCTCTAAGAGAGAGAATTGATGGACTTCAGACAGTTGTTGAGAGCATAAGTACATCATCACACGAAAACAGACTGAAATTAAAATCTCTTATTGATGAAAATGAGATTAAAGGTCAAACCTCTATTGAGCATGAAAAAAGAGTTTCTAAGGCAATTAAACAAAATAGTGATTTAATCATTGTTAATACGAATGAGATAGAGAAAATAAACCTTCTTATTGTTGAGATATCTAAGATTGTTGATTCTATCAACAAATCATATGTTACTAAAAGCGAATTTAACTCATTAGTAAATGATGTAAACAAATTTAAAGATCTTGTAGCAAAAGAGCTAAAAGAGACTACCACGGTAAAAAAATCTTCAACTGAAGGCATGTCAAACGGAGATATTGAGACAGAAGCTAAAAGTCTATACGACAGAAAAAATTATACTCAAGCTATAAAATATTATAAGCAATTAATAGAAAAAAATTATAAACCCGCACGCTCTCACTACATGATTGGGGAGATGGAGTACTACAGAAAAAATTATGCTGAGGCAATAGCCTACTTTAAAAAGAGTGCATCACTCTATAGTAAGGCGGATTATATGCCTGTTTTAATGCTTCATACTGCTATTTCAATGCAAGAGACGGGTGATGAGAAAAATGCTACCTCTTTTTACAATGCTCTGATTTCACAACATCCGCAGAGCAAAGAAGCAAAAACGGCAACAAGTAGGTTGAGTAAAATAAAATAGTAATTTTTATAATTACTGTTACAATATTTAGTATATAAAAATAATAAAAGGCACACAAATATGGCAATACAAACAAATCAAATTGTATCAATAGAGTATGAAGTTAATGATGGCGAAAAAGTTGTAGATAGTAATATCGGCGGTGAGCCGTTAGTATTTATGTTTGGAAAAGGTCAGATTATTCCAGGGCTAGAGAGTGCTATTGCCAATATGTCAATAGGTGAAAAAGCAGAAGTGCTTGTAAAAGCAGAAGATGCGTATGGCGAGTATAACAACGAAGCTATTCAAGAGGTTCCAAAAGATCAGTTTTCGGGTATTGATTTGGAGACCGGTATGACTCTTTATGGACAAGGTGAAGATGGCGGAACTGTTCAGGTTACCGTAAAGGAGATAGGAAGCGATAATGTCATTATTGATTTTAATCATCCTTTAGCAGGCAAGGATTTGGCTTTTATCGTCTCTGTTAATAATATTAGAGAAGCATCAGCTGATGAGATGGTAAGTGGTATTCCAGTAGAAAATCAACAAGACGATTGTTGTAGTACCGGTGGTGGCACTGGTTGTGGATGCTAATTTTATAACTGCCTGTGCATCTTCGTTGCAGGCATTTAAAACAGCCACTCTTTTAAAAACATTAAATGTCAACTCTTTAATTACAGGAGAAGTCGGGGTAGGTAAAAAAAGCCTAGCCCAATATATACTTCCAGATGCTCCTATACTTGACGCATCAAATCATAATGAGCTCTTGAGCACTCTTGAGAGTGTCAATAAAATAGTAATTGCAAATTTAGAAAGTTCACCCAGCATAAAAAAAATTATTGATATTTTAAATAGTAAAAGAATAAGGGTAGTAGCAACCGCAAAAAGTTCATACTATAATAAAAATGCGGATAAATTTTTTAGTGTTAAATTTGAGATACCGCCACTAAAAGATAGACCTGCAGATGTAGAGGTTTTGGTAAAAAAGTTTGCTAAAGATGCTTCTATCTTTTTTAATTTAAAGAGTGAGTTTAAAATTAAGAATTTTAAACCGGATTTGAGCCAAAACTCTAACTCCTTGAAAAGACAGGTTATGATTAACTATCTTTTACAAGATATTAAAGAAGAGGAGTTAATGGAAATTTTTCAAAATTATTTGGTAGGTAAGTTGGGGTCAAATAGTGATTATAAAAACTTTCTACATCTCTATGAAGCTCCGTTGATAAAAGCCGGACTTCAAAGATTTAAATCACAACTTCAGCTCTCAAACAAACTAGGGTTAAACAGAAATACTCTTAGAAAAAAGATAGCTGAGAATAACAAATACTTATAAAAAGGGATAAAATGAAAAAGATAGCAATGATTTTTGCAGGACAAGGTTCTCAAGCAGTAGGAATGGGAAAAGATTTTTATGACAACTCAGAAATGGCACGTGAGATGTTTGAGGAGGCAGGAAAAAGAGCAGGGCTAAGGTTTGAGGAGTTACTTTTTAAAGAGCATGATTTGTTGAACCAAACAGCTTATACTCAACCGGCAATTCTTTTGGTTCAAATGGTAGCTTATCGTCTTTTTAAAGAAAAATGCCCAGATATAAAAGCTGAACTTTTTTTAGGGCACTCATTGGGTGAATTTTCTGCTCTGTGTGCAAGCGGTGCACTTGATTATGTTGACGCTGTTGAGCTTGTTCATAGACGAGGACAGCTTATGCAGGATGCTTGTAGCGATATTGAAGCGGGTATGATGGTTGTTATGGGGCTTGATGATGAGAGTGTAGAGAAGATATGTTCTGATGCGCAGAGTGAAGGAAAAAAGGTTTGGCCCGCTAACTATAATCAAGATGGACAACTTGTTATTGCAGGCATAAAGAGTGATTTGGCTTCACTAGAACAGACTTTTAAAGATGCGGGCGCTAAAAGAGCACTTCTTTTAAATATGTCTGTAGCGAGCCATTGTGAACTTTTGTCTCCTGCACAAATTCCGCTTAAGAGCTTGATGGAAGGGATGATAGAAGATAGTTTTGAAGCACCGGTCATCTCTAATGTAACTACCAAAGGGTATGCGACTAAAAATGAAGCGGTCGAGCTTTTAACTAAACAGCTTATAGAACCTGTTAAATATAAGCAGTCGATTTTGGCAATTGCCGATAGTGTCGATATTGCAATTGAGTTTGGAAATGGGGCAACGCTTAAGGGGTTAAACAAAAGAGTTGCTCCAAATTTAGAAACATATAATATCTCAGACATGAAATCACTCTTAGAAGTTGTAGAGAAAATTTGTAATTAAAAAAATTAAAATATTTAGATATAAGGGGAGTTAAATGAGAATAGCAATTATGGGGGCAATGCTTGAAGAAGTTGAGCCTTTTTTAGAACTTAGTGAACATGAACCGCTTTTAAAATATTTTAAAAAGCATAATGACATTGAATATGGTGGAAATGTATATCATGAGGCAAAATATAAAAATCATGAAATCATACTTGGGTATAGCAAGATTGGAAAAGTAAATGCAACTCTAACGGCTGCTACTATGATTGAAAAATTTGGTGCTGAAATGTTGTTGTTTACCGGTGTTGCCGGTGGAGTTAATCCAAAACTAAAAATCGGTGACTTAATTGCTGCTACACAGTTGTGTCAACATGATTTAGACATAACAGCTTTTGGGCATCCTCATGGTTATGTGCCAGAAGGAGCTGTTTATGTTAAGCCATCAGCTAATTTACTACATCTAGCCAAGGAGGTGGCTGATGAGAAAGATATTGATTTAATAGGCGGTATTATAGCTACCGGAGATCAATTCGTAGCTGATAAATCTAGAAAAGATTGGATAAAAAATACATTTGAAGCAGATGCTATAGAGATGGAAGGTGCTGCGGTTGCTGTTGTATGTGAGGCTTTTAACATACCTTTTTTTATAATGCGTTCAATTAGTGATACGGCAGATGAGGGAGCAGTTGAGGATTTTGATGAATTTTTAAAGCACTCATCACAAAGAAGCAGTAGTTTTATAGTATCAATGCTAGATAAAATAAAATAAGTATTGATGGTAAAGCTTAGCAAAAAAATTATGAGCAAGCTTGGCAAGACAAATGCCGAGTTTGGCTTGATAGAAGAGGGTGACAAGATACTAGTGGGACTTAGCGGAGGAAAAGATTCTCTCACACTAGTTCATGCACTAAAAGAGCAGCAGCGCCGAGCACCGTTTAAGTTTGAGTTTATTGCAACAACGGTTTCATACGGAATGGGAGAGAAGTTCGATAAATTGATTAGGCACTGCAAAGAGCATGAGATACCGCATCTTATACATGATACACAGATATATGAGCTAGCAGAGGAGAAAATAAGA